>Ga0075157_10001441_pt1 | contig 14848 bp, 10 predicted proteins | sample JI81BgreenDNA_FD_70967 | JGI IMG/M metagenome (GOLD analysis project Ga0075157, IMG submission 70967) | Wastewater effluent complex algal communities from Wisconsin, to seasonally profile nutrient transformation and Carbon sequestration -... | ecosystem: Engineered > WWTP > Effluent > Algae...
ATCACCTGCTCGTTGGGCAGACCCTGGGCGCGCGCCTGGGCCTCGAACTTGCGCAGGCCCTCGGCCAGGGATTCCTTCAGCGCTCCGGGGTTCGGGTGGCGGGCCGTGTGGCGCACGCGCGGCGCCGCCGCCAGCAGCGGCATGGCCGCGGCCACCAGCGGGTTGAGGCTGGCGCCCATCATGGCGTCCATCGACAGCGGTGCGTCGCGGCCGCCGATGCCACCGGGCTGCGGCACGGCTGCCGCACCACCCGGCTGACCACCCGCCCCGCCGGCGGCGGGCGCTGCACCGCCCCCCACCGCGCCACGCCCACCGCTGGGCTTGATGATCGTGCGGTCGTTGCCGTAGGCGGCAAACGGATCGTCGGAGGGATCGTTCGGGGGGGTCATGCGCTGCTCTCGGTGATCGGGTCAGGGAGGACGTGGGCGCGCCGGGGCGTCAGGCGCGCACCGCCCAGAACTCCAGCTCCAGGCCCGGGAAGTCGCCGGCGACGTGCATCGCCATGCCCCCGGAGGTCTCGAGCTGCTTCCACATGTCGTTGCCCCGCGTCTCCAGCTCGAAGTAGGTGAAGCCCGCGTGGTAGGGAATCTGCCTCGGCGCCACCGGCAGCGGACGCAGGGTGACGCCCGGCAGCTGCAGGTTGACGAGGTCGCGGATGCGCTCGACGGTGCCGATCTTCACCTGCGTGGGGAAGCGCGCGCGCAGCGCGTCGCCCGGCAGCTGCGAGCCCACGGCCAGCACGAACTGCGCCGTGCGTTGCAGTTCGACGTCGGGGATGATGGCCACGCGCACGCCGTACTTGCGGTCCTGCAGCTCGATGGGGATGGCGGTCTGCTCCATCACCATCGACAGCGACAGGCGCAAGTCGTCCATCAGCGGTTTGAAGCAGCGCGCCGGGTCGTCGTGCACGTAGGCCGGCAGCGTCGGCGGCCGGCGGCGGTCGCGGAAGGTGGCGAGGTCGCCCGCCAGCGACACGCCCATGAAGTAGAAGTCCTTCGGGTGCAGCAGCGAGGTCTGGCGCAGCTGCGCCACCAGCGGTTCCTGGCGGTTGATGGTCTGCAGCAGCAGGAAGTCGGCGATCTCGCCCACGCCGGCGCGGCCGGGCTGGGCCAGCCGCGCCGCCAGCGCTTCGCCGCGCTGGTGCAGCAGGCCGTGAAGCTCGCGCAGGTAGCCGGAGAGCACCTCGTTGCCACTGCAGTGCAGGGTGGGCGGCACGTAGGTCGCGTCCAGCACCAGCTTGTTGTCGGCGCGCCGCTCGGTGATGCGGCACAGGCCCAGCGTGGCCACACCCTCGCCGGCGTCGCGTTCCAGCATCAGTCGCAAGTGCATGCGGCCCAGTTGCACCGGCGCTGGCCGCTGGCCGTTCACGTTGCTGTCGCCCACGTCCACCTCGGCGGCCCGGAAGCGCGGGGGCATGGAACCGGCATCGGTCTCGGCGTCGGTCTCGGCGACGCCAGGGCGCTGCAGGGTGATGGCCAGCACCACCAGCGCGTCGCGCGCATCGGAGGGGACGTCGAAAGCAGCCGGGGCCGGGTCCTGGCCGGGGATGTCGAAGACGAGGCCATCGGGCATCACGCCGCGGGCGGCGGTGATGGCGATCTTGCCGAGCGTGAGCGCGGCGCTGTCGAGCGTCAGCGACTCGAAGCCCCAGCCGTAGGCCGCGGTGGCCCCGAAGCGGCTGTGGGCCTGCTGGGCGAGCCAGCGGTCGTGCTGCTGGAAATGCTGGGGCTGGAGGAACATGCCCTCCGTCCAGATCACCTTGTTGGTCCAGGTCATTCAGGCGGTCTTTCGCAAGGGCGATCGTGCAGTGCAGGCGGGCGGAAGCGCCCGATCAGGGGATGTCATGCGTGGTCTGCCCGGGCATGGTGATCGAGATGACCGGGGCACCGCCGCCCAGCGCACACGCGAGCTTGCAGTTGTTGTCGATGGCCGGGATGTTGCCGATCAGCACGTTGGGCACCCCGGGCACCCAGGGGCCCGCGGGGACGTAGGTGCATGGAACCGGGGTGGGCGTGCCCATCGCCGCGGCGGTGGCCGAGATGAAGGCCGGGTTGGCCGGCGAGTTGCACATGCCAAACGGCGGGATGTTCTTTCCGGGCACGATGTCGGTGATCACGCCGGCACCTTGATTGCTGGTGAGCACCGTCAGTTGCGAGGCGATGAAGTTCGACGGCGCCGCGCCGAACATGCATTTCATCACGGCGGTGGTGCAGACCTGCTTGGGCATGGTCGAAGTCTCCGGAGTCGGTGTCGTGCGGGCGTCGCCGGGGGCCGTCAGGCGCTGCGCCCGCCGTACCAGACGGCGATGCCGCTGAAGTTGTCGTGGCCGGTCTTGCCCTGCTCGGCGGCGTGCCGCAGCACCAGGGTCTCCAACTCGGCGAGCCACGCGGCCGGGTCGGCCGCACGGTCGAGCGCGACGCTCATCTCGGCCTCGTCCACCAGCTCCCACAGGCCGTCGGTGCACAGCAGGAAGGCATCGCCCGGTTGCAGTGGCCACGGGCGCGAGGCGGTGCTCACCAGCAGGTGCTCGGGGCGACTGCCCAGGGCCGACTGCAGCTCGCTGCGCTGGGGATGGGTGCGCATCTGCTCGGGCGCCAGCACGCCGGCGTCCACCAGCGACTGAACGACGCTGTGGTCGCGCGTGTGCGCCAGCATCTGGCCGCCACGGAACAGATACAGGCGCGAGTCGCCAGCGTGGCCCCACAGCGCCTCGCCCCGTTGAAGGTCGAGGAACAGCGCCACGACCGTGCTGTGCATGTCGCGTGTGGCCTCGCTCTCGCCGCGGTGCCGGCGCAGTTGCGCATTGGTGTCGATCAGCAGATCCTGCACCTCGTCGACGCGTTGCAGAGGCGCCGAGGCCGACTGCTCGATGATGTGGCGCACCACCAGCTTGGAGGCGATGTCGCCACCGCCGTGTCCCCCGGCGCCGTCGGCGACCACGCAGCACAGCCGCCCCTCGGCATGCCAGTGGCCGCAGGCGTCCTCGTTGTACGAGCGTCCCCCCGGACGGGACAGGATGGCCAGTTCCACGGGCGTCGAGACGGCCGGGGCTGAGGCGTCCACCGCTGCGTTGGACGAGGGCACGGTCTGAGGCACCGCCGAGCGCAACAGCGGGGTCAGGACGCCCGGAGGCAGCGTGCGCTCGGCATCGTTGACCGCTTCCGCCGTCTCGGGCGGAGGGCGCGTGGCCAGTCCGTCGTCCGCATCGGCCGACGACGGAAGCGCTCCGGTGGCCTGCGGCGGCACCGTGGGGATGCTCATGACGGCTTGTCCTCGTGCAGGCGGTCGAGCTGAGCCTCGTAGGCGGCCAGGAAGGCCTTTCCAAAGAGGCTGTGGAAGTCATCGGAGGCGTCGGCGCGGATGCGCGTGTAGTGCTCGACGAAGACTTCCCACATCTTGGCCTTGCGGCTGGCGGGCAGCACCGTGTGCAGCACCGAGCGTGCGGTGAGGCGGCTCTCGAGGTCGGCCGGGTCGAAGCGTTGCAGCACGCCCTCCAGCGCTGCCTGCATGCCGGCCACGAAGCCGATCTGATGGGCCCGCAGGTCGTTGTAGGCGTCCTTCATGGCCGGTCCCGCCGCGATGAAGCCCCGGGTCGGCGGCGACAGCAGGTGCTTCAGCGCCACTTCAGGGGTGGGCGAGAACTTCAGCGGGTTGTTCTTCTGCGCCACGATCACCGTGGGCTGGGCCTTCAGTTCCGACTTGAAGGCGGCGCGGGCCTGCAGCAGGTGCACGGTGCCCGCGGCGGACTCGTAGAGCAGTTCGCCGAGCAGCTGCATCAGCTCGGGCGTCAGTCGCTGCACTTCACCGGCCGCGGGGCCGAGACCGCGCTGCAGCGCGGCCAGCAGGGCCTGGGTGTCGGCGTCGCCGGCGGCCGGGGTCGCGCCCGCCTGCACCGCCTGCGGGGCGCGCTCCGCTTCGGGGACGGCTGCGGGTGCCGCCGCGGCCGGGGTCTTTGTCGACGGCGCAAGTGCGGCCGGCGCTGGTCCCGCCAAGGGCTCCGGCACCCCAGGCCGCGGCCCGGCGGACAGCGACGGCGCCATTCCCGTGGGCACGAGCGGGACGTCGTCGGGCAGCAGGGGCGCCCGCGCCGGTGGGGCCGCCGGTGCGGGCGCGTGGATGATCGTGTGCGACGCCGCGTCGCGGTCCCACGACATCACCGCACCCGAGACGGCGGGAGGCGGCACCGCAGGCACCGGCGGCGGAAACACGGCGGCGGGGGACGGTGCCGCCGGCCGGATCAAGGTGTTGGGGATGAAGGGACGGTTGAGGTCGGAGAGGTTGTCCTGCTCCGTCGCGGCCGTGGCCTTCGGCGCGCTGCGCAGCGACTGCAGCGGATCGGCATCGGCGGCCATGTTCGGGTTGGCCGCCGGCGCGTCGAGCAGCGAGTTCGCCAGCGGGTCGCCGCCCGTGGACGGCCCGAGGCCGAACAGCTGGTCGAGCGAGCTCGGGGCCGCGGCGGGCGCTGCGAGGCCGGGCACCAGCGGCGCCGGTGCACCGGGGCCGATGTCCAGACCCAGGGGATTGCGCGGCGCCGGCGCGGCAGCGGCGCCCGGGGCCACCGACGGCGGGGCGAAGGGGTCCCAGTCGGTCGGGATGCCGGCCGGCACCGCCGGCGCGCGCGGAGCTGCGGTCGGGGCGCCGCGCGGTGCGGGCGGCGGCGCGCCAACGCCGAAGGCGGCCAGCGGGTCGAGGGGATCGATGGGGGCGGCGCTGCGCCGGCTCGCCCCGGAGCCGGACTGGGGCGCCGCAGCCGGCGAGGCGCCGGTGCCAGGACCCAGCAGGTCGGCGAACGGGTCGGCGGGCACGTGGCGGCCTCCGGCCAAGGTGCCGCCGGTGCGCACCACCAGTTCATAGCCCCCGATGCGCACGCGGTCGCCCGGCGCCAGCGGCGCTTCCCTTCCACTGCCCAGCGCCTGTCCGTTGACCACGATCGGGTTGCTGCCGCGGTCGACGATGGCCCAGTTGCCGTTGCGGTAGACCACCTGCGCGGCCACGCGCGAGATGGTGCGGTCCGGGTCGGGCAGCACGAGCTGGTTGGTGTCCGCGCGGCCGATGCTGCCGCCGAGTTCATCGAACTGGGCCGCCAAGGTGCCGTCGGCGGGGACGTCGTTGAAGGCGATGACGCTGAGGGTGATCACGGCGGCTTTGGGGGTCAGGAAGGGACGATGGTTCGAAGGCTGGATGTTGGTCGCGCGGGCCCGTCACCGCAACACGTAAAAACGACCTTCCACGAACGACAGGCGCAGCGGCAGCGCCAGCACCTGCCCCTCCCGGTCGGGCACGGTCTGCAGTGCCGGCACGCCGCCTTCGCCCCGGCATTCCAGCAGGCGACCGCCGGCGCGGGGCACGAGCGCAAATCCTTCGGCCTTCAGAGGAGGCCACACCAGGCGCCCCGCTGCATGGGCGGCCTCGAGCGCCGCCCGGAGTCGGGTCGTCTCGTCCTGCGGGGTGCGCTGGTAGGCCAGCGCCAGCTCTTCGGTGCGCAGCCGGGTGGCGGTCAGGAAGCTCTCGGTCTGGCCGCGCGCGAGATCGGCCGCCAGGCCCTGCACGAACGCCAGCGCCTGGCGCTGCAGGGCCGGTGTGGGCTCCAGCACCGGGGCGTCGAGCCAGCGCCAGCGCGGGAAGCGCACCGGCAGGTCGACTTCGCTGGTGTCGCGGGCCGGCAGGGTGACCGTCTCGCCGGAGGGTCGGCCCCATTCGGCCGTGCCCAGCGTGCGCACGCTCTGCTCGTCGATGACCGCACCCACGCGGGGCAGCAGCAGCGCCATGCGGGCGGCGCGGTCGTGTGTCGCGGCGACGGGTTCGGCGCCCGGTGCCGGCGGCGGTGCGTCGGGTTCCACCACCAGCTCGAGCCGGTTGGGACCGCCCTGGGCGTACTCGTGAACCGGCACCGTCACCGGCGGCTCGTCGGGGCCCACGCGGGCCAGCGGCCAGCCGTTGAGCCAGGCTTCCGCGACGCAGCCCCGGGCCTGAAGGCGAAGCACCATGAGGCGTTCCATCAGGTCTGGCTCCAGTCCAGCAGCGACAAGGCCGGCAGCAGGGGCTGCGGCAGCGTCTGCACGCCCAGCAGCGGGTCGACCACCCGCAGCGTGGTGCCGACGGGCGACAGCGCGAGCCGGGCGAACCAGCGCAGGCCCGGACCATCGTTGCGCAGCTCCAGGCCGACCTGCCCGGTGATGGCGCCCCGCACCACGGTGCCCTCGCTCGGCACCAGGCTGGCCACCGCCAGCTCAGCGCCTGCCCAGGGCTGCAGCGCCAGGGTGAAGCCTTGATGGACGGCCACGCTCAACGGGGCCAGGGCCGGCCCCAGTTCGACATCGGTGGGCCGTCGCGTCCATGCCGCCTTCAGCGGAACCGCGTGGTCGGTCTGCAGGACGATCGACGAGCGCGAGCCTGCGCGACTGAGTTCGCCCGTGAAGCGCAGCGCGATTCGACTGGCGACGAGGTCGAGCAGGGCCTCGATGCGCATGAGCGGCGAGGCAGCCAGACCGGCTGGCGCTTCGGTCCACCCCCAGGTCACGCCGGCGGAGCCGGTCAGTGTGGCCACTTCGGCGTCGAGCCGGCCGTCGGTGATGCCGCCTTCGCGTTCCCAGGCGGTGTACAGGCGCTGCAGGGCGCGCGCCCACTGGGCATCCAGGGCCTCCAGGCCTTGCTGCAGGGCCGAGGCGTCGATGACGCGACCGTCGATCTCTCGCCGCACCCGCACGGCCGGCGCCGGCTGCGCATCGCCTGGCGGCCACTGTCTCGGGGCCGGGGTCTCCCGGCGGAAGGCAACCAGGTGCTGCTCGGCGCAGTAGGCCGCCAGCCGAGTGGTCCATTGGCCCACGGGCATGCCACTGTCCCGCAGGCCGCAGGTGGTCACCTCCAGCACCGACCAGGCGGGCGAGGTCTCCTCGCCCATCGCGGTCTTCTCGTTGCCGAGGGCGCCGCGGTCGGCGAAGAGGGTGATCACGACGTCCTGCGCCGCGTCGCCGCGCAGCGTGCGCACATCGGTCGGGCCGGTGACGCTCAGCAGCGGATGCACCGTCGGGTCGCACCGGTGCGCGCTGCGCACGCGCACGCGGAGCTCGCTGACGTGTTCGGCCCCCGGGGGCTGGCTGAGCACCGAGATCTGCGTCGGAAGGAGCGTCGGCGACGTCGCGCCCGCCGGGTGCTGCACCGTCACTGCGGCCACCGCTGCGTTGCAGGGCTCGCGACGCCAGGGCCCGTCGGTGGCGGTGTACTGCTGTCGCCAGGCGCTGTCGGTCACGCGCAGGTCGATGGCTTCGAGGTCACAGGCCACGCCGAGCTTCAGGCGTTCCCGTTCGCCCAGCGTGCCCAGCCGCCCGCTGTCCTGCAGCGCGTTGTCCAGCGCGACGAGGCCCTGCGCCCAGGACTCTGGAGCGGGCTGGCCGGGCTGGCGCCGGCTGCGCAGCGACTCGAGCGTCTGCACACCGAGCTGATGGACGCGTGCGCCCTGGGAGCGACGGCTGTCGCGCAGCAGCGCGGCCGCCCAGGGCTCGCGCTGCTCCATCTCGGTGCCGAAGGCCACCCAGCAGGCGAGGTAGCGCGCCACCGCCAGCAGGTGAGTCAGCCCATGCACGGAGGCCCGCTGCGCGCCCAGTTCGACGAAGGCGGCAAATCGGTCGCCCAGTCGGGCCGCGGCCTCGGGGTAGGCCGCGGCCAGGACCTCACCCAGGCGCTTCAGGTCGCGCTGGCGCTGCAGCGCGTTCAGGCGCCGGGTCTGCTCGGGGGTGAGGATCCACATGGTGTGCCTGGCCCGTCAACCTGCGGCCGCGACGCCAATGTGGCGCTGCGCAATGCGGCCTGCCGTCGCGGTCCAGCGCGTCCAGCGCTGCGGGCCGGGCGACCACACATCGTCGAAGACCGTGAACACCTGCGACAGCTGATCGGCGGGGGCCACCGGCAGCAGCAGGTCGAGCACCTCGGGGTCCATCCAGTCGACACGGATCGAGGCGCCGTCGGGAAGGCGCGCCTGGCACAGCGCACGGGCCTGTCGGCGCACGGGCAGGAAGCCGCCTCGGCTTCGCACGAGCGCTCCCCAGCCGCCGAACTCGCGCGCGGCGGCATCGAGCAGCCAGTCGACGAACGGCGAAGGACGGCCCTGCGCAGGCGGCCGCAGCGACGCCACCACCGGGGCCGCGGCGCGTGCCGCGGCATCCAGCTGTCCGGGCCAGAGCAGGTCCCAGTCCTCCACCTCCTCGGCCGCCAGCCTGGTGCCGAGATCGCTGACCCGCGAGCCCATCAGCACGGCGTAGACCCGCTGGCCACGGTCGGCCCAGAGCGCCTCGCGCCACTGGGGCAAGGTGAGCGCGGTGGTGGGGTCAGAGCCGGGCGGGATCGATGACACGGGTCAGGGTCGGGTCGGTCTTCGGGTGGGCGAAGTCGGCCGGGCTCAAGCCAGCGGATCGACCTTCACGTCGGGCTTCGTCAACTCGGGGGGCGAGGGCGGGGAGGCCTTCTTGGCCTTCGTGCCCGGGCTGGCGCTGCCGCCGGAGTTGATTTTCACCAGCGTGCCCGTGATCGACACGCCGTCGGCGCCCAGCACGATGGAGCTTCCACCCGCCTTGATGCAGATGGACGCGCCGGCATCGATGATCAGCGTGGAGCCCGCCACGAGGTGCAGGGCCGAACCGGCCGTGATGTTGAGCTGCTGCGCCACGTCGATGTCGCAGGCGCCGCCGATGGCCAGCTCCGTGGCCTGCGCGATCTTCACGGTGGCGCTGTCGCCGATGTCGTGCGTGAGCGTGCCGCTCATCGCCACCGCCGTGTTGCCGGCGATGGACAGGGTCGCGTCGGCGCCGATCTGCACCGACATGTTGTTGCCCACGATGAGCTGCTTGTCGTTGCCGATGTGGGTGGCTTCGTTGTTGGCGATGTCGGTCCTGCTGTCGTGCCGGATCTCGTCGGTGTGGTCGTTCTTGACCAGCCGGTGGAAGTCCTTCTCGGCCTGCATCCAGACGTACTCGCTGCCCTTGTTGTCGTCGAAGCGCAGCTCGTTGAAGTTGGTGGTGGCGCCCTCCTTGGAGGAGCGCGACCGGATGCCGGAAACGGTCTTCTGCGCCGGCAGCGCGTACGGCGGCATGTTCTCGGCGTTGTAGACGCTGCCGGTGATCAGGGGCCGGTCGGGGTTGCCTTCGAGGAACTCCACGACCACCTCGTCGCCGATGCGGGGCAGCGTGATCATGCCGAACTGCTTGCTGGCCCAGGGCGTGGCCACGCGGACGAAGCAGCTGCTGTTCTCGTCCTTGGTGCCCACGCGGTCCCAGTGGAACTGCACCTTCACGCGCCCGTACTCGTCGGTGTAGATCTCCTCGCCCGACGGCCCCACCACCCAGGCCGTCTGCGGCCCGCGCATGACCGGCTTGGGCGTCACGGCCTCGGGCAGCCAGACGCCGCTCTTCTTCACCAGCGTCAGCCGGGCAGTGAACGGGGCGCCGCGCACATCGCTCGTGGCTTCCAGGTCGCCGGGGTCGAACTCGAAGGCACAGGCCGTGACGGCGTACTCCGCGGCATCCTCGTGGCCGGTGAACTCGAAGGTCATGCCGGCGCCCACGGCGCGGCACGGCGAGGCCGCGCGCGCCACGATGTGCCCGCCCTCGAAGCGCTTCACTTCCTTGTCGGCGCGGTCCTGCCCTTCGGTGGCGTTGGTGCCGTCGGCAGGAAACGCAAAGTCGACGCGGTGGTCGTAGATCTCCAGTCCCGTGGCTCCGGAGACCGACGGGGTCCACTGGGCCGTCTTCTGCAGCGACGTCGATGGCGCAAGGTAGTCGAAGTCGGTGTGCGTGAACTTGGTGGACCGCTCCTGCTGCACCCGGCGCCATTGCAGGATGTTGTTCTCGTCGTACGGGCCGGTGTCGGCATCCGGCCCCCACACCAGCGGGCTGCTGGCGCAGGCCGTCAGGCTGGAGAGCTGGTTGCAGATGACCATCGTGTGGCGCGTCTCCTCGTGCTTGAAGTAGTAGAAGAGCCCCTCTTCCTCCAGCAGCCGGCTGACGAAGTTGAAGTCGGTCTCCCGATACTGGACGCAGTACGGACGGGTGCGCGTCTGCCCCTGGATGTTGAACTCCACCGAGGCGTTGGAATATTTGTCGAAGACCGCCTGCAGGATCTCCTGCGTGGTCTTGTTCTGGAAGATCTTGCAGTCCTGGGTCAGCGTGAGGTACCACAGCCAGGGGCGCATCTCCACGCGGTAGATGTCGAAGCGGCCGACCGCGCCGCCCGACTCCACGGCCGTCACCCAGCCGTTGAAGAAGCGCTCCTCGCCCCCGTCCAGCAGCAGCGCCACGGACACCTTCGATCCGAGAACCGAATCGACCTCGAGCGGCACGAGCTTCTGCGAGCGCAGCAGCTCGACCCGGTACTCCCACATGCGCCCGAGCTCTTCGGTGCCCTGCATGCGCCGGAACAGCAGCGCCTTCGGGCCGTGCCCGCAGATGAAGCGGGCTTCGGGTGAAACGTCGTTGGTGGCCATGTTGTGTCCTCCCCTGGGTCCGCCCCGGCGTCATGCCGGGGCGGTGCCTGATCCGGTCAGTCGAAGGTGTAGGTGAAGTCGCCGTCGGCGGCGCCCAGCTCGATGCCGAGCAGCTCCTGCCCGCGACTCATGCGGGTGAGGTATTCGATGGAGATGCGCGGCAGCACGGTGTTGGTGAGGATGGCGTCGATGATGCGTCCCCCCGCCTCGGCGTTGTTGCAGCGCTTCACGATCAGCGTCACGGCGTCGTCGGTGAAGCGGAACGGGATGCGGTGGTTCGTCTCCACGCGCTTCTGGATGCGGCCGAGCTGCAGGCGGATGATGCGCGCCAGCATGTCGTCGCTCAGCGGGTAGTACGGGATGGTGACCAGGCGGCCCAGCAGTGCCGGCGGGAACACCTTCATCAGCGGTTCCTGCAGTGCCGTGGCCAGCGACTCGGGGTCGGGCAGCAGCTCGGGGTCCTTGCACATGTTCATGATGAGCTCGGAGCCGACGTTCGACGTGAGCAGGATGATGGTGTTCTTGAAGTCGATCATCCGGCCTTCGCCGTCTTCCATGCGGCCCTTGTCGAAGACCTGGAAGAACAGCTCGTGCACGTCGGAGTGCGCCTTCTCCACTTCGTCGAGCAGCACCACGCTGTAGGGCCGGCGGCGCACGGCCTCGGTCAGGATGCCGCCCTCGCCATAGCCCACGTAGCCCGGGGGCGCGCCCTTGAGCGTGGAGACCGTGTGCGCCTCCTGGAACTCGCTCATGTTGATGGTGATGACGTTCTGTTCGCCGCCGTACAGGGCCTCGGCCAGCGCCAGCGCGGTCTCGGTCTTGCCGACGCCGGAGGTGCCGCACAGCATGAACACGCCGATGGGCTTGTTGGGGTTGTCGAGCTTGGCGCGCGAGGTCTGGATGCGCTTGGCGATCATGTCCAGGCCGTGCTGCTGGCCGATCACGCGCTGGCCCAGCGTCTCGCCCAGGCGCAGCACCGCCTCGAGCTCGTTCTTCACCATGCGGCCCACGGGAATGCCCGTCCAGTCGGCCACCACGCTGGCCACGGCCTGCGCGTCCACCGAGGGCATGATCAGCGGCGAGTCGCCTTGCAGCGTGGCGAGCTTGTCCTGCTCCACGCGCAGCTCGGCCAGCAGGGTCTCGCGGTCGGGTGCGGCGGTGGCCTCGGCCGCGGCGGGTGCGCCGTCGACCGGCTTGCCACCGTCGCGCAGCTGCGCGCGCAGAGCGAGGATGCGGTCGACGATCGCCTTCTCGTCCTTCCAGCGCTTGTCCAGGCCCGTCAGGCGCTCGCGCTCGGCAGTCAGCTTGGCGGCCACCTCGGTGCCGCGGCTGCCCACGTCCACGCCCACGGCGGCCTCGCGGGAGATGATTCCCGACTCGATCTCCAGCGCTTCGATGCGGCGCTGGCAGTCTTCCACCTCGGCCGGGGTGGCGTGCTGGCTCACCGCCACGCGGGCGCACGAGGTGTCCAGCAGGCTCACGGCCTTGTCGGGAAGCTGGCGCGCCGGGATGTAGCGGTGCGACAGCGTCACCGCGTTCTCGATGGCCTCGTCCAGCAGCTGCACGCGGTGGTGCTTCTCCAGCACGCTGGCCACGCCGCGCAGCATGAGGATGGCCTTGTGCTCGTCGGGCTCGGGCACCTGCACGACCTGGAAGCGTCGGGTCAGTGCCGGATCCTTCTCGATGTACTTCTTGTACTCGGCCCAGGTGGTGGCGCCGATGGTGCGCAGGCTGCCGCGCGCCAGCGCCGGCTTGAGCAGGTTGGCCGCATCGCCCGTGCCGGCCGCGCCGCCGGCGCCCACCAGCGTGTGCACCTCGTCGATGAACAGGATGATGGGCTTGGGGCTGGCCTGCACCTCGTCAATGACCTGGCGGAGCCGCTGCTCGAACTCGCCCTTCATGCTGGCGCCGGCCTGCAGCAGGCCGAGGTCCAGCGACAGCAGCGACACCTCCCTGAGCTGCGGCGGCACGTCGCCGCGGGCCAGCCGCTGCGCAAAGCCCTCGACCACGGCCGTCTTGCCCACGCCGGCCTCGCCGGTGAGGATGGGGTTGTTCTGGCGCCGGCGCATCAGGATGTCGACGATCTGGCGGATCTCTTCATCGCGGCCGGTGACCGGATCCATCTTGCCCTCGCGAGCGCGCTCGGTGAGGTCGACGCAGAACTTCTTCAGGGCTTCCTGCTTGCCCATCGCGGCCGGCGCCATGGCGCCGTTCTCGCCGCCCGGGTCGCCACCGGTGCCGGCGGCCAGGCCCGAGCCGTCCTGCGCGCCCAGCGTGGCTTCTTGCGTGGCGCCGCAGATCTTCTGGAAGTTCTGCGCAAGGTCGTCTGCCTTCACGCGGTCGAACTGCCGGGTCATGGACTGCAGCGCGTTGGTGAGCACCTTGCTGTTGAGCATGCCCAGCAGCAGGTAGCCGGTGCGCACCTGGGCCTGGCCGAACATCAGCGTGCCGTACAGCCAGCCTTGCTGGATCGACAGCTCGATGTGTTCGTTGAAGTCGGAGATGGCCGTGGAGCCGCGGGGCAGGCGGTCCAGCGCGGTGGTCACCTCGCGCGCGATGGCCGAAGGATCGAGCTGGTAGTGCCGCACGATGGCTTCCAGGTCGGTGCCCTGCGTCTGCAGCAGCTGGGCGAACCAATGCACCAGCTCCACGTACGGGTTGCCTCGCATCTTGCAGAACACGGTGGCGCTCTCGATGGCCTTGTAGGCCATCGGATTGAGCTTGCCGAACAGGGCAACGCGGCTGATCTCGCTCATGGGGTTCCTCGGTGTTGGAGTGGTGGCGTGAGGGGCAGGGAAGGGGGGCCGACGGGTCGTGTCGGCGCTCAGGTCGCAGCGGCCGCTTCGGGCCAGGTGGAGAAGTCGGCTCGCTCAGGCAGATCGCGCCGACCGGCCGTCCGTGCGCGTACCCGCTCGACATCAATGCACAGATCGCCCGCGTCGTCGTCGCGCGTGTAGCGGCCCAGCCAGCTGCTGTGGCCCAGGGGCTGTCCGGCACGTCCCAGGCTCAGTCGTGGCACGTCCTCGCGGGCCAGCACCAGGCGCACGTCCCAGGCGAACTCCAGGCCGACCCAGTGGCGCACGAGGGCCTGCAGGCGGGGCAGGTCGCGGCCGCCCGGCAGGAAGCGGCGGTACTGCGCGAGCCGAAGCGGGCCCAGGGTGATGCGGAACTTGTGCTGCACGTCCCAGACCGACTCGCCGAGCACGGCGGTGCGGCCCAGTTGGCTGCCGGCGCGCCGGCCCAGCCGGGTGCGTTCGATCTTGTCCAGCGGCATCCAGTGGCCACACCACGGGGTCACGTCGACGGGCACGTCGAACTCCTGCCGGCACCAGGCCAGCAGCCCGTCGGCATCGCGCACCTGACCTGCGAGGCGTCCCACGAAATGCAGCTTGTGGTGGTCCGGCAGCGCATCGCGGGCCTGCAGCGTGGGCAGCCCCAGTCCGATCAGGCCCCCCAGGCGGTCGATGAAGTGGGTGTCGCCCGGACGGTCCAGGCTCAGGGCCGGCTGGGCCTGGGCCCAGGCACGGTAGAAAAGCAGCGCCAGCCGATGCGTGAACAGGTCGAGGAAGCGCTGCATCGCGTGGTCGCCGTGATGCAGCGCGCGCTCGCGCGTGAACTCCGTCAGGTGCAGCGGCAACGGTCCGTTGGGCCCCAGCAGGCCGAACATGCGCTGCTGCAGCCTTGGCACGCCGCCGGCCTTGCGGCGCAGCGCATGCAGCGGCGCTGGCGCAAAGTCCATTTCGGGAGGCTGGCTGACGCGCAGCGGTTCGTCCTGCGGGCGCGGGGCCTCGCCGAAGCGGGGGCGGTCGAGGTGGTGGGCGTCCAGCCGGCGCAGCACCTGATAGAAGTCGAACCGGTGCGGCGCCTTTTCAAGCTGCACCAGCCAGGCCTCGAAGGCCCGCTCGGCAGCCCGCCGCGCAGCGGCCTCGGGCGCGCCGACGGGGGCGTTGCCGGCGCTGAGCGCAGTGTCGGGGGCTTCCGGTGCGGTGTCCACGGCGGATCTCGGGGCGCGGCGCCTCAGCGCACGGGGCGGGTGCCAGGGGAAGGCGTCCAGCGGTGCAGTTCGCCCCGCGTGAGCGAGTGCAGGACGGTCTCGACGAAGCTGTTCATCGAGGCGTGGCGGGCGAGGAACTGATGCATGAGGCTGCCGAAGAGCACGGCGCTGCCGCCTTCGTGGCCGAGTTCGTCGACCGTCAGTTCCACGCGGATGCCGCGTGAGAACGCCACCGGGCCCGGCACCGGGTGGCGACGTACCACGGGAGAGGCCGTCACCCGCTGCAGGGACTCCACCTGCCGCCGCTGCGCCGGCTCGCCGGCCATGGGCAGCCGCCCCAGCAGATCCCGAAAGGCGGCGGCCCCTTCGCCGCCGCCCGT
>Ga0075157_10001442_pt1 | contig 14847 bp, 15 predicted proteins | sample JI81BgreenDNA_FD_70967 | JGI IMG/M metagenome (GOLD analysis project Ga0075157, IMG submission 70967) | Wastewater effluent complex algal communities from Wisconsin, to seasonally profile nutrient transformation and Carbon sequestration -... | ecosystem: Engineered > WWTP > Effluent > Algae...
AAGGTCGAGCTCGGCGAGCACGCCCGCGCGATCTACGAGGCCTTCGCCGCCGAGAACGCCGCGACCGACTTTTCGGGGGTCATCCGCACGCTCTAAAGGGTCAGGCCCCGAGCTTCGGGCAGCGCTTCACGCCGGCCGCGCGCAAACTGGCCGCCGCTCCGCCATCGCGGAGCGCGAGCGCATCGACGCTGACCTTCAGCACTTTGCAATCGAACCGCACTCCGCGCTCGATGCTGCCTTGCGCGATGGCGGCAAAAGCGGCGGGCGGCATCACCCGCGCGCCGCGGCGCAGGAAGGTGGCGTGCCAGCGTTCGCCCCCGACCACGACGGCAATGATCATGTCGCGCGCCGCCGTCGTCTCCGCCTCCGGCCCGTCGAGAACCTCGGGGCCAAGCTCGAGCAGCAGCGCATCGGGGGTGGCATCGCGCAGGAACAACGCGGCGTAGCGTCGCGCGGCCTCGGTCCGGTCGGCGTTGGCGAGCGCGAGGCGCAGCATCGCGACCTGTGCCACCGGCTCACGCCAGCCGCGCGCAGCGGCGACCTGGATCGTCTCGGCAGCCTTGGCTTCCTGGCCCGCCTTGGCCTGACTGACAGCCAGCAGCGTGAGATATTCGGCGGGGAGAGGCCGCCGGCGGACCAACAGCTCGGCCTCCGCAAGCGCGGCTTCCGGATCGCCGCTCTCGAGCGCGGCTGCGGTGATCCGTGTCTGGGCGAAATTGCGCAAAGGTTCGGGCACGATCCGGGCGAGGGCCGGGGTGGTTTCGGACTGCTTGTCGATTTGCACCGCGGCGGTGACCAGCGCGACCGCGATGAGCGCGGCGAACCACAGAATGCGCCCGATCATGCGCGGGTGCTCCGTGGCTCAGTAGCGATGCGGGCCAGCAGCAGCAGCGCAAACCCCGCCAGTGCGAGTATTGTCTGATTGCGCAGCGGGTAGTCGGTGATGGATTGCAAGGCGATGGCGAGGAGGAAGGCGCTGCCCGACCAGGCAATCCAGCGCTGCGGCGAATGCCGCGCCGCCCAGCTCAGCCAGCCGACCAGCACCAGCCACAGCGCCGCCAATCCGAGCCCGGGGGCACCGGCCTCGATCGCGAGTTCGAGAAAATCATTATGCGCGCGCCCCGGTCGGCGGGCGGAGAGGTTTTCGAGCGATTCGTCGACCTGATAGATCTCGTCGAAGCTCCCCATCCCGGCGCCCAGTGGCCAGTATCGTCCGGCTATGAAAGTGGCATCGTCCCACATGAAACGCCGCGCATCGTCCTTCGCCTCGAACCTCTCGAGCGTATCGGCGATCCGGCCGGGGGCAGTGACCAGCACCGTGCCGAAGCCCGCGGCGAGCAGCGCGCCGGCGCCCAAGGTGGTGATCATACCGCTCCTCTTGCTGCGCTGTCCGCCACCCTTGCCCCAACCCCACCCTGCGGCCCGCGCTGAGGCCAGCAGCAGCGGCAGGAGCGTAAGCACGAGCGCGGTGCGCGACTGGGTCAGAACCACGCCGAGCAGCAGCAGCGCACCGACGGCGAGTCGCGCCGGTAGCAGCGCCGGATGCTGACGCGGGGCGGGCAGGACAGCGGCAAGACCTAGAGCAAAGGTCAGAAACAGCCCGGTAGAATTGCGGTTGGCAAAGGTGCCCAGCAGGATCGCTCCGGGATTGCGTGCGCCGTACAGCGTCGCGCTATCCGTCGACGCGCCGAGCTGGGCTACGCCGAGCAGAATGGTGAACAGGCCGAAACCGACCACCAGCCAGCCCAGATCGATCAGCCGATCACGCGCGAGGCTCCAGCCGGCCCAGAGCACCGCCACCGGGGTGATCAGCGCGGTGAGGGCTAGCAGGGTGCGGAGCGGATCGACGCTGAACGGGCGCCAACCTTCGCCGCCCCCGTCGCCGCCGACCAGCGCGAGCGAGCGGCTGACGAGCTCGCGGCCGGGTAGCGCGCTCCACACGGATTCGGGCAGGGGGATGATCTGGAGCACCGGCAGGGCGAGCGAGGCCAGGATCGCGATCCGCAGCAGCATCGGCGATTCGCGCCAGAACTGCGCGACGCTGTCCGGCCGCGCGGCGAGGGCGCCCAATGCGGCAAGCTGAACGGCAAGGTTGGCAAGGCCGTAGCGCGCCCCGCCCCCGCCGAAGGCGAAGGCGACCAGCAGGATCATCGCAATGATCAAGAGGGCGGTGCGGTCCGCGGTGCGCTTGGGCAAGGGGGCTCTCGCGAATTGGGGTTCCAGAACCTTCAGGCTCGGACACCCGGCAAAGCAAACGCCCGGCACATAGGTACCGGGCGTTGCAGAATTTCGTTCTTAACCAGTCGCTTCAGGCGACCGAATCACGTGCCGGGCGAGGCATCTTCGTCGCTGTTGCTGTCAGCAGCGGTGACGACACCGGCAACGATCGCAGCAACCGCAAGGCCACCGATGAGGTACCCGGTGATGCCGGCGCCTTCTTCGGCCTGGCCTTCGCCGGCACCCGCACGACCGAGACCCGGCAGTGCGTTCGAAGTGCTAAAGGTCGCGGAGCTGTCAGTGGCGCGGGTGTTGGCCTGAGCCATGATCGGCGCGGCAACGAGGCCGAGTGCGGCGGTTGCAGCCATCATGCGGGTCATGGTCTTGGTCATCTTTTCGCCCTTTACGGTAAATTCCTAGGGACACTGCGTAGTGCAATGCAGCAATCTTTGCAACCGTCTGATAGGCAGAAATGGTAAATGATCGGTGCCTCGCCTCGCTGCTGAGGCGACTGGCGCCGTTTTCTCCCGACGATCAAGCCTTTTCAGGCGCGGTCTTGAAGCTCCTCACCGGCCCGATTGTCCCCCCGTAAAGCGCCGTCGTCATGCGCTGTCGCGGCCTCCCGGAACTGGTCCGAGCAGGACATCGTAACGATCAATGTCGCCCCCTGTGACAATTACACCATCATGCACGAGCCAGGCATGGGCACCGAACTTGTCATCAGCCGGTCGCTCGACCCCTATTCGGATTTCGCTGGCGAGGCCATGTTCGGCCAGCCAGTCCTGCGCGGCTATGGCCTGGATCACACAGTCACTGCGCCATGGTAGCCGGGCCGAAATGCGCGGGATGACATAGCCGATGCGGGCGACCAGCGCCGGGTCTGCCGTGGCTGGCGCTGGCGAGGCGGTGGCAGCGACCCTTTTATTGCGTTCGACAATGTCGCGGGCCTGCATCCGGTCAAACGCCCACCGGGCCCGAATCAGCCCCCAAAACCCGCGCGCGCCATAGGCGATCAGCCATCCGCCATCGCGCCACCGCGGCTTGGCGCCCTCGCGAGGAACAGGAGGCAATTGCGTGCGCGGCATATCAGGGCCTATTGGCACGTTTTGCGCAGCAACTGCAAACAGGACAATGGCCGGTGACATGATGCTCGACGAGGCGATCAAGGCGAAGCTGCGGGATCCGGCCTATCTCGATCTGCATATGGCGGCGGTGACGGCGATTCGGCAGATCGGCGTGGTCGACTGGTACGATTCGCATTTCGTGCGCCGGTTCGAAGTGGCCAAGCGCTATCTTGCGCAGGTGCGGCCCGATGCGCTGGAGACCTTCGTCCAGGGCTTCGATGCGCTGCTGCCGCCGCCCGGGTTCGCCAATATCGTGATCGACGATCTGTTCGACGCGGCCACGCGCGATCAGATCCGCAATGCCGCGCGCACGATCCCGGGCGATTGGTTGAAGGACGAAGAGATGCGCGATTTCGGCCGCCATATCGTCCGTGAGTACCCGCTGTTCGTCGAGCTACAGCAACAGCTGCTTCCCCGCATGAGCGCGCTGGTGGGGCGTGACGTGGTACCGGGGTACAACTTCCTCAGCCTTTATGGCGGGGCCGGTCGCTGCGATCCGCACATGGACGAGCCGGCAGCGATGTTCACGCTCGATTACTGCATCGAACAGAGCGAGGATTGGCCGATCTGGTTCAGCCGGGTGGTGGACTGGCCGACGGTGGAGACCATGCGCAACTGGGATCCGCAGGCGATCAAGGCCGATCCGGCGCTCGCCTTCCGCCCGCATGTGTTGCGCCCGGGCGAGGCGCTGTTGTTCAACGGATCCTCGCAGTGGCATTATCGCGACGCGATCACGCCCGGCGGGTTCTGCAACCTGCTGTTCTTCCACTACTACCCGGCGGGCTGCCGCGATCTGATCTGGCCGCACCTGTGGCCCCGCCATTTCGCCATTCCCGAGCTTGGCCCGCTGTGCGAGCTGTTCAACGAACGCGGCGAAGACGGATTGATCTGATGTCGTCATGACCGGGATTGCTGCAATCTTCTCGCCCGGCCCGGCCAGCGCGCGCCGGCGCGATGGCATGATGGATGCCATGGCGGGGCGCGCCTTCGATGGCACCGGGCGCTGGACCAAGGGCCGGTTCGCCCTCGGGGCCTGCATCCTGCACACCACCGCCGAATCGCTCGAAGCCGGTCAGCCCCACACCAACGAGGATGAAAGCCTCGCGCTGGTGATGGACGGCTATCTCACCAATTGGGAAGAGCTGCGCCGCGATCTGACCGAGCGCGGCGCGGTGCTGCGCAACCGGTCGGATGCGGAGCTGGTGCTGCGCGCCTATGAACAGTGGGGCGAGAATTGCGCCGCCCGGATCGAGGGCGAGTTCGCTTTCATCATCGCCGACACGCGGGCGCAGCGGATCTATGCCGCGCGCGATCATCAGGGCCTCAGGCCGCTGTTCTTCCACGAGGATCGCGGCACGATCATCATCGCTTCGGACCTTGCGGCGATCGTCAGCGTGCTCGACCCCCAGCCCGAGCCGCATTTCGAATACCTCGTCGGGGTGGCGGCGGTGCAGTTCTTCCTGCCGCATGACACCGTCTGGAAAGGCGTGAAGCGGCTTCTGCAATCGCATTGGCTCAGCCATGATGGCGCAACGCTGGTACAACGACGTTACTATGACCTGCCGATGGGTAAGCGCTTGCGATACCGCAGCGATGCCGAATATGCCGAACATTACCGCGCGGTGCTGAGCGATGCGCTGCGCCGCACAACCCGCAGCCATGTGCCGATCGGGATTGCGGTCAGTGGCGGGCTCGATTCGTCTTCGCTCTATTGCCTTGCCGATCGGCTCGAAGCGCAGGGGCAGCTGCTGGCGCCGGGCTTTCAGGGTTATACGCTGGCGGGCACGCCCGGCACCACGTCCTATGAACTGCCCTATGCCCGCGCCGCTGCCGAGCATATCGGCCGCAGCCTCACCGAGGTGCCGTTGTTCAAGCCGCCGCTGGAATGGTACACCGCGCAGGCCCGGGCCGAGCGTGATATTCCTATCCCCACCAATGGCGCGATGACGATCGATCTGGAACGGCGGGTCCATGCCGATGGGGCGCGGGTCTTCATCAATGGCGATGGCGGCGATGAATGGTTGCAGGGCAGCCTTGATTACTACCGGGAATTTGCCAGCGAGGGCGATGTGGCGGGCTTCCTTGCTGCGCTGCGGCGCGATGCCGGGGCGAAGGGGTGGCGCGCGGTCCTGCCCAAGGCTTTGCGCACCGGAGCCTCGGCCTTCGTGCCGGATCGGCTGCGCCGCCAGCAGCAGGCCGAGCGCCGGGCGGCGTTCTATCGGGATGCAGAGGAATTCTTCTGGCTCACGCCTCGTTCGCGGGCCTTGCTGGAGCAACAGGATGCCGCCTATCATGCCTCCTTGCCGGCCGATCCGGTGGCCGCACAGAAGCAGATTCTGTTCTCGTCCCCCTACAGTTCCTATGGCCGGGCGCGGATGCAGCGCCAGCGCGGGCTCAACGGGATCGAGGCGCGCCACCCGATGTTTACCCGCCAATTCATAGGCTTCAGCCTTGCCACACCCGAGCATCTTCGGCGGCGCGCAGGCATCACCAAGGTGATTCATCGCATCGCGATGCAGGGCATCCTGCCCCCGGTGATTCTCGGCCGCCAGACCAAGGCCGATTTCGAATCGGATGCGACCGATCGCGAAATGGCAGGCGTTTGCGCCGGCGAGGGACGCCCTTTCCTTGAAGAATTGTGCGAAAGCAAAGGCTTGGCAAGGTTAATTGCCGAAGGGCTTTCTATAGAGGTTGACGCGGACCGATCGTGGGAGCTATGGGGAATTTACGCGGTTGCAGCATTTTTGATGTTAAACGCACAGGGGTTAAGCTTCTCTGAAGCGAATCAAGGGTAGACCAGATATGACCAACGAAACCACCAAAACCGCTTATTCGACCCCCCGTCTGGTTGAATTCGGCTCGGTCCGTAATCTCACTGGCGGCAGCGGCACCATGATGATGGATGGCGGCACGGCCATGGTTCAGGTCGCATAAGCTAAGCTTTTTAGCTTAAATTCATGCTGGGCCCCGCCTGACTTCGTTGGGCGGGGATTTCCCGTTTGTGCGGGGCTGCGGTCGCTGGCCATCCGGCGCACGGTCTGGCGAACCTCTGCTTTCCAGACCCCTGAAATGGTTTGATCCATGTCCGATGTTCTTGCGGAACATATCGAATATCTGACCCTGCCGGGGCGCAATGCGCGCTATCGCGCAGCGGTCGCCGCGACGGTGCAGCCGGGCGATCTGGTCGCCGATCTGGGCTGCGGCGTCGGCGTGCTCGGCCTGTTCTGTCTTGAGGCAGGGGCGGCGAAGGTGTGGGGGATCGACAACAGCGACGCGATCCACCTCGCCCGCGATGTCATGGCACGGGCTGGCCTTGCCGATCGTTACACCTGCATCGGCGATTCGACCTTCCGGGTGGACCTGCCCGAACAGGTCGATCTGATCATCTGCGACCATGTCGGCTTTTTCGGATTCGATTACGGGGTTGTCGGCCTGATGCGCGATGCGCGGCAGCGGTTCCTGAAGCCGGGCGGCCGCATGATACCGCAGTCGCTCAATCTGATGGTCGCGGCGGTCTCGTCCGACGATTGCCTTGCCAAGGCCGCCGCCTGGTTATCGGACAGCGTGCCGCCGCAATATCGCTGGTTTGACGATCTCGCTCGCAACGTCCGCTACAACCACCAGTTCACCGAAGCCGATCTGATGTCCGCGCCCGCAGCGCTGGGCCATGTCGATTTTGCCGAAGACGCGAATGACCTCTACCGCTTCGATGCGGTGCTGACCGCGACCCGCGCCGGACGGTTTGACGGGATTGCGGGCTGGTTCGATTGCCAGCTGGCCGGTGATGTGCGGATGACCAACAATCCGCTGTCCCCCGACACCATCCGCCGCTCGCAGGCCTTCCTGCCCGCGCAGGAGAGTTTTGCGGTGGAAGCCGGGGATGAAATCGCGGTGACGCTGCGGTTCCGCGCCGATGACACGCTGATTTCCTGGACCATCCAGCCGCCGCGCGGCGGGAAGCGGCAGCAGATGTCGACCTTCCGCAGCACCGCCCTGACGCCCGCCGATCTGGTCAAGGAACCGGGCCGCCCCCTGTCGCTGAGCGCCGAGGGCAAGGCCCGCGCTTTCGTGCTGGCGCAGGTCGATGGCGTGCGGTCGGGCGATGACATCGCGGCCGAGGTGCTGGCCGCCTGGCCCGATATGCTGCCGACCGAGCTGGCGATCCGCGATTTCGTCAAATCGGTGCTGGCGCATCACTGCGCGCTGTGATGCCTGCGTGATGCCCGGCGCATGATCGATCTGGAAACCCACGCGGCGCGCGTCCAGCCGGCGCTGTCCACCCAGCCCTATGATCGCTGGGTCACGGCCGAGGGCGAGGTCAAGGCGGAATTCCACCGCCTGCCGCACGGCATCTTGCTGCGCTTTCCCGATGAGGCCGATTTCGCGATCGATCTTGACCGCGGCTGTGCAGCGGGCTGGCCCGCGCCTGACACCCGTCCGGAGCATTTCGACAGTCTGTTCCGCCACGGCGTGGTGCCGATGGTCGGCAATCATCGGGGCGGCCTGTTCCTGCACGGTAGCGCTGTGGCGATCGATGGGCGCGCGGTCGCGTTTCTGGGCTTGTCGCGCAGTGGCAAGACCACCCTGGCAGGCGCGATGGCGAAGGCGGGCTACCCGTTCCTAACCGAAGACGTGATCGATCTGGAGCGCGCTGGCGATGGGGCCTACATGCTGCAGCCCAAGGCTTCGCTGCTGCGCCTGTTCGTCGACAGCGCGGCCTTTCTGCTGGACCGCACGTTCGATGACGCGGACGAGGAAGACAAGCAGAGCCTGCCCGGCGGTGATGCCATCCCGTTCAGCGATATTCCTTGCCAGCTCGACCGAATCTACCTGCTGGGCCGCGATCCAGCGGCGGCGCTGTCGATCCAGCCGCTGGAAGGCCACACCGCGTTGGTAATGCTGCTGCCGCACGCATTCGTGCTCGATGTCGAGGACAAACCGCGCCTCAAGAGGCATTTTGGACGGATCGCGGAGCTGGCAGAGCAAATTGGTTGCCGCACGCTTGACTATCCCCGGCGTTATGAGGATTTGGCAGCCGTGACGGGCGCGATCCTTGCCGACCTCCAATCGAATTGAGACAGACATGCAACTCGACCAGCTTTTCCAGGTGTCCGACGATGTGATCGCACGCGAGGTCGCCGGGGAGATGGTGCTGCTGGATCTGGCCAGCGGGCTGTATTTCGGGCTTGACCCGGTCGGCACGCGGGTGTGGCACCGGATGTCCGAAGGGCCGTGCTCGTTGGCCGAGGTGTGCGACGTGGTCGAAGCCGAGTTCGATGCCCCGCGCGACCAGATCGAGCATGATATTGTGGCGCTGGCCGAAGATTTCGCCGCCAAGAAGCTGATCAGCGCGCTCGTCTCCTAAGCCTGCGCCTGCCGCGCGGTTGGCGCCGGGGCGAGGCCTTGTTCATCCATGTGAATGACGCGGTTCGCCAGCGCGAGGCTGGCGGGGCGGTGGGTGATGATGATCACCGTGCGATCCGACAGCGAATCGATGCAGGCCTCCACGAACGCCGCCTCACCTTCGAGGTCGTACATGCTGGTGGCTTCGTCGAAGATGTAGATCGGCGGATCGCGGTACATCGCCCGGGCCAGCGCGATGCGTTGCTGCTGGCCGCCTGACAGACGGATGCCGTCATCCCCGATTTGCGTGTCGAGCCCGCGCGGCAGGCGCGCGATGAAGTCGCTCGCCTGCGCCATCTGCATCGCCCGCTCCAGCGCGGCCGGGTCCTTCTCGTCCGCACCGAAGGCGATATTGTCGGCGATGGTGCCGTTGAACAGCAGCGGCCGCTGCGGCACATAACCGAACTGCCGCCGCAGATCCTGCACCTGGATGCCGGCAATATCGACCCCGTCGAGCGTGATCCGCCCGGCATCAGGATCGTAATAGCGCAGCAGCAGCCGGATCAGGGACGACTTGCCAACCCCGTTGGCCCCGGTCAGGGCGACCACTTCGCCCGGCGCGATTGCCAGCGAAAGGTCGGTCAGCACCGGCGGGCGGCCGGGATAGGCGAAGGTCACCTGTTCGAAGGCGATGCCCCCCTTGGCCCGCACCATCCGGCCGGCCGCGCTGTAGCCGGGTTCGGGCATTTTGCCGAACACCGTCTCAAGCTGGGCGAGGGCGCCGCGCGCGACCTGAAAGGCGCTGTAGGTATCGGCCAGCCCGCTGACAGGGCGGGTCAGCAGCGCAGCATAGAGCAGGAAGGCGAACAGCTCGCCCGGGCTGCGCGTGCCCTCGGCCACCTGTTCGCTGCCGACCACAAGGATGCCGATCGCCGCCAGCCCGGCGATCAGGGCCACGACCGGGCCGACAAAGGCCGCCACCCGGGTGCGCGCCAGATTGAGCCCGCGGGCCTGTTCGATCGCTGCGTGGTAGCGGCTCTGGTGGTGCTGCTCCGCCGCAAAGGACTTGATCGCCGGCAGCATGTCGAGATCGGTCTCGCCCATCCACATCAGCTGCGTTTCGGCCTTGCGGGCCTTGCGCGCCAGCACCCGCAGCCGCCGCCCCAGCAGGCGCAGCGCGATCATGAAGACCGGCACCAGCACCGGGATGACCAGCGCCATTTTCGGATCGAGCACGAACAACAGCACAACCGCGCCGCCTGCGGTGATCAGCATCGATGGGACGTTGGCAAGGGTGGAGGTGAGAAACCGGCTCAGCCGGTCAACCTCGTAGGTCATCAGGGCCAGCAGATCGCCCGTGCGACTGCGATCGTGGAAGCTGATCGGCATGGCCTGGATATGATCATAGGTCTCGCGCCGCAGCCCGGCGAGGATCCGGCCCGAGGCCAGTTCCGACAGGATCGCAACCGCGATGTTGACGACGGTCAGGACCACCAGCCCGATCACCAGCAGCGCCAGCGTGGCGCGCACATCCACCGCCGTGTCGCCCAGCACGCCCGAAAGGAACGAGCTTGCCAGCCAGGGCAGGGCGAGCGTGGCAAAGGCGCTGACAAGGCCAAGCCCGCTGATCAGCGCCAGTTCGCCCGCGAACGGCCGGGCGCGGTGGGCGAGGAATGCCATCTTCACGCGGCGTGCCCCTGCTTGCGCAGCCCCGGCAGAGCCTCGCTGTAGCGCCGCAGTTGCAACAGCGCGGTGGGCCATTGTGCGCAGTCCGGATATTTGCGCAGCAGATGCGAGCGCGGTGCGAAGGCCATGCCCCACACCAGCCGCAGCCGCGTGCCCAGCGAGCTGGCCGTCCAGAAATCCTTTCGGAAATTGCGGAGCATGTCGGGATCATTGATATAGGTATAGGCGGGCGAGGTCGGAGCGGCGGCGCGCAGCTGCGCCATCACCGCATCGGGCACGGCAAGGCCGATATCGCGCTGCGCACCATCAAGCGCGGCAAAGACAATCGCCGCCGCGTCATGCGCGACGCAGAAATCGCCCAGTTCCTGCCATTCGCCCGGGCTCAGCCGCTCGGTCAGGCGCAGATAATCGACCGCCCAGATCAGCCGGCGCCCGCCGGTGATCCGGGTATCGTCATCATAATATCCGCGCGCGAGGTGCCACGCCTGATTGACCGCCCCATGCACCAGCATCGAGATACTGTCCGGGGCGCTGGCAGCGGGGGACAGCCGCGGCAGCGGCACGCGCCGTTCCCAGAACCGATCCGCTTTCAGGATCTTCTGGATCATCGGGCGGTCGCTTGGTTCCCAATGCAGATCGATCGAATGTTCCAGCTGCGCGCCGCAATCGACCAGCCAGGTTTCCTGATAATGTAGCCCGTAGGGGTCGTCCCGCCGGTAGCATCCCGCCGCTTCGAGCAGCGCGCGCGTGCGGGCAAGATCGCGGGGGTGGATCAGCAGATCAGTATCGCCCCGCCGCCGCACTGCAGGCTCATCATAGACCAGATAGGCGAGCGCCGTGCCCTTCAGCACCAGCGACGCGATCCCGTTTGCGGCCAGGCGTTCGATGATCTCCGCGATTGCCTTGTGGTGCAGCTGCTCCCACAATCCCGCCAGGCGCATTTCCTGCCGCAGGCTTTCGACAAGGCTGGCCGGCCAATGCGCCAGCACTTCGGGCGCTTCACACAAGAGCACGCAGACCCCGTGGAAGCTCGCGCGGTGCAGCAGGATCTCGTGATGGTCCGCAGTCGCCAGAGCGCTGGGCCATGGCGGGGCATTGTGGTCAGTCAGCGCTGCGCGAACGCATGCGGCGAGAAATTGGTCTGCCTGTTCAATTGCCATGTTGGGGTTGCCGAGGGCGTGACCGCTCCGTCCTGTTCGATTGCATCCTTGCCGCGATCCCGGCATGTCTGAGGCCCGTGCTATAGCCCATCTCCCTGCCGAAGCCATTTTTTTTGCCCTGCGCTGGGAGGGGGGTGATTAGTGATTGACCCCATCCGATCATGCTGCAATGCAGCGCGCGGTCGCAGCGATTTTCTTTTCTGGAGTAACCAGCCGGCCGCTATGACAGTTGGAACGCACAGGCGTGGCATCATTCTGGCTGGCGGATCGGGCACACGGCTTTATCCGTTGACCCGCGGCGTATCCAAACAGCTGATGCCGATCTTCGACAAGCCGATGATCTATTACCCGCTCAGCACGCTGATGCTGGCGGGGATCCGCGAGATTCTGATCATCACCACGCCCGAGGATTCCGCCCAGTTCCAGCGGGTGCTGGGTGACGGTTCCGATTTCGGCGTCTCGCTGACCTATGCCGTCCAACCCAAGCCCGAAGGCTTGGCGCAGGCCTTCCACATCGGCGCGGATTTCGTGCGCGGGGGGCCAAGCGCGCTGATCCTGGGCGACAACATCTTCTACGGCCACGGCCTGCCCGATCTGCTGCGCGGCGCCACCGTGCGCGAAAGCGGGGCCAGCATCTTCGCCTACCGGGTCAGTGATCCGCAGGCCTTCGGCGTGGTCGAATTCGACGACACGGGCAAGGCGATCTCGATCGAGGAAAAGCCCCCGGTCCCCAAATCAAACTATGCCGTCACCGGCCTCTATTTCTACGATGAGACCGTGGCGGACCGGGCCCGCGACCTCAAGCCCTCGCCCCGCGGCGAGCTGGAGATCACCGATCTCAACCGGCTTTATCTCGATGAAGGCACGATGTCGGTCGAGATCATGGGGCGCGGCTTTGCCTGGCTCGATACCGGCACCCATGCCTCGTTGCTCGATGCTGCCACCTATGTGCGGATCACCGAGGAACGGCAGGGCCTGAAGATCTGCTGCCCTGAGGAAATCGCCTGGCGGCAGGGCTTCATCACCACCGATCGCCTGCGCGAAATTGCCGAGCCGCTGCGCAAATCGGGTTACGGCGAATATCTGCTGAAGCTGCTGGAAAGCCCGGTGCTGGCGTGAACATCATCGCAACGACCCTTCCCGGCGTGCTGATCATCGAACCGCGCGTCTTTGGCGATGCGCGGGGGTTCTTCATGGAAACCTGGAACGCGGCTGCCTTTGCTTCGGCGGGCCTTGATCTTGCCTTCGTGCAGGACAATCACAGCCGCTCGCAGAAGGGCGTGTTGCGGGGGCTGCATTTCCAGAACCCCGGGCCGCAGGGCAAGCTGGTGCGGGTGACGCAGGGCGCGGTGTTCGATGTTGCGGTGGACCTGCGGCAGGGTTCGCCCACCTTCGGGCAATGGACCGGGGTGGAACTGAGCGCGGACAACCGCCGCATGTTCTGGGTGCCCGAAGGCTTTGCCCACGGTTTCCTCACCCTCGCCGATGATACGGATTTCCTCTACAAATGCACCGCGCCCTATGCCCCGGCGAGCGAGTATACGCTGGCGTGGGACGATCCTGCGGTGGGGATCGAATGGCCGGTGCAGGGGCTTGATCCGATTATCTCCGACAAGGATGCGCGCGGGCTTTCGCTGGCGCAGGTGCCGGTGTTTGCATGAGAGTGCTGATCACTGGGGCGAACGGCCAGCTTGGCGGGGCCCTGCAGCGCACCGCGCCGGGCTGGGCCGATATCAACGCAATTGATGTCGAGGATGTCGACCTTACCGATCACGCGATGATGACTGCGCGGCTGGTGGTTGAGGCGCCCGATGTCATTATCAACGCCGCCGCCTATACCGCAGTCGACAAGGCCGAGAGCGACGAGGACACCGCCCGCGCGATCAACGCCGGGGCGGTCGCCACGATGGTCGAGGCGATGGCCGGGACGGGCGGCAAGCTCGTCCATGTCTCAACCGACTATGTCTTCGATGGCACGGCCTCCACGCCCTACGCTCCAGAGGCCCCGCGCAACCCCCAGTCCGCCTATGGCCGCACCAAGGCCGAGGGTGAGGATCAGCTGCGCGCCGATGATCTGCTGGTGCGCACCGCCTGGGTCTATGAAGCGGGCGGCGCCAATTTTGTGCGCACCATGATCCGCCTGATGAAGGAGCGCGACGAGCTGCGCGTGGTCGCCGATCAGACTGGCGCGCCGACCTGGGCGACCGGCCTTGCCCGCACCATCTGGTCGCTGATCGAGAAGCGCGCGGTCGGCACCTTCCACCACAGCGATGATGGCGCGGTGACCTGGCATGAATTCGCCGTCGCCATTGCCGAGGAAGCCCATGCGCTGGGCCTGATCGCGCGCATCCCGGTGGTCCACCCGATCACCACCGCCGACTATCCCACCCCGGCCCGCCGCCCGGCCTTCTCGCTGCTCGATTGTTCCGCCACCCGATCGCTGCTTGGCGACGGCGCGGTTAACTGGCGCGATAATTTGCGCCTGATGCTCAAAGAGGAAGCGAAGCTTGGCTAATCTGCTCGTCACCGGAGGGGCCGGCTTCATTGGCGGCAACTTCGTGCATTACTGGAATGCCGCGCATCCCGACGATGTGGTTATCGTGCTCGATGCGCTGACCTATGCCGGCAACCGTTCGACGCTGGAGGGCACGCGCGCGCAACTGATCGAAGGCGATATCCGCGATACCGCGCTGGTCGAAAGCCTGCTGCGCGATCACGCGATCGACACGCTGGTGCACTTTGCCGCCGAAAGCCATGTCGACCGCTCGATCAGCGGGCCGGATGCCTTTATCGACACCAATATCCTCGGCACCAACAGCCTGCTGAAGGCCGCACGCGCGGTGTGGCTGGCGGGCAGCGGGCAGCCGCACCGCTTCCACCACATCTCGACCGACGAGGTGTTCGGATCGCTCGGGCCCCATGATCCGGCCTTCAGCGAGGTCACGCCCTACGCCCCCAATTCGCCCTATTCGGCGAGCAAGGCCGCGTCCGACCATCTGGTGCGCGCCTATCACCACACCTTCGGGCTGGAGGTGACGACCAGCAATTGTTCGAACAATTACGGGCCGTATCAATACCCCGAAAAGCTGATCCCGCTGTTCCTGCTGAACGCGCTCCACGGCCGCAATCTGCCGATCTATGGCGACGGCATGAATGTGCGCGACTGGCTGCATGTCGAAGATCATTGCCGCGGGATCGCTGCCTGCCTCACGCGCGGCCAGCCGGGCGAGACCTACAATATCGGCGGCGGGGCGGAGCTGCCCAACATGACGGTGATCGACACCATCTGCGCCGAGGTTGACCGCGCCTTTGCCGAG
>Ga0075157_10001450_pt1 | contig 14831 bp, 13 predicted proteins | sample JI81BgreenDNA_FD_70967 | JGI IMG/M metagenome (GOLD analysis project Ga0075157, IMG submission 70967) | Wastewater effluent complex algal communities from Wisconsin, to seasonally profile nutrient transformation and Carbon sequestration -... | ecosystem: Engineered > WWTP > Effluent > Algae...
GAATAGCAGTACGCCTTCGCCAGAGGTTCCTTGCCAGTTGGCCGAAACTGTATTGTTAGACGTGCCCGTTAATGGTGCAGTTAAAATACGCCAAGCGCGACGGGCAGGAATGTAGCGTTCGGCGGTAACCAAACCATTCAACGTCCAGTTGGTAGCATTCCCAACAGCAGCAGTCCCGTTGGCATCCGATTTTAATTGAAAAATTAAATTGTTTGAAGCACCATCAAAATCTACCGACGAACCCGAACCGCTGAATGTAATTGTATGGGTTGACCCCACGCTTGCATTTGAGGTAAACGTTTTTGTTCCATTTCCATCAAAAATAATATTTTTATAGGCTAAACCTGCTATATTTTGTGCCGTTAAACCATTAAAAGTCAAGTTTGTTGGCGTAACTACTGTGGCATTTTCCACTACTAAGTTGCCCGAAATACTACTGTCTGCATCAAAAGATTTTGTACCTGCATTTCGCAATGACAAATTATTATAAGTTCCTCCAATAACTGTTTGGTCAGTACCTGTATATTCAACTGTTCCTCCGAATGTTTTGATAGTTCGGTTATCTGTAAGTGCTTGTTTTATATCTAAAACAGCGTCAGCTCCAATGTTTAAAGACGTATTTATTGCGAGAGCATTTCCAACCGTAACCACTCCACCGCCTGTTCGATTGATAGATAAATTTGCCAAAGCATTAGTTGTTCCAGGAATGGACTGATCAAAATTAATCGTTCCTAAGTTACCCGTTCCTAAGATGGTAAGTGATGATGAAGCGGAACCACGTATAAAACCGGGCGTTGCAATACCATTATTGTACATAGAACTATTTCCTGCCGCACCAAGATTCAGATTTCTTCCATTTAAGTCAAGAATACTGTTAGCTCCCTGAATTTCAAGCGCATTTTGTGCATTTACCCCAATACATGTTAAATCAGATTGTAAACGCACCCTGCCGCCTGTTTTGTTGATACGAACAAAAGGAATATCAAAAACGCCATTACCTTGGATGTCTTGCACATTTCCGCCGGTAAAAAATATAGCTCTATTATTTGCATTAAACGTTCCGTTGTCGATAATATTTCCTTGGATATTAATATCGCCACCAATTGTTCCTGAAAGTGACAAAGTACCCGAAGACCCAATAGAAAGATTTCCAGAAATAGTAAGTACTTTATTGGTTTGATCCATATTTAAAGTCCCTCCAACTACATTAACATTAGCAACCGTTGTTGTACCATAATCAGTACCTCCACTTCCAAAAAATAAAGTTCCTGCACCAACGGTAAGTGTACCACCTATAGTCCAATTTCCACCAGAATTTGAACGTGTTATTTGCTGTCCAGTACTGTTCATTGTAAAATCCCAGACTGCGATAGACCCGAAACCACTACTGGTAACGCCAAGTGGTTGGGTGAATGAATTTCTACTAAAAGGACCTGTAGCACTTCCGTTGGCGGTATTGGAAACCGTAAAATAGCGTGTAAGGCCATTGCTGTTAACACTAACATTATTTCCGTTATAGTTTTCAATCGGAACTTGGGCATACATACCATTGCTGTACGCGACATAACCAAGCCAATTAAAAGAGGCAGGACGATTTCCGGAATTAATGGTGCCCAATAAACGGCTCCATGAAATTCTAAACTCTCTTCTGTCATCGGCAGGATTGCTATTACTATTGCCATTCGATGAATATTGTCCGTTTGCATTTCCCGTATAATCATCAGTACCTGCACCACAAATACCAGTTGAACCACCACCAAGTGAGGTCCAGCCTCCCACCTCGTCTCTTCTAAAAAGTTCTCGGTAGCCATTGTGGCAATAGATAGCTACATCTGCTCGAAAAGGAAGATTAGGTCTAGGATTATAATTATCATAATTTAAACCAACTAATGTACCGCTAGCATTTGAACCTCCATTTACAGGGATAACTGGATCTACATCGAGGTATAAAGTTATGGGCTCTGTTTCGTTAGCATTTTGTAAAAAGACAAACAAATCCGTCTCATTCCATGTGAGATACCACGTAGAGGCACCTGTATTGTAGGTGTTTGAATTTCCTGTTCCATACTCGTTAGTGCCAAGGCTTGCATTAATGGAAGGAGTATGAAATTGCGATTGTGCACTGGTAAACACAAAAAAGAACACAATCAATAAATAATATTTTATAAAATTATTACTCCACTCAATTCCAGTTAGCAATTTATTTGTCTTTATTGACATCCCGAATCGTAACGTTTTTTTCATAATTAGTAGTTTTTGATATCTATATTTTCTGAATATTCAAATTTTGATTGACAAAAAAATCAATTGTCAAAAATGCTATAAAATCAACAAGCACACAAAGTTAACTGTAAGATTACTTTAAAAAAAAATAGCGCACAAACGAAAACGTTTGCGTGTTGATAAACAATTTATTATTTCTTAAAAACATCTTAAAATCAGCTACTACCGCTATCCATAACTTGGTTCCTTTCGAAGAATAACATTGGTTTAGGAAACACGCTGTACCTGTTCTGCAATCCCACCGATTATTTATGTAATCTACTAAAAATTAAGCAACTCTTAAGCAAAAAAACGTATCATAACGAAACAGTCTTACGTTCTTTGTACTATAATTATAACAAAACTTACGCATGAAATCTATAATCTTATTTTTTGTCTTTCTGCTGCCGCTGCAATGGGAAACTAACTTAGATACAGCAAAAAAACTAGCTCAAGAAAACAACAAACTTATTCTTTTAAATTTCTCTGGTTCAGATTGGTGTGTGCCGTGTATTGGCTTACGCAAAGATTATTTTGAAACCTCCGCTTTTGAGGCATTTGCTGCAGATCATTTTATTCTTGTAAACGCTGATTTTCCAAGAAAAGCTAAAAATGACGATTCTGAGATACAAATCAAAAGTAGCGAAGCCTTGGCTGAACAATACAATCCGAACGGTATATTTCCGCTGACTCTTATCCTTTCATCAAATGGAAAAGTCCTCAAAAAATGGGAGGGTAAACCAAAAGTTACTGTAGAAAAATGGCTTGAGGAAATGCAAATCGTATGCGAAGCGAATAAATAATACGTTCTATGGAAAAGTTTTCAAAATCGCTTATGCTGATGGGAAATAGGTTTACAATAACCGTTGTAAGCGAAAACGAAACTGTTGCAGAAGCACATATCGGAATCGCTATTGCCGAAATTAAACGAATTGAGAACCTACTAACCACCTATAACAATGAAAGCCAAACTTTTTTAATCAATGCAAATGCCGGAATTATGCCTGTTACAGTAGATGAAGAGGTCTATAATTTGATTGAAAGAAGCCTGCATATTTCAAAAATAACACAAGGCGCTTTTGACATCTCTTACGGAGGCATCGATAAAAGTTTGTGGAATTTTGACAAAACCATGACGGAACTTCCTAGTCCAGAAACCGCGAAGAAAATGGTGCATTTGATAAATTATAACAACATTATACTTGACCCCGAAAAAAAGACAGTTTTTTTAAAACTTAAGGGTATGCGAATTGGCTTTGGTGGTATCGGAAAAGGATATGCCGCAGAAATGGCCAAAAAAATATTGCTGAAAAGCCAAGTACAAAGCGGCATCATTAACGCCAGTGGGGACTTAACTACATGGGGAATGCAACCCAACGGAGAACCTTGGACCATAGGTATTGCCAATCCGGATAGCCCTAAAAATGCATTCTCATACTTAGAGATTTCTAACTTGGCAATAGCAACATCGGGTAACTATGAAAAATTCATAACCATCAAAGGTAAAAAATATTCGCATACCATTGACCCAAAAACAGGACTACCCATTTCTGGCATCAAGAGTGTTACCGTGATTGCACAAAATGCCGAATTTGCCGATGCGATGGCAACACCAATAGCCGTGATGGGAATCGAAAACGGCCTTTTTTTGGTCAATCAATTACCTCAAATATACTGCATCATTATCGATGATCATAACAAAATATATACTTCAAAAAATATAAACTTATCATGAAAAAAATATTCAAAACCGCTTTATTATCAGGACTAGGACTTTTATTAGGAAATACATTTACAGCTTGCCAAACGGTAAAACCTTACCAGAAAAGTAAAATAAACGATTCTGAAATGGCATTGTCAAACCGAAAAATACAGAAAACAGAAAATAGTTTTCAAACCTATAGAGAAGGTGCATCAGGTGCTAATGGCGGAAAAACAGGTGGAGGTTGCGGTTGCAATTGATTCCAAACTTTAAAAATAGAGTCTCAACAATAGCATTTTTAGCAGTCATTTTTGAGTGAAAAATATATAAAAACACTCTTTTATCAGCCAGCCCTTTCAAAGCAGAAAAAATAGACACACTGCATTCATTAAAGGAAGCACAACCCAAAAAACCAATCACATGCACCTTGTGAAAAAGATTTAGAAAAAATGAAAAAAATATTTATTACCGGATTTGCACTACTAAGTTTATTCAAACTATCAGCACAAAATACACATAAAGATTCTAGCAATTATAAAAGCACTACATTAAAACTAGAGGAGATCAATATGGTTTCGAGTTATTATCAACAGGACGGAAATAATGCTGCCGTAACGGGAGGTATTGGCACACAAAAACTTACAGATATTGCCAATACTATCGATGTACGTTTTTTTAAATACGACAAGAAAGGTATTAAACACAACTGGGACTTAGAAGTCGGTGTAGATCATTACACATCAGCTTCTTCGGACATGGTTGATTTACAAGCCAATACATCAGCATCTTCGGCAGACACACGAGTTTATCCCTCTGTGATGTACAGTCGTGAAAACGAATCAAACGGCCAAACCTTATCGTTAGGAGTTTCATCTTCAACTGAATATGATTACCAATCTTTTGGTGGAACGGTAGGATTTGCCAAACAAACCAAAAATCAAAACGGCGAATTTATTGCTAAATTTCAAACCTACCTTGACCAAGTAAAACAAATTCTACCCGTCGAATTAAGAACAGCCGAGTCGCCCCGCGGAACCGAAGCCCGAAATACTTTTGCCGGTTCTGTAGGGTATTCGCAAATAATAAATAAAAATTTCCAGCTCATGTTTCTACTGGATGTAATCCAGCAAAATGGATACCTGAGTTTACCTTTTCATCGGGTCTATTTTTCAGACGGAAATGTCCATCAAGAAAATCTGCCCGACAGTCGTGTAAAAATTCCTGTTTCAGTAAGAGGATCTTATTTTATCGGAAACCATATCATTTTAAGAGCCTTTTACCGCAATTATACAGATACTTGGAATCTCAAAGCACATACAGTAGACTTTGAACTTCCGGTAAAAGTATCACCTTTTGTGTCCTTAAGTCCGTTTTATCGTTATTACAGTCAGCAAGGTGCAAAATATTTCAAAGGATTTCAAGAACACACAAACGCCTCTGAATTTTATACTAGTAATTACGATTTATCTACTTTTAACAGTCACTTTATAGGAGCGGGACTAAAATTTACACCCCTTAATGGTGTTTTTGGTATCAAACACTTCAACACTTTAGAAGTACGATACGGTCACTATAATCGCTCTAACAACTTGACATCTAACATTTTAAGCATCCATTTAAAATATAAATAATTCGTCAAGATTAAAAAATAACATCAGGATATAACCACTTAAACGTTGTCTATTTTATGATTATCAAATTTACTTAACCAAAATGTTAAAGTAAAATACGGCTTCAATTATTTTTTCTAACTTTGCATTATGAAAAAAATGTTTCACATTTTGATAATCATTGTATTACTCGGTTTTTTTACAAGGCCTAGTACCGCACATGCTTGTGGAACAAGTAATGAAAAAACCTGCTGCAAAACAGAAAAAAAAGCAACATCAGAAAAGAAAAACTGTTGCAAATCTGATTCTTCACAAACCGAAAATAGAAGTTGTGATGGTAAGTGCGGTCACGCCAATTGTATTTCGACCTCCAGTGGTTTTGCTTTTGCAGTTATGCAACCGCTCGAATTTAACCTTCTATCTTTGGATTTATTTTCTCAACGAAACTCATTTTATCATTCGCAAAACTCCATTTCAGCTGGGTTTTCATCGGTATGGCTTATTCCTAAAATAGGCTAAATTTATTTTATTACAGCAATATTTGTGTCTTTTTCAAAAAGAAAAGTACTCTTTTTTACTTTAAAAAGGGAGTTCGAATAGATTTTTTAATCCCTGAAAAGATATGCTTCTCTATTTGCTGTTTAGATTTTTTTTAAAAAAATAATTTTAAAACAAACGAAAGGTTTAGCAAACTTTGGTTGCAAAAAGTAAGTTTAGCAACGAAGTAGGCGAACGCTATTTCTAAAAAATAAATAAATCCAAAATGAAAACAATTCACCTACAATATTATATTTTGATCACGCTTTTTAGTTTATTTTTCAGTTCCAGTTATGCACAGATTTCAAAAGCAGAAATTAGAGCCACGGGATTGACCTGCTCGATGTGTTCGAATGCCATCAATAAACAATTAAAATCAATGCCAGAAGTGTCGGCTGTTACAACCGATTTAAACACCAACACCTTTACGGTGGTATTAAAAGCTGGCAACACTCTAACCCCAAGCGCTTTCAAAGAAAAAGTAGAGCAAGCCGGTTTTTTTATCGGTTCGTTGGTATTGACTGTCAGTACAGAAAGTATTTCTCAAAAACCATACATTCAAGTCAAGCCCATTGCTAAAAACAATAAACAAGTGCAAATAAAAGTGCTAGACAAGGGTTATGTGACCGAAAAAGAATTTAAAAAAGTGGGCAAAACCTATCAAAATTTACCTTCCTTGCAAAAACTAAACGAAAGCGACTTTCATATAATAGCACTCAACTAATGCAACGGATAATCGTATTTTTAAGTATATTTCTGTTTCAATACAGCGTGGCACAAGAACTATTTTTAGTTACGGATCCCGCCAGTAATGTACCAGCTAATTCATTAGGCGTTAATGTATTGCAGTCACTTTTTAAAGAAACAATAAAAGACGGATACAACTATCACCTCATGCCAGAGGCTACCTATGGATTGAACCGTAACTTGATGTTTCGTGCCAGCGCTTTTGTGAGTAATCGCGGTAAAGATTTAATTACCGAAGGGGGTAGTTTTTTTGCTAAATACCGTTTTTTTTCATCTGATGATTTAAACAGTCATTTTAGACTAGCAGCCTTCGGACGATACAGCTTCAATAATGCCGACATTCATCAGGAACAAATTGACATCATGGGTCACAATACCGGATTTGAAACCGGAATCGTAGCCACCAAACTCATTAAAAAGTTGGCCATCAGCTCTACTGTGAGTTTTGAAAAAGCGCTCGATAACCAACCCAACTATCCGTTTCCGAAAGAACTCGGAAACCATGCTACCAATTATACGTTGTCGTTTGGAAAGCTTATACATCCTAAAACATACACCAGTTTTAAACAAACGAATATCAACTTTATGGTGGAATTTGTGGGACAAACCATCAACGAAAACGGAAAATCCTTCCTAGATGCCGTGCCTGTGATTCAATTTATTTTTAACAGTCAAGCCCGAGTAGATTTGGGCTACCGTCAAGAATTGTTGAGTTCGATGCAACGCTCGGCACCCAATGGTCTTTATTTTAACCTCTATTACACCTTTTTTGACCTAAAGTCAGGTAAAAATGTAGAGTAGATTTTTAGGGTGTGCAAAATTTGTAGGGACAAGTCTCGACCTGTCTAACGATTTACAAGGACAAGTCGCGACCTGTCTAACGATTTACAAGGACAGGTCTCGACCTGTCTAACGATTTACAAGGACAGGTCTCGACCTGTCCCTACGAATTATACCCAAATCTTTTCAACATATTGGCATTACTACGCCAATTTTTATTGACTTTTACATACATTTCTATGTGGATTTGCTTACCAAAAAACTTTTCTAAATCGGCTCTTGCCTCAATCCCTACTCGTTTTAAAGCTTCGCCTTTGTGACCTATAATTATTCCTTTCTGTGTGTCGCGTTCTACCATGATTAAAGCGCGAATACGAATAATGGTTTCATCTTCGATAAATTCTTCTGTCTCGATTTCTACCGAATAGGGGATTTCCTTTTTGTAATGCAATAATATTTTCTCCCTAATGGTCTCGTTTACAAAAAAACGTTCAGGCTTGTCCGTTAGCTGATCTTTTGGGTAATAAGCCGGAGATTCCGGTAGTAAATCCAAAATCCGATTAAAAACTTCTTTTACATTAAAATTTTGCAAAGCCGAGATTGGAAAAATTTCAGCATTAGGTACTTTTTGAGTCCAATAGGCTACTTGTACTTCCAACTGTTCTTGATTAGAGGTATCTATTTTATTCAATAACAGCAAAATCGGAATTTTAGCATGGATAATTTTATTAAAAAACGCCTCGTCTTTTAAATCTTGTTCGCCAATCTCTACCATATAAACCAGAATATCAGCGTCTTCAAAAGCTGATTTTACAAAGTTCATCATCGATTCTTGCATTTCATAAGCAGGCTTAATGATTCCAGGTGTGTCAGAAAGAATCACTTGAAAATCATCTCCATTTACAATTCCTAGAATTCGGTGTCGCGTAGTTTGTGCCTTCGAAGTAATAATTGAAAGTCGCTCGCCAACAAAAGCATTCATCAGTGTTGATTTTCCAACATTTGGATTTCCTATGATGTTTACAAAACCTGCCTTGTGTGTCATCTGCTATTTTTTTAGGCCACAAAGGTAGTCATATCAAAGCAATAGAACCGAAAACAGGCTAAGGATTTTCTTTAGTAATATCCTAAACCAAAAAAACCACTAACTATCGTTAATGGTTTTCCTTAGTAGTCCGCCGAAGTGAATCTCCGAACCCATGTTCGCCGTGGCGAATAAGAACCCTCCTAAACAAAAAAAAAACCACTAACTTTCGTTAATGGTTTTACTTAGTAGTCCGCCGAAGTGAATCTCCGAACCCATGTTCGCCGTGGCGAATAAGAACCCTCCTAAACCTAAAAAACCACTAACTATCGTTAATGGTTTTACTTAGTAGTCCGCCGAAGTGAATCTCCGAACCCATGTTCGCCGTGGCGAATAAGAGCCCTCCTAAACAAAAAAAAACCACTAACTTTCGTGAATGGTTTTACTTAGTAGCGGGAATTGGACTCGAACCAATGACCTTCGGGTTATGAGCCCGACGAGCTACCTGCTGCTCTATCCCGCGATATATGTTGTTATTCAATATTTCGCTTCTAATAAAATTAAGAAAATGTTTTCTCTTAATCCGAGTGCAAATATACAACCAAAATCAAAGAAAACAAGTGTTTCATGTAAAAATAAGTAATGAATTTATTTATTCGCATTAATTTGGAAGCCAAATAATCATAATTAATTGATAATCAGATGTATTTTTTTATTTTTTTACAAACCCACAGGTAAACTACTGCAATCAATCCATCAAAAAGAGCGTTAAAACATGTTTAAAACACTAAAATGCGCATAAGTTTTACAATTTTTTAGAGGAGCGATTCAATTTGCAACGCTAAATCAATATCTTTTTGAGTAATTCCGCCAGCGTCGTGTGTGGTTAAACCAATTATTACGTTGTTGTACACATTACTCCATTCAGGATGATGATTAGCTTGTTGGGCAAGAAGCGCCACTTGAGTCATAAAACCAAAAGCTTCAATAAAATTTTTGAATTTATAAGTGCGAACCAATTGGTTCGATGCGATAGACCATAATGCTAGTTTTCGTTTAGAGCGGCTTGAATTTCATTTTAGGTTCATTTTCTTATTACAAGTGATTTAACAATTATGTGTCTAGTTTTATACCATTGTTGAGGAAAGTTGGTGTAATTTAAAAAAGAAATAATTTTTAAGTACCGTAAAATATGATAATTTATGAAATAAAAAATCCTAATTTCTTGCTTAATTGAAAATTAATTGAAAATAAATTTGCAAAATTGTTTTTTTTTTTTTTATTTAGCCATCGAATATTCAGTAAGTTTAATCGCTTGGTTTTGATAGGCCATCTAAAGCAGGCACAATCTAATTTAACATGGTAAAATTATTATGCACAGCAAGTCTTTTACTTGCATTTTCGATGAGTTCATTTGCAAGTACAAATGATCAAAAAAAAATTAACGCAGTAGAGGTAACAAAAACAACGAATGAGCTTAAAAGTACTGCAAATTCAGCGGACTTAGAAGACGATTCTTGTATAGAAGTGGAGTTTACTTGGGTTGAATATGTTGTTTCAACAGATGGTGGTACAGAAATATCTGATGGCATAGACATTAAATTTGGCAGAATTACTTTTATTTGGTGCTTCTAAAACTATTCTTAAACTTGAGGGGCAAGTTGCCCCTCAAGTCATTATAATTACTTTTTCCACTCAATTAAAATTTCGCTTAATTTGTGTGTGAGAAAAAAAAAGATGAAAAATGAAAAAAAATTTAATTATAATTTTGTTTTGCAATGTTCTATGTGCACAACAAAGTGTAAAAGTTACTTATGAATTAGTTAAAATATTTCCTGTGAATTATTTTGAAGGGTTTCCAGAACATGAACGATCTACTATTAAAAAACAACTTACTACTCCGAGGGAATTTACCCTGACTTCTAATGGCACCGAGTCTATTTATGAAAGTCCAGAGAGTAAAACTGTAACAATAGCCTCTAATACTCCAGATACCCAAACAAGTAAAAATTTAGGTTCAAATATCAAATTGCCTAAAATATGGCTTTTAAAAGATTTAACATCAAAAAAAAGTTATGATTTAGCAATATTGAATGATGTGGAATATTATGTGGAAAGAGATTTTCCGAATCCAATATTGAATTATACAAATACAACCAGAAAAATTGAAGAATTTGATTGCAAAATGGCCTATTTTATAAAAAAAAATAACCCTACTGATACTATCAAATATTGGTACACTGACAAGATCCCTATTATTGATGGACCACTAGTTTGTAATAGTACTCCAGGACTAGTTTTAATGTATGAATCGAAAAACGGTGTTATCTATGCCACTAAAATTGAATTTATCAATGATAAAATCACTATTGAAAAACGAAACGATAAAATTTCGATAATATCAGAATCTGAACTTGCAAATTTAAAGGAGAGAAGCAACAAAACAAGAACATACGTAGATGAACAGGGTCGTACTCACAGTGAAACTACTCAAAAATACACTCCTAAATAGACATTACTCTAATGAATAAATATTTATTATACTTTCTATTCTACACGGCTATTAATTGTTTTAGTCAAGTTAATCTTACCGTAACTTTTGAAAATAAATTAGTTGCCAACTCAGAACAAGTTAAAAACTTACCAAAAGGAATACAAGAAGAGGCTTTAAAACAATTGCAGTCAACTGTAATTATTTCAACGATGACTATTAATAAAAATATAGTATATATAGTTAGCATATCAAAATCTCAGAAGAAAACTACCAAAAAAAATGTTCAAATACAATCGACAGACGGAAAGAAATCTTCCTTTGGGGAAATAAGCACTAATGTCAAATCCCCCAACAGTAAGATACTAAAAAACGCTACAAAAAATACCTACACTGAAAAAATAGACGGAAAAATAGTTACTAAAACTCTATCCAAAATTAACTGGAAGATAACCAACAAAACAAAAAAAATTTTGGGATATACTTGTCAAGAAGCAATTGGCACTTACAATAATAAACCTATCACTATTTACTTCACTAAAGAACTTAAGACAAAAGCTAGTCCGGAATTGCTGCCATTTATCGATGGAGTTGTTTTAGAATATAACACGGGACGAATGAAAGGAATTGCTATAAAAATTGAAAAAAATCAACCAGATACTAAAGATTTTTTTAAAAATTAAAATTTGTGAATATTAAGTTACTTCTCCACTTGTTACTACCATTGACGTGTTTTTCTCAAAATCAAATTAACATAAAAGTTATCGACGATAGCTTTAAACCTATTTCAAGTGCCATTGTTGTCATAAACCAAAATGAAAAGCAATTAGGTTTTGGCACAACTGACATTGATGGTAGTTTCACAACGAATTTTGAAGACGGAAACTATGAAATAAAAGTTAGTAAACTTGGATATGTTGCCTTAATAAAAAACATTGTACTTGAAGAAAACATCAATCTAGAAGTACTTTTAGAAAGTGACATTAATAAGCTTGAAACAGTTATTATTAAAAGTCGTCCTAAAATAATGAAAATTAAAGGTGATACAATTAGCTACAATATAAAAGCTGTTACAGACGGGACTGAAAACAAAGTAGAAGACTTAATAAAAAAGCTACCCGGACTGAATGTTGATGAAGCGGGAAAAGTATCTTACAAAGGACAACAAATTGATAAAGTTCTTATTGATGGAAATGAGTTTTTTAACAATAAACATCAAATGGCTACACAAAATATCAATGCCAATATGGTTGAGGGCATTGATCTTCTTCTTAATCACACAGGGTTTTCAGGTGCTTCAAGAGGAGATAAAAGTATCGCCTTAAACCTGAAGATAAAAGATGGTTTTAAAAATAAATGGATTGGAGAAATTGACTTTGGTGCTGGGACAACAAATGCATTTAAAATGCATAATAACCTCTTTAAATTTTTAAAAAATGGCAATATTGCTATTATCGCTGACTACAATACCCTAGCCAAAACACCCATTTCATACGAAGATTATAACGAGATGCAAAGCATATCTGAAATCTCCGTTGAAGAGCAAAACCTTACTCAAATAGAAATGCCTTCCTTTTTAAATCCGAATAGTTTTTTCACTGAAAAAAAAAATAGTTTTGTTGGCATTCATTACACTTCAAAATTTTCCGAAAAATCAAAAATAACAGCAACTAACATCTTTAATAAAGCAAACAGCGTTGAAGCACAATTTAAAAATCAGATAAATATTGGAGAAGAAAACACCACAAGATTTTTTTCTGATTTAAGAACTGCTGATTACATTTTGAATAACACCTACATTAATTGGGAATACAACAAAAGCAAAAAGACCTATTTTTCATACTTTGCTGGTTTTACTCCTAATTTTGACAAGAACTATAACAGCATAATCAATGAAAATACAACTTTAGAAAGTGATAACTATAATAACAGTACAAACTTTTCTCAACAGTTATATTCAAAGACAAAATTATTTCAACAAATTAACCATAAATTTTATTTAAAGCATAAGTATCAGATTACGAATCAAAAGCTAAACCTCCATTCTTTAAACCCATTTTTTAATTCAAATTTGAATCAAATTAATCAAGAGTCAAAAATAAAAAATAATTTACTCAGCTTAGTTAATGAATTTTCACTGTTACATAAAACAAATTTGTTTAGTATTAAATTTAACCTGCTAACCTCCTCCTCTACATTTGATTCCTCAATAAGTCAGAACCAAAATTTTACAAATAATTTAGATTATAGCCGAAAAATGATTGAAATCTATCCATCATGGCTTAAAAATTGGACAAAAAAATTTCAAAGTACAATTGGAGCAAAAATTAATGCTAGTAAAATCGAATTTATTTCAAACGACGACAATTATGTAAGGTTTGAACCAAATATCAATATAACTTACAACTTAGCACTTTTAAATAAAATATCATTTAATTACTCTTTAAGTCACGAATTGCCAAATATCTCACAGCTTCAGCAAAATAATTTAATTACAGATTTTCAAACAATTTATAAAAGTAGCCTAGTTTCTTATAATCAAGTGTTGCCTCGAAATGAATTCTCACTAGATTACTTAAACATTAATACAAATACCCAAAGTGTGTTTTTTTCAAAAATTAGCTACAGCACAACATCAAATGCAATTGCGACGAATAATAGCTACCAAAACAATTTTATACAAAATAACTTCATCAATACGTTAAACAGTACTCTTCTAAACGCACTTGCACATTATGATTTAAAATTTAGCAAGGTTCCATTTTTATTAAAAAATACATTTGCCTATTTTGATACACAAGGAATTACGCAATTTGAAAATATAAATAATAATACAGAAACAGCTATTATTTCAGGAAAAAGCCAGATAACGTCAAATTTTAAAAAATCAAATATTCAATTTGATTTAACCTTTAATTTACGCCAAACTACATTTAACCAAACAATTAATTCATTTTCTAATAAATCAATTAATAAGCAAACTTCATTAAATGTACGAGGAAAAATAAAAACTGACTTAATTTGGAATGTAGAGATAAAAAGAGACCTTCAAAATTCTGAAATCTCTAGGAACGAAGTATATTTTTTGAATGCAAATCTAAGTTACAACATTTCTAAAAGTATAAAGTTCAACATAAATGGATTTAATTTACTAAACTTAGATAATAGTGAAGTAATTGCGACAAATATTAATGAGTCGTTTTTTACTGAAACAGTTACACAAATTTTACCTGGTTATGTAGTAGGTGGATTCTCTTTTTCATACTAGAAAAAGTTTTGACAAACCACCCTCGAACGTATATCTTAACGCCATGAGGTAAAGGATTAATTTATTTTTTTTTACCTACTGTCGAAACGAAGGAGAAGTCTCAAAAACAATAAGAATATTGTAAAGATTCTTCCATTGTGAGAATGACAATTGTATACCTTAACTTAATGACATTGACAGACTTCAAAATACTACACTTGTTATATATTTAATAAGTTTATTGTTAAAAATATAAAATCTTAACACCTAAACAGTGTACAAAAGATGCCCAAAATTAAACCCAAAAAACTGTTCGAATTAGTTCATTAATTGCAAAACTAATAAGATTATCCCCAACAAAACAATAGCGACAATAGCTCTCATAAAGCAAAGTAAAACCAAATAAATACTCAAAAAAAAAAAAAAAAAAA
>Ga0075157_10001451_pt1 | contig 14828 bp, 9 predicted proteins | sample JI81BgreenDNA_FD_70967 | JGI IMG/M metagenome (GOLD analysis project Ga0075157, IMG submission 70967) | Wastewater effluent complex algal communities from Wisconsin, to seasonally profile nutrient transformation and Carbon sequestration -... | ecosystem: Engineered > WWTP > Effluent > Algae...
TAAAATATTACCACTGTCGAGTCATTCCCGAGTTTGCTGAAGACAATTCAGTAGAAACAGTTTTATCCATCTCCCGCGACATCACAGAACTCAAACAAGTCGAAGATCAGTTGCGACAAAGCGAATCCAAATTTAAAGCCATAGTAGATTCTAATATTATCGGCTTAATTTTTTGGGATCTTGACGGCCACATTACAGATGCGAACGCGGCTTTTTTAAACACGGTAAATTATACGCGGGACGAGCTGCTTGCCGGAAAAGTTAACTGGCAAGAAATGACACCACCTGAATACGTGGGTTTAGATACAGAAAAAGTTGCCGAACTGAAGGCTAGAAATACGGTTGTTCCCTTTGAAAAAGAATTTATATGCTCCGATGGTAGCCGCGTTCCGGTGCTGCTGGGCAGCACATTTTTAGAAGGAACGAAGCAATTAGGCGTCAGTTTTGTGCTGGACTTGAGCGAGCGCAAGCAGGCAGAATTGGAACTGCAAAAACATCAGCAACTTTTAGAGAGTATTGTTACAACTATACCTAATTTTCTCTACATTTACGATGCAGTAAAAAACCAAAATATTTATGCAAATGAATCTGTCACAGCTATGCTGGGATACACTCCCCAAGAATTGCAAGATTTGGGGACAGACGCTGTAGCCAACTTAGTTCATCCCGACGATCTGTTAAAGCTAATTACAGGTATGGAGCGACTAAAACACAGTAGGAATCCCTATGAAACCGATGACAGAGACTACAGAATCAAACACAAAAATGGGGAATGGCGCTGGGTGCACGCTCGCTCTAAAGTTTTCAAAAGAACGCCAGACGGACAAATGAGGCAAATTATCGGTTCCGTACTCGACATCAGCGATCGCAAACAAGCCGAAGAATCATTAAAACAGCAAAAAGAACTGCTGCAAACAATCTTCGACAACGTGCCGATTATGCTCGCATTATTAGACAAAAATGGTCAAATAAACTGGGTGAACCGCCACTGGGAACAAGTGCTAGGCTGGAGTTTGGCAGAAATCAAAAACCGTGATATCTTGGCAGAATTTTATCCGCAGCCAGAATACCGTCAATATGTTTTGGATGAAATAAAAGCAGCAAATGAGAAGTGGAGCGACTTCAAAACAAAAGTTAAAGACGGGCGAATTATCGACACTTCTTGGGCAAATGTTCGTCTTTCAGACGGCAGTTGTATCGGCATTGGTCAAGATATCACCGAACGCAAACGAGTAGAATTAGAGCTCAAAGAACTTAACGAAACTTTAGAAGCTCAAGTCGCGCAACGTACTGCAGAATTAGAAATTTTTTTTGATGCTTTGCCCGACCACATTTTTGTGGTAGATAGCGATAATATGCGACTGTCTTTTGTCAACCAATCTGTTGCCAAAACTGCTGGATTAAATAGCAGAAAAGAGATGCAGGGCAAAACTATTTTTGAATGTTTCTCCCCAGAAATAGCCGCAAAATTTTCTAGGGAAAATTCGCAGGTATTTGAAACAGGGGAAACTCTGCACTTGCAGGATAAATTTGTAATTGCTGGCGAGACCAGTTACTACGATACTTTTAAAATTCCCCTCAGAAATCTCGACGGCGAGGTTTATGCTTTAATTGGCACTTCTCGCGATATCACTGAGTTGGTAGAGACAAAACAAGCTTTGTCAGAACGCACAGAGCAATTAGAAGCTGCCAATCAAGAATTAGAATCTTTTTCTTACTCAGTTTCCCACGACTTGCGCGCACCTTTGCGACACATTTCAGGTTTTGTAGAAGCGTTGAAACAGCGGCTAGAATTAACTGAGGCTTTGAGCGATCGCAAAATAGTTCACTATATGGAAGTAATTGAAGACAGCAGCCAAAAAATGAGCCTGTTGATTGACGGTTTGCTCGCCCTGTCGCGGGTGACTCGCACCGAGTTGAGGCAAATTCCGATCGATCTGAGCCGTTTGGTACAAAATGCGATTAAATTGACTAAACCACCAACAGTCGCAGATCCGGCCCAAACTCCCCACAGCGTTGAATTTGCCGTCGGAAATTTGCCGACAGTAATGGGAGATTCAACCTTGCTGCAACAGGTGTTCAGCAACTTGATTAGCAACGCCGTCAAGTTCAGCCGCGGACGCAATCCGGCTACAATAGTTATTGAGGGTTTACCCGATGGGACGATTTTTGTCAAGGATAACGGGGTGGGTTTTCCGATGGAATATGCCGATCGCCTGTTTGGAGCCTTTCAGAGGCTGCACTCCCAGAGAGAATTTGAAGGTACGGGCATCGGTTTGGCGATCGTCCAGCGGATTATTCACCGCCACGGCGGTACGGTTTGGGCCGAAAGCCTACCTAGTCAAGGAGCCACCTTTTACTTTAAACTAGGGCAAACAATCTCAAACGGTAATATAGATTCATAAGTTAAGTCTATAAGAGTTTTAAATGAAAAATTTAAAACTCTTATAGACTTAAATAAGTCACGATCGGTGAGAGCATCCGAATTTTGGTGTGACAGGAGTGTTCACTGTTAGGGATGGAAGCGAAAGATATAGGCGGGGCTGTGCAAGATGCTCGTACTCCTAAAAAATGCTCTTTTAAAAATTGGGGTGCTCCCCAATCGGTTCGTCAGCCCTCGACTGCAGGTGCTAAATAAAGGTCTTGCGAGTAGAGTATATAATTAATTTTGCTAAAAATATCGAGATAAAATTAATAACAAAACTAAGTCTAAAAAATTACTAGCAAAAACACAAATAACCAATTGAAAACATCCCCAATACCTTATGTTAGATATAAATGAAACCAACTATCTACTAAAAATGGTAGCGGAATCAACATTAAACTTGTTGATTATCGAAGACATGGCAGAAGATATGGAATTAATAGTGCTCGCCTTAGAATCGGGAGGGGTAAATTTTAAGTGCGACACGGCAGAAACAGCAACAGAGTGCAGAAAACTGCTGGAAAATTGCCAGTACGATGCTGTACTCTCAGATTATCGCCTCCCCGGCTTCAACGGTTTAGAAGTGTTGAAATTAATGCAGGAATTAGGGCAAGACATACCCTTGATTTTAGTAACGGGAAGTTTGGGAGAAGAAGCGGCAGTTGAGTGCATCAAAGCGGGAATGACAGATTACGTCTTAAAAGGGCGGCTGTTTAGGTTGCCAACAGTCTTAGAACGATCGCTCCAAGAATACAAAATGCGACGCCAGCAACAAGAAGCGATCGCCCAAATTCAGCGGCAAGCGACTCGTGAAGCGATAGTCAACCGCATCGTTCAAGCCATGCGCTTCACCCTTGTACTCGACGAAGTGCTGCAAACCACCGCAGATCAACTGCACGAAGCTCTCGAAATCAGCGGCTGCGCGATATTGCAGCCAGATGCTGAGGGCAAGATCGGGATTCGCTACATGAGCTTAAAGGCAGCCGACAGAGAACGGGCGATCGGTCTAAATTGCGACTTTGCCCAACACTATCGCTTCTCCCTCGCCCGCGGAGAAACGATCGCCCTCGCCGAGTTATCGACTCTGAGCCCGGAACTGCAAGCATCAGCCCAATTTTTAGGGTTTCACTCGATCGCGATCGCACCGCTGCTATACCAGCAATCATTTTTGGGAGGAATTTGCCTCTACCAGTGCGATCGGGCCCGCTGTTGGACTACAGAAGAACTATCGCTAGTCAAAGCCATATCCGATCAGTGCGCGATCGCGATCCACCAAGCCGAACTCTACCAACAAGCCCAAACCGAACTGGCAGAACGCAAGCGCGCCGAAGCAGCAGTCTGTGGCATCCAGCAGCAGCTAGCCACAATGGCAGCCAACATTCCCGGCTCAGTCTACCGCACTGTGCTGCATCCAGATGGCACAATCTCCCTGCCCTACATCAGTCCGGGCGTGCGCGAAGTTACTGGGTTCGGGGCCGAAGAAGTGATTTCGCGCCCGGAACTCTTGACCGAAATCATCCATCCAGAGGACAAAAGCTCGTCTGACAGCCGCGTAGCAGCATCGAGAGCGAGTCTTTTGCCGTGCGATCGCCAGTACCGCATCGTTCTGAGATCGGGGGAGGTAAAGTGGGTGCAAGACAGCGCTAAATTTTCCAAAAACGAAAACGGCGACGTAATTATAGACGGAGTAGCCCTCGACATCAGCGATCGCAAACAAGCAGAATCAGCCCTGCGCCAAAGCGAACAGCGATTTCGCTCGCTGATTGAAAACGCCACAGACATCACGATCATTCTCGACGCCGCAGGAATCTTCCGCTACATCAGCCCTTCGGTTAAGCGAATTTTAGGGTACGCGCCCCACCAGGCGATCGGCCGCAGCGCCTTAGAAATAGTTCACCCCGACGACAGCGCTACGATCGCCGAAACCCTCCACAAAGCCATTGAAAACCCCAAAAGAAGCCAGTGCCCAGTTGAGTACCGAGTCCGCCACCGCAACGGTTCCTGGTGTTATGTAGAAGCTGTAGCCACCAACTTGCTCTACGATCCGGCAGTCAAGGGAATCGTGATTAACTGTCACGACATCACTCAGCGCAAACTCGCCGAAGAACAACTGCTGCACGATGCTTTTCACGACGCCCTCACCGGATTGCCCAACAGATCGCTATTTACCGATCGGCTCGAACACGCTCTGAGGCTGGCAAAACGGCGCAAAGACTACTCGTTTGCCGTGCTGTTTCTCGATTTAGATAGATTTAAAGTAGTCAACGATTCCCTCGGCCACGCCATCGGCGATCAATTGCTAGTATCGATCGCGCGGCGTCTGGAAGCTTGTCTGAGGCCCGGAGATACAGTAGCCCGCATCGGAGGAGACGAGTTTGTGCTGTTGCTAGAAGACATCGAGGGCATCAATGAAGCTAGCAGCATTGTCAACCGACTGCAAAAGAAAATCACCTCCCCTCTCCTTCTAGACGGACACGAAGTATTTATCACCGCCAGCATCGGCATAGCTTTGAGCTCTGGCGAATACCTGGAACCGACAACCCTGCTGCGCGACGCCGACACAGCAATGTACCGCGCCAAAGAACTTGGCAGAGCCCGACACGAAGTTTTCAACAGTTCCATGCACGCCCACGCTTTGCGACTGTTGCAGCTCGAAAACGACCTGCGGCGGGCGATCGAATCAATTAAAGAACCCGCCACAGAAGAAGACTTTCCCCCATCCCCCGAATCAGCCTTACCTCCCTTATCCGCAGCGCCCCAGTTTATTATTCACTACCAGCCGATCGTGTCGATCGCCACTAACACAATTACCAGTTTTGAGGCCCTAGTGCGCTGGCAGCATCCAGAACGAGGCTTAGTTTCCCCCGGCGAATTCATCACCATCGCCGAAGAAACCGGCTTGATCGTACCCCTGGGCCGCTGGGTACTTCGCACAGCTTGCCACCAAATCCGCCAGTGGCAGCAGCTATTTCCCAGCCACCCCCCGTTGAGCGTTAGCGTCAACATTTCTGTCAAACAGTTTTCTCAGCCAGATTTAATCGAATACATCGATCGAGTCCTCGCAGAAACTCACCTCGACGGCAGCAGTTTAAAACTAGAAATTACCGAAAGCGTACTTATAGAAAATTCTGAATCAGTAACAGCAATGCTGGTGCAGCTCAGAACCCGAAACATAGACTTGTGCATTGACGACTTCGGCACCGGCTATTCCTCGCTCTCCTACCTGCACCGCTTCCCCACCAATACCTTAAAAATAGACCGCTCTTTTGTTAGCAGGATGGGAGGTGAGTTCGATTTCAGTAAAGGAGGGATTGACCCCACAGAAATTGTGCGGTCGATCGTTACTTTGTCCCACAATTTAGGCATGGATGTAGTAGCCGAAGGAGTCGAAGAAGCATCGCAACTATCTATACTAAAAGGGTTAAAATGTGAGTACGCCCAGGGATTCTTTTTCTCAAAGGCAGTAGACTCTCAAACAGCAGCAGCCTTAATCCGACAGCAAGCAGAAAATCAGAATTTGCTGACATTTAGTTTGTTAGAGAAAGGTCATTAAAAAAACACGGCATTTTGTGAGTCCCGTTTCAGCATAAAATCTTAAAATATTTTAAAGCTGTCCCTAACAGGCGTCAGTTAATAACTACGGCATCCAAATCATTATGACTATTGGCTACCTCGCCCTCGTTCTCCACGCCCACTTGCCCTTTGTTCGCCACCCCGAAAGCGACTACGTTTTAGAAGAAGAATGGCTGTTTGAGGCGATCGCGGAAACCTATATTCCCCTGCTGCAAGTCTTTGAAGGCCTCAAGCGCGACGGCATCGACTTTAAAATTACCATGAGCATGACACCGCCCTTGGTGGCAATGCTGCGCGACCCCTTGCTGCAAGACCGCTTCGACGACCACTTGGCCAAACTCGAAGAATTAGCCGATCTCGAAATCGAACACAACAGCGGAAACGGCCACCTCCGCTATTTGGCAGAACATTACGCCGCCCATTTCTCTCAAGTCCGCAACTTTTGGGAAAAGTACGATCGAGATTTAGTCAAAGCCTTCAAAGAACACCAAGATACCAACAACCTCGAAATCATCACCTGCGGTGCCACCCACGGCTACCTACCGTTGATGAAAATGTACCCCGAAGCAGTTTGGGCACAAATTCAAGTAGCTTGCGACAACTACGAAGCAAACTTCGGCCGCCGACCAAAAGGCATTTGGCTGCCCGAATGCGCCTACTATGAAGGCTTAGAGCGGATGTTAGCCGACGCAGGCCTCCGCTACTTTCTCACAGACGGTCACGGCATCCTCTACGCCCGCCCGCGTCCCCGCTACGGCAGCTACGCCCCAATTTTCACCGAATGCGGAGTCGCAGCCTTCGGCCGGGATCACGAATCCTCGCAGCAGGTTTGGTCTTCCGAAGTCGGCTATCCCGGCGCCGCCGAATACCGCGAATTCTACAAAGATTTGGGCTGGGAAGCTGACTACGATTACATTAAGCCCTACATCATGCCCAACGGCCAGCGGAAAAATACCGGGATTAAATATCACAAAATCACCGGTCGCGGATTGGGTTTAGGCGATAAACAGTTGTACGATCCTTACTGGGCAAGGGAAAAAGCAGCGGAACACGCCAGCAATTTTGCTTTTAACCGCGAACGCCAAGTCGAACACCTCAACGGCATTATGCAGCGTCCGCCGATTATTGTTTCGCCTTACGACGCCGAACTTTTCGGTCACTGGTGGTACGAAGGGCCTTGGTTCTTAGATTACCTGTTCCGCAAGAGTTGGTACGACCAAAATACCTACGAGATGACGCACTTAGCCGATTATTTGCGGGGAAATCCGACTCAGCAAGTGTGCCGCCCGTCTCAGTCTAGCTGGGGTTTCCGGGGTTTCCACGAATATTGGCTCAACGATACCAATGCTTGGATTTACCCGCACTTGCACAAAGCTGCGGAACGGATGATTGAGTTGGGAAGCATGGAACCTGCAGATGAGTTGCAGTGGCGGGCTTTGAACCAAGCGGCGCGGGAAGTGCTGCTAGCTCAATCTTCTGACTGGGCGTTTATCATGCGTACAGGGACGATGGTTCCCTATGCGGTGCGCCGGACTCGATCGCACTTAATGCGCTTTCACAAGCTTTACGATGAAGTGAAAGAAGGGAAAGTTGATTCGGGTTGGTTGGAGAAGGTTGAGGAGATTGATAATATTTTCCCTGAAATTAACTATCGCGTTTATCGATCGCTTTAAGTCTCGTTTCCCCTTTCATCCTGTCCCCCCAGCCCTGCTTAAGGGAGGGACAGGATGTTAATTAAAATTATAGATGATGGGGCGATCGCCATGGGTGGAATGAGAGGGGCGAGCTTTGCTTGGGAGTGTGAGTGCGATCGCATTTTTGGTCTGGAAAGGTCGATCGTTCTTTATGTCTTTTTCTCAACGCGCAGGCGATCGCATAACACAATGTAGTCAAACAGCATTTTGAAGCAGAAGAACGCTTGACAAAAAAGAATTACTGGTGAATAATTTCAACTATCTTAGCGATCGCCTCGTTCAACTTCTCAGGTTTAAGCTTACCAGCTTTATCAAGTATAATTTCTCGATCGGCGGTAAACAAGCGATTAGGTCTAATGTTGCTCGTTTGGTTAAGTCCGCCCTCGCTAAAATCACTACTTTCAAGGGTAATAGCATAGCGATCGGCGATTTTCTGGCTAGTAATTTGACAAAGAATTAGATCGTCTCCTGCCAAAGTTGCTATGACTAAAGCCGGTCGGCGCTTGGCTTGTGTTAAATCGGAAAATGGGAAAGGAACAACTATCACATCACCTTTTACAAATTCTGCCATGCTTCATCCTCCTCTGACTTTAACCAGTCTTTTTGCAAAGAAGATTCACTGAGCAGGCTTGCTTCTAACTTATCTTTATCATACTTTGCTTTGAGGAATTGCAAAAAATCCCAAACTTCTTCTAATATAAATTCTGGAATATTATCCACTTCTTTAAGGAGCAATTCTTTAGCATTCATGTCATTTACCTATAAAGACATAGTAACTGTTAATCTATGATAGCATCCTTGAGATTAACAGCGCTTAGTTGCGATCGCTCCCAATCTTCATGACCGACGGACAACCGCAAGCAGCCCGCCCAATTCTGGCTGACGCTCAATCCATCCTCGCTTACCTACCCGATCGCATCCGCATCGCCCTCATTACCGGCGCGGCGGCTATTGAGTATCCCATCGAAGCTTTCGTAGAAATGTCGATCGCACTTTATCTCTTTTTCTCAACGCGCAGGCGATCGCTTTTTGGTATGGAAAGGTCAGCGCGATCGCAAACAAATAGAATTATACAAGCAAAAGTAACAAGAAGAGAAAGATCGCGATCGAGAACAAATAGAAATCGGCAGGAAGAAGGAAGACAAAGAGAAAAAGCGATCTCCCCAACTTGAGAATATCATCTTTTTTGTCGAAACTGCGATCGGCGGCGGACAAATCTTTTGGGCCAGCTATCCCCTAATCAAAGCTAAACCCATTAAAGGGCAACCCGATTTTTTTCCTCCCGCTTCATCCCTTCACCGCGACGATTATCTGGAGTTGGCTTTTCGGTTTAATATTCGACCTGCTGATACTGACTATCCTGCCGCTAGCGAAAAAAATATCCCCCACAATCCTGCGACTGGTCAGGAAAATATTGCCCAGGTAAAGCGGTGCGTGACAGTCAATAGTAAACGGCTGCGGTACAATGATTTTTCACCATCACGCACCCTACGACTGATACAAAACATTGTATTCGTAAGGAAACGGCATTGCGGTGTCCTTTAGCCCAACCGAACGGGAAGACAATTCATCAAACAAAAAACCGGGTTTCCGATCAAACCCGGCTACTAGGAGTACAAGCGATATTAACACTGCTCAAACCTCAATTCTTTAATAACTTCATCCCCATTTTCACTTTGTCCAAAATCGTCTTTTGTGAGACACAAGTAATCAGACAAAGCTTGCCGCAATTCAAAGTATCGCGGCGGACTTCTTGAGCTTTTTCGCCGTACCAAATCTCGCGGGCACTGGCGTTTTTCACATTACCAATCACCGGAAACTCATCGCACAATTTCACATCGCCGCGCGTATCAATCCAGTAATTTCGCAGTCCAACGCGACAAGGACGAGTTGAATCAGGAGCTTTTTCTTCGGCAAAGTGAGGAATCATCAATCGCAACACTTCATCGCTGTTCATAATTGGAGCGCCGTTCTTCTTCATTTCAATTAGCCGCTCGATTACTTGTGCAAATTCCTCCATGTCTTCTTTTTCAATCCACAATTCCTCGTATGTTTCTGGCGTCCAGCGGTTGACCGGTTGGAAGTTCACCGTCGTCGCCCCAATTCCCTGAGCCCAGGTGACTATTTCCGGGAGGTGGCGGAAATTCAGTCGGTTCATTGTCGGTTTGACGTTGATCGGAAACAGGACGTTCTGTTTTTCTTGTTCTTCGCGCAGATAACCGATTCCTTTAGAAAGTCTGTCGAACAATCCCGGTTGACCCCGCAAATAATCGTGCAGTTCTGCATTCGGCCCGTCAACTGACATATTCACATTAAAAGGACGAGCAGCGACAGTTTTGGCTGCGTTTTCCCTGGTCATGCAATAGCCGTTGGTGGTGACGCCGGCGTGAATGCCATTTTTATTCGCAAAGGCCAGCAAGTCTAGAAAACCTTTTTTAATATAAGGTTCGCCGCCACTAAAGTTGATTGAAAATTCGCCCACAAATTCTTTGACGCTCAAGAGGGCATTTTGCCATTCTTCGATCGTCATTTCGTCTTTATATTCTTTGAGCCGCCAATACTCGCACTGCCGGCATTTTACATTGCAGCGCTCGTTGACAATCCCGTAAAAAGTGACTGGGCTTGTCACGTCGTATCCTGTATTGATCCGCAGCGATTCGGCTACTGCACTCTTGGTGTGCTTGACGCCCAGTCTCGATAATGTTAAAGCATCCATGTCTTTTTTTCCTTACGTGTTGTTAGCTAGGTCAATTCCTCGATCCCTTTTTTGTGCGTATAATTACGCATTACTGATTACGTATTCCTTTTGAGTACGTATGCCCCATCCTAAGTGTTCCGTTTGGGTATGGCTAGATGTTTGTCAAATATTTATAATATTAAGGCTTGTAACATATTAGTATTTTTAATCACTAAGTCGATATTTTCTGTGAAAAAATGAAGTTGGCTTAAAAATTGCCAAAGTATATGAGCTTAAGATTGACTTTGATTAATAATTGTAATTTGTGTTTAAAATTGGTTAAATAACTTAACACTTTTTCTCAGTAGAACTACTTAAGTAAGCAGTATCAATAATTTATTGTTATAGTCAAATGAGCAGCCTGTACAGCAGCTAACTTCACACAAGCTTTACAATATGGGAATTTAAGTATTTACCCGGCAAAAAATGGCGACAAACATGGGACGATATTTGCACGTACTGAAATTGTTCTGGGGTGCGGCGATCGCAGCGGAACTAGAATACCGAATCAACTTTGTCCTCGCGGCCATCAGCAGCCTCGGAAATCTTGCGGGCAGCTTGTTTGGGCTATTTTTGTTCTACCGTACCGGTTATACGTTTTCTGGGTGGAAATGGGAAGAAGCCTTAGTTGTACTAGGCATTTTCACGATTTTGCAGGGGTTTTCGTCAACGTTTCTAGCACCTAATCTCAGCCGTATTGTCGATCGAGTCCAGCAAGGTACTCTCGATTTCGTACTCCTCAAACCCATCAGTTCCCAATTCTGGCTATCTGCAAACACAGTTTCGCCTTGGGGAATCCCAGATTTAATCTTGGGCACTGTATTGTTGCTGTATGCTGCCAACAAATTGGGAGTAGCAATCGGCAACTATTTTTTAACAGCAATACCGCTGTTCTTCGGAACTATTACTCTTTACAGTATATGGTTTATGTTAGGGGCAACCAGCATTTGGTTTGTGAAAATTTACAATGTTACCGAAGTTCTCGAAGGATTGTTAGAAGCGGGTAGATTTCCCATGGCTGCTTATCCTGCAGCTTATCGATTTTTCTTCACTTTCGTAGTTCCCGTTGCCTTCTTGACGACTGTGCCAGCAGAAGCCATGCTGGGGAGAGGTGAAATCGTTTGGATCGCAGGGGCGGGAATATTGGCGATCGGGCTGTTATTGTTCTCCCGCTACTTCTGGCAATTTGCACTCCGCTTTTACACCAGCGCTTCCAGCTAGTTAAGCTGGTAGGTAAGCAGCAGCACATCTAGAGTGTCTATTAGGTTTGAGAGGGAGAGGATTTGACACGGGGGAATAGGGAATTGAAATATAAATTTTCCAGGCAAAACAGCTTATCTAAAAAATATTTGTTTCTATTTACTTAGATAGTTAAATAAATGTAAGATTTCAACTTATCCTGGAAATGTAAACTGGAACTAAACCACGCAAACGAAGGGAAACCAATGAAAAGAAAAAAACTGGGCAACAGTAATTTTACTATCAGCGCGATCGGTCTTGGAGGTATGCCAATGTCCTTAAGCGGCAGGCCGCCCGAAGATCAATCAATTGCGGTAATCCACCGCGCCCTCGATTTGGGTGTCACCCTTATTGACACCGCAGATTCCTACTGCCAAGATCAATCCGACAAACACCACAACGAGCACCTGATTGCCAAAGCTTTGGAACAGTATAGCGGAGATGTTAGGGCCGTTACTGTTGCCACTAAAGGCGGCTTAATGCGGCCTCAAGGTGCTTGGACGCGGAACGGCAACCCCCACCATTTACGCAAGACAATTCGCGAAAGTTTTGAAGCATTGGGCGGCAAGGAACCGATCGACCTTTGGCAATATCACTCACCCGATCCCGCTTATACCATCGAGGAAGCCCTAGCACCTGCAAAAGAAGCAGTAGAAGCAGGAATGATTCGATTTATTGGAGTTTCCAACTTTTCTGTAGAGCAGATCAAACGTGCCCGCGATACAGTAGAAATTGTCTCCGTGCAGAATCAATATAATCCTTGGCACAGACAGCCCGAATCAGACGGCGTTCTGGAATATTGCGAAACAGAAAAACTGACATTTTTTCCCTGGAGTCCTTTAGGAGGAAGCCGCCGCGCCACAAGCTTGCAAGATATGCCCGCGATCGCCAAATTAGCCGCAGAAAAAAACGTTTCTGTTTACTGTATAGTATTAGCTTGGTTGATGGCAAAATCGCCCTGCATAGTTCCGATTCCCGGTGCGACCAAAGTATCGAGTATTGAGGACTCTGTGCAGGCGCTCGAAGTTAAATTGACTGACGAGGAATTGCAACAAATTGCCGTAAGTTAAGTAGGTAAGGGCAAAAAAAACAATAGAACAGGCAAGATGCCTGTTCCACAAAGAGAACTTAATTGTGGGGTGGGTTGAAAAACCCGCCCCTGAAAGTGGGATTTAATGAGTAAAGTTGACATTTTTTGAGGAATTGAATTTAATGGAAGCTAATCAAGTGAATGCCGATCGAGATGTAGCAATTGAACATCAAAACGTACCTGTCGCCCATGAAGGACTCCACAACTTTTTATACAGTTCCGACTCAGAACACAGCGCAGCAGCCGCTATTTCTGAATTAGAAAATGACGGCACGCAAGTAATGTCGATCGATACGTGGCGCGATTTGGCAACTAACGCGAAAGTCGCCGGCGTTTACGCTGTAATGGATATTTCCCGCAATACTCAGTTTATCGGTTATTCGCGAAATATCCTGCTTTCAATCAACGGTCACATCGCCCAAAACGGCGTCGAAAATTGCGCTTTCCTGCGCGTGCAAACTTTCAAATTCCCGAAGCGGGAAGAAATGGAAAGTTTGCGGGATGCTTGGATAGCAGAAATTGGCAGCCTTCCACCTGGAAACGGTGCTGAAAGCGAAATGTGGGCGGCTACGGTAGGCCAAGCAGCGCGCGCTGCTATGTCTGCTGAGGAACAAAAAGCTTATGAGGAAAAGAAACTGAAATTGCGGAAAGCAATGGCAGATTCCACTCTTACCAAAGAGTTAGAAACAGCAGCCAAAAATGACGGCGAACAGGCTAAGGATTTGGAAGCGGCTGTTAACAATGATGATTGGAGTGCGGTGATTCACTCGCAAACCCAGGAAACAAAGTCCGGCGAATAACATTCGCGAAAATACCCAGATTGGTAGGGGCGGGTTCGCCAAAGTTTATATCATCAAATAGCAGAATTAAGCAACCCGCCCCACCCATCCGAGATACCGACAAACCTTTTCCGCAATCAGAATTTATTGGTTGGGTGGGGCCGGGTTTATTAATATTTGGGAGGGAATTAAAAATTGTTGGTGAACCCGCCCCTACAAAATTAATGACTAACTTTTCGTTCAGTAACTAAAGTCAAACTTACCCATTCACCCCGCTCATCGTAACTGCGAATCATCCGAAACCGCAAGTCAGTTTCTACCAACCAACCAGCCTCGAAAAATATAGGTTTTCTGGATTCAATCTTGACAGGGAGAGTGCAAGAACCGCCGTCAGGAAGCAGCACAACTTGCACCGACGAAGCACCTTCGTTAAAATTTAATACAGAACCGTCAATGCTGGCGCTAGAACTGATAACAGTACCATTACTGCCAAAAGTAATTTTTTGAATTAGGCGATCGCCACTTTCCAAATGCAATTGTAAATTGGTAGAATAGGAATCAGGAGAACGCGAATCTGGATACATTGTCACGGCCTCGCCCTGCCACTCTCCCAGCAAAGCCTCAACAGTTAAAGGCGGACGTTCGGGGACATTTTTATCAAGCTGCTTTTCCCGAATTAAGGTAAGTGTTGATAAATAGCCGTCGGTATTGTAGAGCTGAACGAAGCGCAACCGGCGATAATTGTAGATAAAACCAAACTCGGCACCGCACTCAGAATAAGGCGCTAGTTGAATAGTTCCCTGACAAAAAGCTCCATTCTCAAAAAACAAGATATCCCGTCCCAAACCCTGATATTCTCGAACAAGTTCGTTCACTTCCGGTTCGCCGACACCGCTGGGATTTGGGGAAAACCGACGGAGTTTCAATCGCACATTTTTGTTGTCATTGAAACCTTCGAGAGAAATAATGCTAGGAGTATCTTGAAGTACCTCTCCTCGCGTTGATAGCTGAGTGAAGGAACCGTGCCATTCTCCCAAGTTTTGCAGAAAGTTTTCCCACTGCGCTACCATATTCTTACCTTTGGATATATGTCTAAAAATAGAATTATAACTCTACTGACGGATTTTGGATTAAGCGATGTTTATGTGGGAGTGATGAAAGGTACGATCGCCCAAATTAACCCCCAACTCAAAGTTATTGACATTACGCACCAAATACCATCTCAAAATATTGCGGCCGCGAGGTTTTGTTTGATGACTGCTTTTGCTTATTTTCCGCCGGAAACCGTACA
>Ga0075157_10001452_pt1 | contig 14826 bp, 9 predicted proteins | sample JI81BgreenDNA_FD_70967 | JGI IMG/M metagenome (GOLD analysis project Ga0075157, IMG submission 70967) | Wastewater effluent complex algal communities from Wisconsin, to seasonally profile nutrient transformation and Carbon sequestration -... | ecosystem: Engineered > WWTP > Effluent > Algae...
CTGTAAATAAGTATTGCCAGTAAAGGTTACACCACTTACTGTTTCAGCTTTTAAAACAATCCAATTACTTGTGTTTGTACCATTTGTATTGGAAAAATTTATTTGTCCAAAGTTGTATGTACCGTTTACAACAATAACCGTATCACCTGGCAAAGCATTGGTCATTCTTTGCTGCAAATCTACTTTAGTAGATACCATATAATTGGTTGCAGATGATTGTAATGTGATGAACAAAAAGCTGCATAGAAAAACAAATGCACAAGAGTGCGACGCCACTACAGCCAAATAGTAGTACCTAAGCTGGTTACATAAAAAATGATATAGTGGTTTATTAACCATTATGGTGTTGTAATATTCAAAGCAGTTAAAAAAGTAGCAATAGCTGCAAACACTTCATCATTTTGTTCTTTGGTAAACTTTCCATGCAAGCCACCAGGTATTGTCATAAACTCATTTTTTACACCCACTTTATCTAACTTCTTTTTCAATGAAACAGAATGTTGGTAAGGAACCGTAGGATCTGCATCTCCATGAACAATAAATATTGGCGGACTCGTTTTTTTTACATAATAAATTGGAGAAACAGATTTTGCAAAGGCTTCATCATTGGCTTTGCTACCCAACCAATCAGTAGCAGAGCGACTTGTTTTAATTTTTCCATAAGCCCAATCCCACACATCTACAATTCCGTATTTATCTACGATTGCAGCAATGCTATAATTTTTTACATTTTTATAAATGCCGTCGAAAACATTATCGTTTTGTAAAAGCCCAGCCATTAAAGCCAAATGCCCACCAGCACTACCACCCATTACAACTATTTGATGAGGATTGATATTGAATTTTTGAGCATTTTGAACAACATATAAAATAGCAGCACGAACATCTTCAACAGCTGCAGGTGCAGTGGCTTGCCCTGTTAATCGATACTCAATATTAGCAACAGCATAACCCATTTTAAAGAAAGTGCTGAAGCCACCTTGAGACTCTTTTGTTCCGTTTTTCCAACCACCTCCATGTATGTTAAATATAATTGGAGTGGGTTTTTTAGCAGTAGGATTATAGTAAATATCTTCTCTTCCTTTCCATCCGTTTACTTCATGGTAAACAGCGTCTATTACAGCTTCATAGCCTTTAGGATATTTAACTGGCTTGATAACTGCAGAATCGGTTTGAGCAAAAACAGAACTTGCAAATAAGCAAAAAATAAAAGCAAAAATTGATTTCATAAATATATTTTTTTAGTGAGCTGTATCTATTTATTCAACTTCGGTGGCGTCGCACACTTGTACTATTGGAATGCTAAGCAACAAGTATGCAAACACACTACAATAATGTAGCGATTGGCTGAGGATCCATATCTGTAAATGCTTGGTTTTCGCCTGCCATTCCCCAAATAAATCCATAACTAGCAGTGCCTACACCAAAATGCATGCTCCAAGGAGGAGAAATAACAGCTTCGTTATTTGCCATTATTAAATGCCTTGTTTCTTGTGGCTGCCCCATGAAATGCATCACTCTATGATCTGGATGAACATCGAAATAAAAATAAGCTTCCATTCTACGAGTGTGTGTATGTGGAGGCACTGAATTCCAAACGCTACCAGCTTCTAGAGCTGTTAAACCCATTACAAGCTGACAACTTTGAATACCATCTAAATGAATGTATTTATAGATAGTTCGTTTATTCGAAGTAGTAATATCACCTAAATGAACGGGAGAAGCCTCCTCTTTAGTCATGCTTCTATTAGGATATGAATGATGTGCTGGTACAGATAACAAGTAAAACATTGCAGGATGTTGGGCATCTTCACTTGTAAAGCTTACTTCTTTAGTACCTTTTCCTAAATACACACATTCTAATCTATCAATATTAAATGCAGCATCATCGGCATTTACAACGCCTTTCCCTCCAATATTAATAATTCCCATTTCTCTACGCTCTAGAAAATAGTTGGCTTTTAGTTCGTCTGGATTATCCAAACGAATAGACCCATTAACGGGAACAACACCTCCCACAATTAATCTATCGTAATGAGAATAAACCAACTCTATACGATTCGGCTGCATTAAATGTTGAACTAAAAAATGTTCACGTAATGCTTGCGTATTCATTTCACTTGTTTCTTTCGGACTATTCTGAAATCGTATTTGCATCTGTTTTTTATTATGATTTTATAAATGATTTGGTAGTTATTAATTTACCTTTCGTGATAATTTGAATTTGATATAAGCCTTTGTTAAATGAAGTTGTATTTACGCTTGTAGACGCTGACGCTGCTGTAAACGCATGTACAATTTTTCCTGATGATTCTAGTATTCGTACAACAGAATCATCAGGAATACCAACAATATTTATCACCTGTTTACTAGGGTTAGGAAATATCTGTAATGCTTTTGCTGAATGATTAGATACCAATAAAACATTGCTATACACTGTAGATTGGTTATACAATCGTAATTGAATTCTATAATAGTGAGATGCTTCATTTACAGATGAATCGATTAACGAATATTTTTTTTGAATCGATTTTGATATTTGCTTAAAAGCAAAAAACTTTACACCATCATTACTTTTTTGCAATTCAATGACATCTACATTCAAATCATTATCAAGCGACCAACTAAGCTGAGTTAAGTGATTTAATTGATTTGCTTTAAATTGATGAATTTGATTGGATAGAAGCGTTGTTGACAATCTATCTTGTAATTGACTCTTAAACAAACTAGGTATAGATGTTATAGATGTACCAACAGACTCAACTATACCAAGTGGCTCTGTTGTAAACACACCAATATTAGTTATGGCTGCCACACAACCAATTGCCCAGTTTCTATGATCGCCCTGAGGATCTTGAATGATGATGTTATTGGCTTTACAATTCCATAGCATTGTTTGTGCAGCCACCCAACCATGACCTGTTCCTGAATTGGTTCTATTTTGAATATTGATGCTACCGTTAGCAGCAATATTATCGAATAAAATACCTGTAGACCAACGATGATGTGGACCAATATCATTTAATTGATTGGTTGCTGTACAATTATAAAATACGTTTGGACCAGCAGTTTGACTACCATTTACAAAATCATGTCGTCCATTTCTAGTAAAACAATTTTGTACTAAACAACGTTGCCCATCTACATTAAAAGAGTAGCGTCTGCTACCTGTTACCTGAGATTTAGCATCAAGCATTCTACAACTATCTACCGTAATAAAGCTAGTCGCAGATTGAATATGAACAGCTGAAAAACCAAAGTATAATACATCAACATTTTTAACCCAAGATTGAGTAATGTTTTGAAGAGCAATGGCTGTCCACCCATGTTGTTCATCGGTTTCAGAAGCATATACAGATGAAATACGCATGTTTTCTATAGCACAATTTCGAATTCGATTATCAGTAAATTTTACCAATTCTCCATCTGCATATATTGGATCAATTACATCAACATTTGGTGCATCTAAAGTTATTTTATTTCCATTTATGGCTGTAATTTTTCTTTCATAATATACATCATAAGCCGAAGTTGTCCAACCCCATTGAGCCATATTCAATAAATCAATCCAAGATTGTTTGGGAATACGATGTATGAAAACATTGTCATTTACTTGAAAACTATGTGGAGTAGAAACAGATATCTCTTTTGCACCAATAGGAACATAAGCATCTACAATATCCTTTCTTGAAGAAGATATAGTGTTTGTTGCACTAGTTCCTGCAATGTAAAATAAGCTATGTTGTGCTATTTTAGTAGCAATAATATTTGTTCCATCACCATTTTCTCCCTCTCCTCTCAAAATAATTCCACTAGTTGCAATACGAATCGTATCACTAACATTATAAGTTCCTTTTGACAATAAAATAGCACCTCTAAATCCATCTGCATTTAAAGGTAGTGTTGCTACTTCTTGAATAGCGTTTTGAATATGAATTCTATTATCACCAACAATAGGAGAAATGGTTTTAACTATCGGTACATTTGGAATTGGTGATTCACTATTCTTATAGCCAACGCCACTGTAATCGGGTATTCTATTCCCTTTAGAATCAGCTGTATATATTAATTTACCTTGAGCATCTACTGTTATCAATGTAGATGTTTGAGCAGTAACCACACACAAAAACAGGCAGCAAAAAACCCATGTTAAAAGGCAGTGCTTCTGATATTGTTTATTGTACTTTAAAAACATATACTATTGAATTAAGAAATAACCAAACCCGATCAATAAAAAATCAATACCCTTTATTTTGAGGAATAACCAATTGTGTATTGGTATCAATTTCTCTTTGTGGAATAGGAAGTAAAAGTTTATCTACATTAATGTTTGCTTGCAATTGTGCTAACGTTGGTACAGGTGCATAATACTGACTATAATGTCTTGCATACTCTCTTGCAAAATTTGCTCGAATGGTATTAATAGCATTAACAGAAGTAAGGGTTGTACCAAATCGTACCAAATCAAAGAAGCGATGGTCTTCAAAAGCAAACTCTAAACGACGTTCGTTAGATAAAGCGGCTTCAAATAATTCAACCGTATTGATTGTAGTAGTATTGAGAGCAGGCAGTGTAGTTCTTACTCGTACTTGATTTATTAAAGCAATACTAGATGCACTAAATCCTTGTGCTTCTGCCAACATCAATAACACATCTGCATATCTAATAACAGGCCAATCGTTTTCTGCATCTCTTACAATTGTTACAGGTGAAATATACTTACGTGTGTACACTCGTTGTGTAGAACCTGTTCCAAAATAAGCAATTTGTAAAGCTCTACGAGCATCTGCAGCAACATAAGCAGTATCTAATTCTGTAGTTGGTGTATTTAATCCACTACCATCACCATTTACGACATTCGAACCACTATTTAATGGTGCAAATGTATTAGCGAAAGGAGATCCAATTCCTAATCCACCTGATTTATATCGAATAGCAAATAATATTTCTGAATTCATTTCATTAGAGATAGAAAACACATTTGCATAACTTGATTGTAAGCTGTAACCACTATTTGCAATGATATCATTCAATAAAACGATTGCTTCAGATTTTCTATTTAAAGTCAGATATACTTTTGCCAATAACGCTTTTGCAGACCATGCATTTGCTCTTCCTAAACTTGTTGTAGGTATTTGGCTAAATCGAACATTACTCAATGAATCACTTGCCATTTTTAAATCAGCAATTATGAGTTTATACATTTCATCAGCACTACTTCTATTTACCTTTTTGGCTTCTGCTGCTAAAATTGGTTCTGTTAAAATAAATACACCACCAAACAAACGAACCAAGTTAAAATAATGATACGCTCTTATAAATAAAGCTTCTGATGCCATTCTTTTTCTATCCACTTGAGCAACTGGTATAGTTATGTTTCCATAAACATTTGTGCCTGAGGTTGCATCGTAGCTAACAGCTAAATTTTTTAATACTAGGTTTGTATTTCGAATATTATTGTATGTGTTAGACCAATAGTTATACACTTGAGCATGTGGTGGATTGACCGTAAACATATCTAACTCATTCAATTCAATGTTACCAACAGTAGAACTACTAGCAGAACCCTGTCTAGAAATATCTGTACGTAAGTCTGTAAGCATCCATTCTGTAAGCATAGGAGCTTGTAAGCCATTGTAACAACCAGTAAGTCCTGCATTTACTTCAGCTGTATTTTTAAAATAAGTAAGCGTACTTAAATTAGATTGTGGTGCTACATCAATTATTTTATTACAACTTGTAATAACAATTGCAAGCATGATATAGATGAATGATTTCATAATTACTTTTTTTAAGTAGGTTAAAAGTTAATATCTAAACCAAATAGAATTGTACGTGACATTGGAAAACCACCACGTTGATATCCTAAAATAAGCGGTGTTGCATAAGCTCCTGTAGTAAGTCTTGCTTCAGGATTAATACCTCTATAACCATTGGCCATGATTACAAAAGCATTTTGCACCGAACAATAAAAACGCAATCCACTAAGCTTTGCTATTGAAGCTACTTTAGTTGGTAATTTATATCCGATTGTTAATTCACGTAAGGCCATGTACGATCCATCTTCAACAACATAATCGGTAAGTAATTGATTAAAGCCATTATTGAAATAAGGTGTTTTTCCATCACCAGGATACATGGCACTCACCCATCTGTTAGCAGTATAGTTTTTATTTAATCTTCTACTTTCGTTGTAAAAAGCATCACCATTTATAAGGCTTACACCTTGTACACCTTGCAATAAAAAGCTTACATCAAAAGCCTTGTAGGTAAAGTTGTTTGTAATGCCCCAAGTAAATTTTGGAAGTGGTGACCCAATTTGGGTACGATCGTCTACATCAATTTTATTATCATTATTTATGTCTTGCAGTTTTAATCCACCTGGTGTAAAATAATTGGTTAAATTAGAGGTTAATCCTTTTGCTCTAGCATCATCAATCTCAGCTTGTGATTGCCACACACCAGCAGTTTTGTATCCATAAAATTGTACCAACTGATTACCAACTCCAGCTCTATAAATTTCATTTCTTTCACCATAATTCAACTGAAAAGATTCACCACCTAATTCAAGTAATTTATTGGTATTAAAAGAAATGTTGGCAGATGTTTTCCACGTAAAATGTTTTGCAACCACATTGTTTGTACTCAACTCAAATTCAATACCTGAGTTTCTTAATTTTCCAATATTATTCCATGTTTCGTTTACACCAGTAAAGCCCATGCTTGCTTGCCTTAACAATAGCTGATCTGTTTTAGATTGATACACATCTATTGTTAAGTTAATTTTACTTTTAAACATAGAAATATCTACACCAAAATTGGCTGCAAAAGTGCGTTCCCATGTAATGTTTGGATTGGATAAAATATCTCTTGATAATGCTACACCTAAAGTAGTAGTACCAACACCTGAACCAAACGCATAATTAGAAGGATATAATAAATCTACGAAAGCAAAATCTGCGATTGCATTATTACCTGTAGCTCCATAACTAGCTCTAAATTTTAACTGACTAATCCAATTAACATTTTGAATAAACTTTTCTTTAGAAGCTACCCAACCTAATGAAACAGCAGGAAAACTTCCCCATTTTCTACCTGGTGCAAAATAAGAGCTGCCATCTGTTCTGAAACTAGCTGTAAACAAATACTTATCGTTATAACTATAGTTTACTCTACCTAGATAAGATAATAAACCGATTTGATTTTTGAATGAATTTGTACTTGACTGATCTATTTGTAAGGCAGTATTAAGCGTACGAATATTATCGCTTGGGAAATCAATCCCTGTTGTTTGCGATTCATTTATAAGGGTTTTTTGTGCTGTAAAACCTGCTAAAAAATTGAAGCTATGTGCTTTCACTTTTTTGTTATAGGATAACGTGTTTTCCGTTAATAAGTCAATAAACAATCTAGTATTATAAACACCTCTATTAACCAATCCATCGGCCGTAGAGTTTCTATTGGTAAAATCTAATCCATCAGTGTAGGAAACAAACGCACTTAACTTAGATTTAAAATCTAAATCTTTTGCTAATGTTATTGTTAAATCAGAGGTATTCAATGCTCTATAATCTGCAGAATTGATAGACCGAGTTTCCATAATGGACTTTGGAGAATTATTCGAAGTATTGAATGGATTTACAGTAGATGTTCCACTACTCCAAGTTGTACCATCTGGCATTAAACCACTATAAGTAAGATTACTAAAATGTCTTGCTTGTGCCCAATCACCAGGACGAATAGCAGCCCACTGTGGTAATTGATTTACAAAAGCTGCTGTTTTATCGGTATGTTTAACTGGTAGAAAAGAGTAGAATCTATAAAAATCGATGAAAGAAGTAGCTGGTCTTTCTCTTGTTGAATACGAGGGGTTAAAATTTAAATTCAACTTTACTTTTTTCCCCAACTGCATGTCTAATCTTGCTCTTAATGTTAATCTGTTAAATGAGCTATGATGCATTAATCCATCATCTTTTTGATAAGATCCTGAAACAAAATATTTTACTTCTTTTTTTCCACCTGAAACACTTAACTGTACATTGCTCATATTGGCATCTCTTACGGCTTCTTTTTGCCAATCGGTGCCTTTTCCATCAAGTAAAGTTTGTTCTATTACGTAAGAAGCTCTTTCACCCGGCGTAATTAAGTTTCTGCTGTTTACAGGCACTGTAGGATCATTTGCTCTTAAAGCCGCTTCGTCAAAATGTAATTTTGTAAACTCTGTTACCGACATTAAAGGATGTAATTTGTAAGACGATTTAATGCCTGAAGAAGCTTTTAAATTATAACGAGCTTTATCTGCTTTACCTTCTTTTGTAGTAATTAAAATAACACCATTAGCACCTCTTGAACCATAAATGGCTGATGAAGCTGCATCTTTTAAAACTTCCACACTTTCTACATCGGCCATATTTACAAATGCCAATCCATCAGGAACAGGATGCCCATCTACCACAACCAATGGATTAGAACCAGCACTGATAGACGTAGTGCCTCGTATATTAATTTTAGGAGCTGCACCTGCTTCTGATGTTAAATTCTGTATTTGAACACCAGCCATCTTTCCTTGTAATGCTTGGTCGAGACGAGCAACAGGAACCTCATCTAATCGTTCATTTTTATATTTAACAACCGACCCTGTAACACTCGATTTTTTTTGTGTACCATAACCAATTACAATTACCTCACTTTCAGTTGAAGGCGTTGCAACCAACTCTACATTGATAGTTGTGTTAGTACCAACAGTAATTAGCTGTGAAGCATAGCCAACATAAGAAAAAATTAATACCGATTTTCCATTGGGTAAATTAATGGAATAAGATCCATCTTCTTTTGTAGTAACACCACCTTTTACTTTTTCAATCAATACGTTTGCACCAATAAGAGGTTCTCCTGTGGCTTTGTCTATAACTTTTCCAGTAATCGTTTTCTTCTGTGCAATAACCCAATTATTGAATAATAAAAGGAACAGAAAGAATAGCAAGCATCGTACTTTTTTCATGGCAGCAATTTTTATTTTATAACAAAATGAACTCAGTTCAATACTGATTAAAAGTGATTTTATTTCATAAAATCTTCTCTCATTGGATTAAACACATCTATTAATAAACCTTTTTCTAAACAAACAACACCGTGTAAAATATTTGGTGTTGCATGAAAAACATCTCCCTTTTTTAATATCTTTTTATTTCCTCCAATTTCTACTTCAAAAACACCACTAGCTACATAAGAAACTTGTGTATGATAGTGTTGATGAACAGTACCAATAGCTCCTTCTTCAAAAGCTACTTTCACTAACATAATACAGTCATCATAGGTCATTATTTTACGTGTAACACCTTCTGCTACTACTTCCCATTCACTTGCATTGTCTTCAATAAAGGGTTGCACCATTGCTTTTAAATCGATATTGTTTTCCATAATTTTCTATTGGATGAGTCAATAATTTTTTAAGGTTTAAAGTGGTTGGTTGTTATATAGCACATAAAATGGGCCTATCCAACTATATTTTTTTTGTTCTATTGTAATAGAATGAGTTGCCTTGGAATTACTATTATTATTTGCTTGAAAAATAGTGATAGGTATATTATTCATCATTATCTCTACTACTGTATAAGCATCGTTATTTTGTAATTGACGAATACTTTTAATGGATGAATATGTATTTGTAGATATTTCTACAATTGGATCAAAGTGACCATGAGGTTCTACAACTGTAACAAAAGAAGATTGAGCCGCTTTTCTTCGAAAAATAATTGCAGGTTCTCTTCTTAAATTGTAGTTAATATCATTGGCACCTATTCTTGCGAAAATGACATTGGTAGAATCTTTAGTATCGGTAGAGATGGTGTAAAAAGTTCGGTCATTCAAAAATGTTACCTGAGCCATTTCTTTTTGAATACTAGCTTCTGCTTCTTTCCACAAATACTGATAACCATTTGCTTTGCCAACTGTAGTTTGTGTATTTTTATTGTATTGATAAGCAAAGTTGGTATTCATTAATTGTCCGTTATAATGAAACGGCAAATCATATTGATGTTGATTATTAGATTGTGTTTTGAAAATATCTACAATAACGGGTTGCTGATGTGTTGGTAATTTCAGTAAATAAACCGTTCTGTCTAAAGCAACATCTTTATAAGCATTGGTTTCTTTAGTGCTGATTACTTGCACATTTTTTGACCCGATACTACTGTATTTTTTTTCTGGAAAATATTTTTCACTTTCTGATTCAATTCCATTGAAATGACTTGTTTCATCTACCACTATTGTATTATGAGCAATGGTTTGGCTAGCATACATTTTTGTTTCAGCCAAGTATCTTCCTCCATACTTCTGCTCAATACCAATGTATCGAACGGCTCCATAATCTGTTAAGATTTCGTTGTAACCGTTATAAAAATTGATATTTAATTTATCGTAATGACCATGTGAAAGTCCGTGAGAAGAATACTTTACTAACAAAGATGCTAAGCTGTCCCCTTTTCCTGAACGCATCAAAGTAACACCACCTCTTTTGCCATCTGCACCATCTTTATACTCAACAGATTCATAGGTATAAAACTTAGGAATAGAGGTTTGTTTGTTTTGTAAAGCAAAGCCTAATAAAGCTCCACCTTTACTTAAAGTAACTCTATTCTGTTTTTTTGCAACAGGTAATAATCCTTTATCTGACCCATAAATATTCCATGCTATACTCAAAGCTTCTACCAATTCATTAGAAACAAAGGTTTTTTCTTTCAATGCATCGTTATACGTGTAAAACCCTCCATTCAAGTCTGTTTGTTGTAAGCCAGCATGTAATGCTTTTTGTAGAATATTGTTTCGATATTTAAATATTTGCAATGAGGGTTGATAATTATTCAAAGCATTGGCAAACATATAAAAAGGTAATACAGCATAACGAGTATAATAAGGACCTTCAGCATAGTATCCATCAGGAGAAAATAATCCATCTAAATGTGCCAAAAAACCTGCTTTACCATCTTTATTCGTTCCTTTTAAAGCCATTTGCACATAGCTGTCGTTATTAGTAGCAATACCTACCATTCCTACACCTGCACAAGCCCAAACTGCATGATTGTGTATCAGATTAAACCAATCTTTTAATTCCTTGGTAAAGAAATTTACCTCTGGTTCAAAAGCTCCTTCTATAATTAATTTTCGCTCATTTGGGGTTAAATAATCGTGTATACAATCGAAAGCCAAACCTGCATACATTAACCAATTAGCATCATTCAAAGCCTGCCAAAAAATACGCCCAGGTGAAGCACTTGTAGCTTGTGGATGATTTTTAAGTGTTGGATTTAACTCAGCATATTTTAAAAATATTTTTTTCACCAACAATGCATATTGCTTTTTACCCGTAATCTGATACAACAATCCACTATTATACATGAGCAAATAATTCAGCTTATGCTTATCATGTGTATATCCACCTGCTGCATCTTTAGGTAAGGGAACATCAACATCTTTATCAATCCACACATCAACAGAAGCTTGAATATCGGCATAAGACTGCTTTAATAACGCATTAGATTGTAAACTATTTTTTACAAAAATAAAATCTGCTTTTGTACCAAATGCAATAGGATGTTGTTGTGCAAGCACAAGCAATGGTAATAAAATAGAAAATGATAAAATAGTAAGTAGCAATCGCATGTAATCGTTTATTGAAATGATTTAAATAACATGTAAATAGTTAAGCTATACAAAATAGGTTCCCCCGTTTATTTCAATACTAGCACCTGTAATAAATGAAGATTGATTGCTTGCTAAATACAAAGCCAAATCACCTATTTCGCTTGCATTACCCTCTCTTCTTAAAGGAGTTGCTGCTGCTACATTTTTACGAACTTCATCTTTTGTAAATGTGTTGTGAAAGGTTGTATTAATCATACCTGGAGAAATACAGTTTACACGGATGCCTTTTGGCCCTAGCTCTTTTGCTAAACCTTTTGTAAAAGTAAGTACACCACCTTTGGCTGTTGAGTAAGCAATGGCACCAAAACCACCTCCATCTCTTGCAGCTTGTGAGCTAAAGTTCACAATACTTCCTCCATCATGCATATATGGCACAACCGCTTTAGACACTAAAAAAGCTGATTTTAAATTTACATCCATAACAGCATCCCAAAATTCTTCATCAATATCTTGCAATAACTTTCTTCCCATTAATCCACCAGCAACATTTACCAAAATATGTATAGTATTACCAAAAGCTTCGGTACATGTTTTTACTACATGATGTATTGCATCGGCTTTTGTCATATCGCCTTGCACAGCAATCGCTTCACCACCATTAACGATAATTGCTGATACAGTTTCTTTTGCTGCTTCTTCATTTCCAAAATAATTAATGCAAACTTTAGCTCCTGCTGCTGCTAACGTCTCACTTACCGCTCTACCAATGTCTCTTGCTCCACCTGTTACAATTGCTACTTTACCCTCTAATTGTTTCATAATTATGATTGTTTGTAAATAAAATTTTGCTACTGATTTAAAAGCCTAAAACAGGTTATTACTGTATTTATAGAAGACATTATTTGAAGTAGGCTTTACAATCGGCAGTGTAATATTAACAGCAATACAAGAAGCAACAGAAATTGTAGCATTGAATAATTTCCATTTTTTAAATAAAATCATTGTAATTTTTTAAACGAATTAGCATAATAATTGAAATTCTTTTTTTAATTAACACCGAAAGCGTTACCGGCAACGCTGCCGGTATTTTCCCGAAAAACATTCTAAATTGCATTTACATTTACACTACCATATGGAAAAACAAGCTACTATTAAAGACATTGCTAGAGCTTTGCAAATTTCTACTTCTACTGTTTCAAGAGCATTAAGAAATGCAAATGATGTTAATCCTGAAACAAGAAAAGCTGTTTTAAATTTAGCAGAACAACTAGACTATAAGCCCAATCAATTGGCACTAAGTTTACTAAAAAAGCAAACACATACCATTGGCGTTATTGTACCCAATTTAGATTATGTTTTGGCTACAATGGTTAAAGGAATTGATGAAGTAGCCTTAGAGGCTGGTTATACGGTAATGGTATGTCAAAGTAATGAAAGCTATGGAAGAGAAATTTTAAATACGAGAAGACTATCAGATAGCCTAGTAGATGGATTCATAATTTCAGTTTCTAGTGAAACAAAAGTGCTAGATCACTTTAAAAAAATTCAAGAGAAAATGCCAATGGTTGTTTTCGACAGAGTTTGTCCAGATTTAATTGCACCAATGGTTAGACTGGATAATGAAGAAGGTGGCTTACTCGGTACACAACACTTGATAGACCAAGGTTACAAGAGAATTGCTGTTTTGGCTGGACCTAAAAATTTAGACATTAGTAATAAACGAGTTGACGGTTATTTACAAGCATTGAGAAACAATAAAATTAAAATTGACAAAGACTTAATTGTTCACTGCGATTTCAATCAAGAATATGCCTATGTAGCTACTAAAGAATTGCTATCGATAAAACGAAGACCAGATGCAATTTTTACAATTACAGATAGAATGGCAATTGGAGCAATGCTAGCAATTAAAGAAAAAAAACTACAAATGCCCCATGATATTGGCTTAGTAGGATTTAACAACGAGCCTGTTACCAACTTGGTTACACCAACTATTACAAGCGTAGAACAACCAAGCTTTGAAATGGGAAAAACAATTGCTAAACTTTTTATTGAAATGATGAATAGTGATGCAGATATGACATCGAGAGAAATAGTATTAAAACCTAAACTGTTTATAAGAGAATCATCTACCAAGCTTACCAAAACAAAATAACGATTGTATGAAAAAATATGTTTGCCTAGCCTTTAGCTTTTTGATATGTATTCATCCAATTGATGCAAAAAAAATAAAAGTTGCATCGATTACCATGTTTAATGAGATCATTAAACATGCTGTTGCAGGCGATACAATTATTTTAAAAAATGGTATTTGGAAAGATGTAACTCTTGCAATTAGCTGTAATGGAAATGCGAATCAACCCATTGTTATTGAAGCTGAAACAATTGGCAGCGTTAGAATTGAAGGAAAAAGCAGCCTCAAAATTGGAGGAAACTATGTTATAGTTAGTGGATTAACATTTAACAATGGTTATTCAGATAAAGGAAATGTATGGGAATTTCGATTGAACAATCAAGTTGCCAATAATAGCAGAATTACAAACTGCTCTATTATTGAGTTTAGTAACAAGAATAGATTAATCGATAATTATTGGGTGGCTTTATTTGGAAAAAAAAATAGAATAGATCATTGCACATTTGGCGATAAAAAAAATTTAGGTGTTTTAATGGCAGTTATTTTAGATGATGAAAGAAGCAGAAATAACAACCATAGCATAGATAATAACCATTTTATAAAACGCATTCCTTTAGCTTCAAATAGTGGAGAAATAATACGTATAGGCGTTTCACAACACTGCACTTTTTATAGTAACACAATTATAAAAGACAACTTATTTACAAATTGTGATGGAGAAACAGAAATAGTATCTATAAAATCTTGTGGCAATATTGTTCGAAACAATATATTTAAAGAATGTCAAGGAACAGTGGTTTTAAGACATGGAAATAATAACACAATTGAAGGAAATATTTTTTTAGGAAATGGAAAAGAAGGAACGGGTGGAACAAGAATAATTAATGAAGGCAATTGGGTTATTAATAATATTTTTTTTGAATGTAGAGGTGCTAATTTCAGATCGCCACTTGCTGTTATGAATGGTGTGTTTAATTCTCCACCACATCGTTATTTACCTGTAAAAGATGCAGTTATTGCTTACAATACGTACATCAACTGTACTAGTT
>Ga0075157_10001454_pt1 | contig 14818 bp, 12 predicted proteins | sample JI81BgreenDNA_FD_70967 | JGI IMG/M metagenome (GOLD analysis project Ga0075157, IMG submission 70967) | Wastewater effluent complex algal communities from Wisconsin, to seasonally profile nutrient transformation and Carbon sequestration -... | ecosystem: Engineered > WWTP > Effluent > Algae...
AAAAAGCAAAAGATAATTTGGTTGACGTTGTAGCATATGAACCATGTGAAAAAGAAAAAGTAGAAGAAAAAACAGAGGTCGATAAAAAAGATTATTGACTTCAATAAAAAATAAAAATTAATTTGTTGGGGGATTCAATGGTAAATATTGTTTAACTCCGAATAATTCTTTTTCTTTCTCAGTTAAATTTCTTGGAAAAAGAGGATATTCGATTTCATTAGGCTTTATGAATTCTATCCCTTCAGATGTTATGATATAATCATCACCTTTGTAATCATAATTATTTTTTCTTCTTGGAATTTCAATCGAAGACCAAGAATTATTTTTTTTAATAATATCTGAAAATTTTTCATCTTCGGCTTTCCATTCATATTCATAAAGATAAAAAATAATTTTTGCCAAAATTATTCCAATGAACAATGATGCCATAGCTAGTAAGAAATTAACAATAAATTGTTTTTCCATTTTCAGTATACTTTTTATCAAATGATCCTTTTACCTAAATATATTTATGGAGGCTGAAGACAAAAAAATATTCGACAAATATTGCAAATCATATTCATTTGACCATATTCCTCCTGTGCTGAAATTTCCATCAAGAGTTATTGCTATTGGAGATATTCATGGTGATCTTGCTTTATTGAAAAAAATATTATTCAAAACAAAAGTGATAAATGAAAAAGAAGAATGGATAGCAAAAAATACATATGTTGTTCAAGTAGGAGATCAGATTGATGATTCTCGAAACATAAATTTTGATTCAGGAATAGAAAACATTGATACTGATGTTTTGGATTATTCAACAAAATTACATATTGCGGCATTGAATCATGGAAGTATGTTTATCTCTCTTCTTGGCAATCATGAAATATTGAATGTTCTTGCATATGATCCAAAAAATGCAAAAAAAGCAGAAAAATATTTAGTTTATGTTTCAAAAAAAAGTATCGATAAACATAAAGGATTTCAAAATCGTGCAAAATTATTTTATCCAGGAAATGTATATGCTAAACTTTTAGCATGCACAAGATTACCAATTGTTGTTATTGGAAAATATTTATTTCTTCATGGTGGATTAACAAAAAATACTTTAGATAATTTAGGAATAAAATCCAAAAAAGATTTTTCGAAAATTCAATATTTGATACGTCGCTATCTTCTCAACATAACAAAAAATAAAAAAGAAAAAGAAGTTGTGGAAAAAATATTAATGGGAGATATTTTTTGGACAAGGATACTTTACACTATTCCTGAAAATATGAGTCTTGAAAATGAATTATGCGAAAAATATATTTCAGATGTTGTAAATATGTTGGAATTGAATTCAATAATTCTTGGCCATACTTCAAATAAATTATTGATAAATTGCAAAGGAAAACTTATTCATCTCAATAGCATGAATTCACGAGCATTTGAAGAATTCAAAAAAACATACACTATTGAAGATCCAACTGTCATTGAAATAATAAAAGGAGAAAATAATAAAGAGGATATCTTGAATATTGTAAAAATATGACATTGCGTATTGAAACAATACCCAATAACAAAAAAATTATTTTTATTGATATGCAAAAAAAAATTTACATATCAGAAGCTCTAACTACTTTTTTTTTTGATGCTTTTTTTTTCTTTGATCCTTTCTTTTTTTTTGAATCTTTTTTGTTTGCTTTTTTTTCAATTTGTTTTAATTTTTCATTGAATTTTTTCTCTGCTTTTTTTTTTGCTTCAGCAAGTTTTGATCCACCATCTTTCATTTCGTCATTCATTTTTTTTACTTTCTTTGATCCTTTCTTTGATCCTTTCTTTTTCTTTGATCCTTCTTTTTTTACTTTCTTTGATTTTTTCTTTGATCCTTTCTTTTTCTTTGATCCACCAGAAACTTTTTTCTTACTTCCACCAGTTACTTTTGTTGGAGCACCTCCAAATAATTCAAGAGATTCTTTATCAAAATCATCATCCATCTCTAACATTTCTTCGTCATCGTCAACTAAATGTTTATTTTCATCTTCTTTTGCTTTTCTTTTTCCTCCAATTACTTTTTTCTTAGAACCTCCTCTTTTCTTTGATCCTCCTTTCTTTGATCCTCCTTTCTTTGATCCTCCTTTCTTATCTTTTTTCTTTGATCCTTTTGTTTTCTCCATTTCTTTCTTTGCTTTTTCAACAATAGCATCAATATTTTTTTCATTGTCAAATAATTTTTTTGCTTCTTTAAATTTTTCTTCTTTTTCAATATTAGCTGGGACTTTTTTCATAAAGTGAGAAGCAACTTTTGAAGCTACTAATCCTTTGTCACCAATCTTTTCACCTACGTATCCTTTGAACACGAGATAAGCGTTTGCCTTTTTTGTCATTTTTTCTATATTTATTAATAATTTTTAGACACAAGATTGATAAATATTATTTTCTCTAAAAAAATTGATTTTTAATTTCGATTATTATCATCACATTCAGATAAAGATATTTATTTCAAATAACAAATTTATGGGAGTTCCTAATTTCTTTGGCTGGTTTACAAAAATTATTGAAACAACAAAAGCTGTTGATATTAATAAAGTATTTTTGACAAAAGTTCCTGATAATATTGACAATTTTTATATTGATGCAAATAGTTTATTTCATCTTCGATGTTACAGTATTTACAGTGATCCAAAAAATAGAAATATTTCAGAAGAAAGATTGGAAGAACTCATGGTTGAAAGAATAGTTGAAAATATCAAATCTCTCATCAAATATGTTAACCCAAAAGGAATAACATATATTGCTGTTGATGGAGTTGTACCAATGGGCAAAGTAAGACAACAAAGATCAAGAAGATACAAAAAACTTGTTGATGAAAAGAAATATTCTGAATTCATGAAAAAAGCAGGAGTGAGTGTAAGATCATGGAACACAACAAAAATATCTCCAGGAACAGAATTCATGAAGAAATTGAGTGATGGTCTTGAAAAATATTCATCAAAAGAAGAAAAAGTAGAATTCTCATCACCTTATGAACCAGGAGAAGGAGAACATAAAATATTGAACAGAATAAGAACAGAAGAAAATGATAAAAAAAGAATTATTTATGGAATGGATTCTGATTTAATTTTTTTATCTATGATTATGGCTCTTTCAGGAAGACCAAATATTTTTATTATGAGAGATAATTGTAGAGATGTAGCACATAATGATGAACTTGTTATTTCTAAGATTGAAAATCTCGATGTTTCTCTCTCAATGTACACAATAGTAAAATATCTTGAGATGCAGAAAAAATATGGATTGAAAAAAAAAGCTGATTCTCCAATTAAAAAAAAAATCAATAATGATGGAAAGATTGATAAGTCAATTTATCTTATTGATGATTTTATTTTTCTGATGTTTTTTATTGGAAATGATTTTATTCCTCATCCTCCATCTATTGATATCAAGGGTGAAAGTATATATTATCTTTTGTACTCTTACTTCAAAATATCAAAATCATTAAAATCAACTCTTATTCTTGTTGACAGAAACAAAAATGATGTCAAAATAAATTTTTATTTTTTAGAATTACTCGCAAAAGATTTATCAATAAGCTTCAATAAAAATCAGTCAAGAGATTTTGTTAAAGAAGGAAAAGAAGATTATTTCTTCAAAAATATTTTACCAAAGATTGTTGAACGAAGTAAGAATTTTTTCAACAAACAACTTTCTGCTAATTTATTTCAAATAAAAAATGAAAAAGATGAAGAGAAAAAAAAATATCTTGAATTCGAGAGAATGAAAATAATTTATGAATCTGGAGTAGCTATGAATTATGATGATTTAGGAATGATGACAGATGAAAGAAAATATTACGGGTATCAATATTACAATAGACATTTTTATCCAAAGATAAATAAACAAAAAAAAGATGATATTTGCAAAAATTATTTGAAAACATTTATTTGGACTCTCAATTATTATTACTTCAAATGCATTTCATGGACATGGTATTATCCATTTGAAAAAGCTCCTTTTCTTTCTGACTTTTATTACTATCTTAAAAGAAGAAGAGAAAAAAATGATAATAAGATTTATTTCAATTGTCACGGTCCCATAAATATTGATGTTCAAATGATGTTGATCACTCCTGCTTTGAATGTTGACTTATTAAGAAAAGATATTCAAAAATATGTTACATCTATTGATTCGCCTATCATTGATTTATTTCCAGTTGAATTTGAGATTGAAGAATCATGCGAATATACTTATTGGAAGTGTTATCCAAAAATTCCAAGAATGAATTTCAAAAGAATAACTGAAGTACTTGAAAATTCAGAATAATTTTATTTTTTTTGAAACAGATATTTGTCATAAATATTTGTTTCGATACTTTTTTTATTTGAGAACCTCAAGAACAAAATATTATAATGTTACTAAACAATTATTTTGCTCAACAAGACAAAAAAAGAGATACTGCAAAATCCAGATTCAAACTGATGAATAAATTTCAGCAAAGATCAAATATTTCAGGAATCATAGACCCTACTGTAGATATCACTGAAGCATATGTACCTAACGTAAATGAAAAAGAAAAAAAGAAAACAACAAAATATGTTTTAGACAAAAAAATAATTGACTTTCAAACATTCATCAATAATACATGCTCGACATTGAAATATATCAAGAGTGGGAGTACTGGCCAAACATACAGAGGTGAAATGTCATGTAACAATTCATCGTCATTATCATTCTTCAATATGAAAAACAGTGGAGAAGATAAAATAGTTTATGCTCTGAAAATTTGTGCATATCCAAAATCAGAAAAATATGGCAATTATGATAATATTTCAAGACCAGAGAATGCTGAGATTGTTATGCTGAAAGTGTTATCGTATTTCGTTGTGAAAAAAATAACTCCTCATTTGATGTTGCCATATTGTACTTTTGACACAAAAATAGATTATTTTATCAAGCCTGAAAATGTTGGAAGAACAAGAGATGATAAACATTTTGATGAATTTGTAACAAATTATGAAAAGGGAAAATTTCATGATCATGTTTCTGTTCTTATTTGCGAGTGGGCTAATTGCGGAGATTTACTTGACTTCATAAGAAAGAGATACCAAAGCATGACAAAAATAATGTGGAAAGTTTTTTTCTTTCAAATACTTTCTGTCTTAGCAGTCATTCATCGTAAATATCCATACTTCAGGCATAACGATCTCAAAGCAAATAATATTTTAGTTCAATCAATAAAAGAAAAAACAACATCAACAAAATATACTATCAATCGTGTAAATTATACTGTCCCTAACATTGGATATCGTATCAAGCTATGGGATTTTGATTTCAGTTGTATTTCAGGAACTGTTGAAAATAAAAAAGTTGGAAATGGATGGTCTACTTCTTTGAACATAACAAAAGATAGAAATCAATATTATGATATCCATTTTTTTTTTCTCACTCTTATGACTTTTTTTGAAAAAGCAAAAACAAAGGTATTTCCTCAAGAAGTTATTGAATTCATCAATAGTATTATTCCAGAAAGACTCATAACTGGAAAATTCAAAGATACAGTTGGTATGATTAAAAAGAAAGACAAGAAAGGAAGAATAATTGGAACAACAAAAGGTGAAAAAATAAATGTTTGTTACAATGGAAAAAGATTATTGAAGAATGAAGAATATACAACACCAAGTGAAATATTATTGAAGAATAAATATTTTGATGAATTCAGAGAAAAAGTAGATAAAGATTATTTCAATAACATGTCAAAAAATGTTTCATCTGAATCTTCATCTGAGAAAAGAAAAAAGAGATTTGAGCTGTAAAAAAATGAAAAAATAACATCATATTTGATTAAAATTAAAAGTAAAAAGTAAAAAAAAAAAATGGATCATTGTAAACAATCTGCAAATGTATTGAGTGACAAATCTCAAGAAAGAAATACTAAAAAAGAAAGAAAAAATAAAATAGTATCTTCGATATTAGTTGAAGCAAATATGATTAACACATTTCTAAATATGGCAATTGAAAAGAAAAAGAAAAAAAAATAATATTTTTAGTACGAAAATTAATTTTCATACCAAAAAAAAAATATTTTAAAAATCATCTGATAATTTGAGTTCTCCAGAATTATTGATTTTTATTTTGTCAATACTTTTTACTTCATTTTGATAGTCGAATACTCTTCTTTCAAAAAAGTTTGTTTTTGATCTATGTCCAAATCCTTCCATATAATCTAATTGTTGAGCACCTTTGTAAAGTTTTTTATATCCAAACATTTGAAGAAGAGAATTGCAATGATATTCAATATGACTTGCCATCAATTCATAATTTATTCCTTTTAGTTTTACTTCAAGACCACTCTTTGCAAATTCTTTAGCTACTTCTGTAAATTCTTTAGCTAGTTCATGAACTTTTTTTTCATCTACTTTTTTAACAATATGTTTGTAAATTTCAACACCAAATTTCACATGAATTCCTTCATCTTTTGCAATAAATTCATTGGATTGACATAAAGCAGACATGAATTGTTTTCCTGATTCATTCATTTTCTTTCCATGAGTTTTCAACCAATGAATAGATGCAAATGCTCCTGAAAATAAAACTCCTTCAAGAAAAGAAAAAGCAATAATGTTAAGACCAAGATTTTCTTCATCTTCATACTTCATACATAATTTTTCTATTTTCTTGAGTATCGGATCTTTTTTCCATTCATTGTTCAATCTATCTTTTTCTTCATCAGTATCAGCAACCGTATCAAGTAATTTAGAATAAACTTCCATATGAACTCCTTCTATGAATTCTATCAATGCTATTCCTCTCAAATATTCCACAACAGTTATTTTTTTTTTGAGATTCTTGAATATGTTACTCACAACTAAATCATCAGCAAAAGCAAAAAATGATATTGTTTTCTTGATAAATTTTTTTTCATTTTCATTCAAAAGATCGAAATCCTTTTTGTCTGTTGAATAATCTAATTCTTCTGCATGCCAAATAATTTTTTGTTGTTCCTTGTACAAATCCCAGATTTTTTTGTATTTAGGATTTATCGGTAATAATGTTCTACGGCTATTATTAGGATCGCAAATTGGTTCAATGAATTGTTGTGGCATTTTTTTTTATAATTTTTTTGTAACCCACGTTATGAATATTATTTTTTATCTTCAATTTTTAAAATTGAAATAATAAATGCATAAATACGATCAATCGTCATGAAATTATCATACTTATAAAAAAACTTTCTCAGCAAAAAATGTCAAACACTCAACAAGAACAAAAATATTATGTTATCAATAGAAACGGCGAAAAAGAAGAAATGAATTTACAAAAAATTCATGATAGAATATCTTCTTTATGCAAAAAATTTTCTATCAACGTAAATATTAATAAACTTATTGATGATGTTAAAAAAAAAGCTGAAGATAATATCAAAACAAGCCAGTTGGATTTATTTGCTGCAAGATTAGCTCAAGATAATTATATTTATGATATTGATTATGGTAAATTAGCTGGAGTACTTATGGTTGATAATATGCATAAGAACAATAAAAGAAATTTTTTAGAAACATCTGAATTGTTGTTCAAGAAAGGAAGATTAGATGCAGGATATTACACTTTTATCTTGAATAATAAAAAAATAATTATGGATACAATTGATTATTCAAGAGATTATTATTTGAATTTTTTTGCAATTGAAGCATTATGGAAATCATATCTTCTTGGATATTATGAAGAAGATGATAAAAAATATGAAAATCTTATTCGTGCTGAAAAACCACAAGACTTATGGATGAGAGTTTCTCTTGCAATATATTACAAAACAGATGAAATAGAAAAAGCAATGAAATGTTATGAAAATCTTTCAAAATTATATTTTATTCAAGCATCTCCAACTAATTACAATGCAGGTACATGTCGTGATCAAAGAGCTTCATGTTTTCTTCTCGGAGTAGAAGATTCTCTCAAAGGAATATTGAAAACAAGAAATGATGCCGCAGTAATTAATAAATGGGCAGGAGGTGTTGGTATCTCAATATCTGATATTCGTGCTGCTGGAAGTTTGATCAAAGGTACATATGGTTTGAGTACTGGTATTCCTCCAATGTTACGTGATTATAATAAACTTGTTGAATATATTAACCAAGGAGGAAAAAGAAATGGAGCAATAGCATTTTATCTTGAACCATGGCATTCTGATATTTTTGAATTCTTAGATCTTAAAAGACCAGATGGAAATTCAGAACAAAGAGCAAGAAATTTATTTTATGGATTATGGATCAATGATTTATTCATGCGCAGAGTAAAATCTGGAGGAAAATGGTCATTGATGTCTCCTGACATTTCTAAAGGATTAACATCTGTTTATGGACAAGAGTTTGATGAATTGTATGAAAAATATGAAAAAGAAGGCAAATATGTAAGACAAATTGATGCAATTGATTTGTGGAAAAAGATTTTGAAAGTACAACAACTAACAGGTACTCCATATATGTTATTCAAAGATGCTTCAAATGAAAAATCAAATCAAAAAAATCTTGGAACAATAAAATGCAGTAATTTATGTACTGAAATTATTCAATATTCAGATGAAAATAATCATGCTGTTTGTAATTTAGCTTCTATTTGTTTACCAAAGTTTGTTGAGTTTGATGAAAAAAATATTCCTTCATTCAATTACAAAAAATTAGTAGAAATAGCACAGCTTGTTACTGAAAATCTTGACAATAATATTGATGTTTCATTTTACCCAACAAAAGAAGCAAGAAACTCAAATATTGCAACAAGACCTTTGGGTGTTGGAGTTCAAGGATTAGCTGATGTATTTTGCTTATTTGACATTTCTTTTGATTCAGAAGAAGCAAGACTCCTAAATAAAAAAATATTTGAAACAATATATTATGGTTGTCTTACAAAATCAGTTGAACTTGCAAAATCAAGAGGTAAATATCAAAAATTCAAAGGTTCACCATTCTCTCAAGGAAAATTACAATATCATTTATGGGGAATGAAGAACAGTGATTTATTAACATACAAAATGTGGGATTGGGATTCACTAGTTCATGATGTTAAAAAGTATGGTACGAGAAATAGTCAACTTACAACATGTATGCCAACTGCATCTACTTCTCATATAATGGGAAATAATGAATGTATTGAACCATTCTTTGAAATATTATTTGTGAAATCTACTTTAGTTGGTGATACTTTATGTGTAAATAAACATCTTATTGAAAAACTCAAAAAAGAAAATTTATTAACAGACAAAATGAGAATACAATTGATAAAATCAGGAGGATCAATACAAAATATTCCAGAAATACCTGACAAAATAAAAGCTGTTTACAAAACTGCATTTGAAATAAAGATGAAACCTCTTATTGATCTTTCTGTTGATAGAGCTCCTTTTATTGATCAAAGTCAATCATTGAATTTATTTGCAAACGATTTAAATGAAACAAAACTTTCTTCTTGTCATTTTTATTCATGGCAAAAAGGATTAAAAACTGGAATGTATTACTTGAGAGTGAGACTTGATACAACACCTCTTGATTTTGGAAAAAATAAATTAGAAGATGAAGAAGTTGAAAAAGAAGAAGTAAAAGAAGTTTATTGCCCATATAAAAAAAAAGGTTCTGAAAATATTGATTGCGAAAGTTGTCAATAAATATATTTTTTTTTGTTACGAATATCTATTATTCGTAAGAAAATTATTTGTTTTTTCTAAAAGAAATCAATGAAAAATCTTTTGTAATAGATTCAATACTTTCTTCTTCATTTGATTTTTCAGTTTTCTCATCTTTTTTAATATTCAAGAATGAATATACTTCAATATTGTCAAGATCATCAATTCTTTCTAATTCATTGTAAAATGTTTTTTCTTGAAAACCAATGAAAGGATGAAATTTATCTTTTTTTTTTGAATTTTTATTTTTTGCTCTAATAACAATTCTTCTTTCTTTTGGAACATTTTCTCTTCTTTTTTCTTTTTCATCTTCAGTAATAACATGCTCATTGAAATCAGATTGAATTGTATTTTCTTCAATAATCATATCTTCTTCTGAATCTTCAAAAATTTTGTTATTCATTTGCGAAATTATTTTTTTTTTTGAAAAGATGTTGAGATAGCAAATATATGAAAAATCAATTTTTTCTCGAGAAAAAATTGATAGTTAATTTCAATATTCAACAATCTTTTGATTATCTCATAAAGAATGTCATCTCCTAATAATTTCATTTTTCTTCCTGAAATATTTGATATTATTTTATCATTTTTAGCTAACAAAAAAAAAGAATCAATGAAATCGATATTTAAATTGTTTTTTGTTTCAAGAGATTCTTTGAAATTTGTTACAATGAAAGAAATTTACAATAAAAATACTCTTTCTTATGTTTTCAAAAAAATAGCTGGATCAAAAAAAAAAATATCATCGAAAGAAATTATTGACACGTTAGTAAAAAAAGTACATCCAAAATTGTGCAAAAATTTTGGAGTGAAAAATTCAATTGAAAACTCTAACTATGATTTCATGGAAATAATACTGAAAAATATTTCTCAAGTGAAAATAAATAAAGAACAAATTTTGCAGATAGTTAAGAAAAATGATCATAGAATGTTAGAGTTAATAGAAAAATATATTGTTATTGATTATTCAGTAAACTCAATTCAAATTATTGAATGTATCTTAGCTAAAAATTCTTTTGAAATATTGAAATTAGTATTGAAAGATCCGAATGTCAATCCAGGAATGATTCAAAATTATCCAATACGTATTGCTTCATATTATGGCCATTATGATATTGTAAAATTATTATTAGAAGATTCCAGAGTGAATCCAGGAGATTTGAAAAGTTGTGCAATAGGATGGGCTAGCGAAAAAGGTCATGAAAATATTGTAGAACTATTATTGAATAATCCGAAAGTAAATCCTGAAGATGCTGATAATTTTGCTTTGAAATCTGCAGTTGAAGGAATGCATTATAAAATAGTTGAACTGTTATTGGATGATTTAAGAGTCGATCCAAACGCACTAAATGGCGAAATTTTCTATATTGCTGCAAAATCTAAGAATATTGATATTTTGGAATTATTATTGAAAGATTCGAGAACTGATCTATCAACAATGAATGCTAAATATTATTTTTTTGTAAAAAATTTTATTTTTGCTCACTGTGAAGAAGATACTATTGAATTATTTTTGAAATTAGAAGAAAAAAAAAAAGAAAAATAATATCTGTTTTATTTCTTGGCCAAAAAAATAAAATTGAATATTTTTCGATATTTATTCCATCAAAGAAAGAAAAAAATAAAAATGTTTAGAAAACGTGGAAAAAAAAGAACAAAATCAGAGATTGATCTTCTTTTTGAAGAAAGAAAAAAAAAATTTATTGAAAAATATAAAAATTACAAAATAAGTATCTTTGACAGGAAGTTACAAAAACTCTTGGTCGATTCATCTTACTTATGTTGTGATTCAAATGAAGATCTAAAAAAAGAATATTTCAGAGGTGATGAAGACTGTAAAATATTACCAAATGGCGATTATTTAGTAATGTACTCTTTCAGATATTATTTTACTATTCATGATTATCACAAAAAGACTTACATTCCTGTTAACAATATTTTGATTAAGAATGAATCAGTAATAATCAATGAAATTTATACTTTACCTAAAGTAAGAAATTCTGGTCCATCAGGTTCATTGAAAAATATTTATTCAAATTTGAGCTTGAAAAATTTTGATATTGAATTCTCAAAAATAAAATATTTTTTATTTCATGTCCAAGGAGTAGCTGTCATTGATTTTAATTTAGAAATATTCCCAAACCTTGAATTTATTTCAATCTATGAAACAGCAATTTACAATAAAGAAAGATTTAACAATTATTTGAAAAGTAAAAAACATAAACTGAAATCACTTGTTTACTTTTTAAAAAATGATGAACAAGAAATAATAAATTCTTTTGATTGAGTATGAGAAATATTCAATAAAAAAAAAATGATTATTTCTAAGTATTTAAGATGTAACAAATAAAATTGAAGAAAAAAATCTTCAAATGAATTTGTTGAAAAAAAAAAATTTACAAATGAACTATCTTATTAAAGAAAAAAGTATCACCAAATATTTTTCTCCTGGTTTTGCTGATGTAATGAAACAAATATTCAGTAAAGAAAAACTATCATTTGACCCTTTGGAAAAATATTATTGGAAATATCTTTTTTTAAATGTTTTTTTTGAAAACAATATTTTAGTAAAATATTATTTAGCCGGCCTTGATTTGATGGATATTTCTTCAGAAGAAAGAGATATCTTGAAAAAAGATTTATTTTTATTTTCATGTATTATCATTACAAAACAAAATGATGGAATGATAGCTAAAACTCATGCAGAATCTCTTCCACAAAAAGCAGAAATTAATGGAAATATCACAAAAGAACTAAAGCAGTCAAAATACAAATTAAGAATGGCTGAAACTTTTTTATTAGCAAAACTATTTGATATCAATTATGAAGAATTTTATGAACCAATATATGTTGCATATATTTCAAACAATATCAATTCCACTATACAACTTTGTATGCTATATCAAAGTAGTGACATAAATGTTCCAGAAATTCTTATGCCTTTTTTGCTTGATTCATTGAAACAATATCCTGAAAAAACATTTGATAAAGATTTTGAAAAAACATTTGGCGCAACATTTGGAGAAATATTTGATGAAAGAGTTATTTCATATGAATTTGATATTTATCTTGTAGCTGTATTCTTTGAACCGAAACATATTTCAAAAATCAAAAAATACATTCCTAATTTTAATTTCATCAAAAATTCTAAAAATTCATTGTATGAATCTTATTCAATGGAAAACTTTTCTTCTTTAGCATATATTGCTGAAAACTTTCAAAATGTCAAAAAAAATATTTCTTCAATAGTAAAATTTATTACAGCTAAAAAAGTTAAAAAATCTCATAGAGCTCTCCATTTTAAGTTTCTTGATTACTGTTCAAAAAATAAAAGAAAAAAAATGTCTGAAATGATTAGAAACAATGAAGCATGTTTGAGTGATAATAATTTTTTTCCAATAATTATCACATTTAAAAATGGTTTTATTAATGATGCTTTTGAAATGGTAACATATATGGCAAAAGAAAAAAATTTAGATGAGAATACTATTATAAAAATTATGTCAGACAAACATTACATTTCAAACGGATTCAAGATAGTAAATGTTGACGAATAAAAACATTTTTTTGAAAAATGCATTTTTTCAAAAAAAATGAAAATAATTTCCATAGAATTGTTATTCATAAAATTATTATTAATAATGAACTTTTTTGTCCATTACCTTACTGCTGATTTATTGCCTACTTCATTTCAAATGATATCCCCTACTTCTTTTTCAACCCAAGAAACAGAATTATTACCAATTACATTGAACAAAAACATTGACCTGATTACATGTTCTTATGTATATTCAGAAAATTTATTGAAAAAAGATAGTTTTGATCGAATTAACTCAGATATATTTTTCAAAATTGCTTTTTATCTTGAGCATGATGACATTATTGAATTTATGAAAGTGAACAAATATATTCATGAATGTTGGTACAACAATATGCCTCTTGAACTGAAAAAAGATTTAATTAATTCATGTTGGTGCATTGGAATAAAAGACTATTCAGATATAGATGCAGATGAATTATTTTCAATTGTTAAAGAAATTATGAACGTGAATGTCGCAAAAAAGATTATTCATAAAATTTCATACTTTACTTTCAATGATTGGATAAAAAATATTTCAATAAGTATTTTGGAAAAAAAAGAATGGTGTGAATTTATTTGTGAACAATTTGACAATCCATACTTTACTTACATGAGTTACAATTTTGGCAGAAATCTTTTATTTAATTTTCCATCAAAAAAAAGTAAAAATAATATTGATAGCAAATTATTGGGTAACGTTATTTCAAGATATTTGAATAAATTTAAAGAACAAAAAAATGAGATAACTGATTATTACAACAGCGAGTTGCCAGATTTTCCAGATTTATTCAAAATAATTATTGATTTTTTTAGTGATTCTTTTTCAAAAGAATCACATATTTTGCTTGACATTTTTAGAAACTGTATATTTGCTGACAATGAAGATTCATTAGATATTATTCTTGAAGTATTTTCAAAAATAAAACAAAAAGAAATAAATTTTCAGGGAAATTATCGTGCTAATCCTTATTCATATTTCGGTTATGTCGATAAAATAAGAGAACTTAAATCCAAATTGATTGAAAGATGGAAAAAAGTAATTATGTATGAAAAGTATGATTTTCTTTCTTCAAATGTATTTTTTCATATTTATTATTTTATTTCTGTGTCAAAAAATAAAGAACTGCTTTCAATAGTAGAAAAAAAAATCAAAAACAAAAAATTCCCAAAAGAAATATTAGAGAATATCTTTTCTTTATGTATTTGTAATAGCATCAGCTACAAGATTTTGAAAATAATTATCAAAAACAATCCATATATTTCTGACAACATATCATCGATCTTGAGTAAATGCAATTATTTATTTTACAAGTATCTATTAACAAATAAAATTTTAGTTAAAAAGATAATTACATCTGGTTTGACAAAAAAGATACTTTATTCTGATAATTTATTTGATCAAAATTTTTATCCTCTTCTTCTCAAGAACATTATCAACAGATTTTTCAAAGATGAAAAAGATGAAAAAGAAAGAAAAACACTTTATATGAAAATTCATGAAAAATATGCAAATCCTGAAAATAATTTTGATGTTATGAAATTAGTTTCTTGTAACGTTCTTGAAAAAGAGATTAACATTACAAAAATTGAAAATGGAGCGG
>Ga0075157_10001455_pt1 | contig 14812 bp, 11 predicted proteins | sample JI81BgreenDNA_FD_70967 | JGI IMG/M metagenome (GOLD analysis project Ga0075157, IMG submission 70967) | Wastewater effluent complex algal communities from Wisconsin, to seasonally profile nutrient transformation and Carbon sequestration -... | ecosystem: Engineered > WWTP > Effluent > Algae...
TGGCCCCAGGGTGAAGTGCGCGGCAGGGACAGTTCGGCGCTGCTGTTTGGGGGAATCGTTGCCTCGTAAAGCAGTGATCCATCGTCCTGGCGTTTCCACGAGACTGCGATGCGACCATGCGGACCATCGTGATGCGCTTTGACCCAGGAAATGGGTTCGGTTTCTTTGGTGGCTTGTTTGGAGGGAAAATGCGGGTGGAGTTTGATTTTTGCGTAGCCGGGCTCCAGCGGGGCGATGCCTGCGAGATCGCTCATCATCCATTCCGTGACGGCCCCGAAGGCGTAGTGGGAAAAGGAATTCATGGCGGCGTTCATTTTGCCATCGGCCCCGCCGAAGCCGTGTTCTTCGGTGTAGGAATTCCAGCGTTCCCAGATGGTGGTGGCACCGTTTTTCACTTCGTAGCCCCAGGAAGGATATTGACGGGATTGGAGCATGGAAACAGCGAGGTCGAGGTTACCTGTATCGGTCAGCATGGGCAACAAGGGCTTGGTGCCGAGGAAGCCGGTGGTCATGCCGGTGTTTTTGTCATTGGCTTTGGAACGGATCAACGAGGCGAGGCGGTCGCCGGCATTTTTGCGCTCGGCGGGATCGGTGAGAAGATGGCAATCGAGGGCGAGAACGTAGGCGGATTGGGACTCGGGTTTGATGGCGCCATCGGGCTGGAGGAATTGCGTGCGGAAATTTCCACGCATGGTTTTGATCCATGCACGGTATTTTTCCGCTTCATCGGCGCTTTTTCTCTCTACAGCCATTTCTTCCATCATTTGCGCACATTTCGCGAAATAAGCGAGCTCGACGAAGGCGGGCGGTGTGGGGTCGTCCAGGTTGAGCCAGTCGCCCCAAGGCGCGCCGAAAGCTTTGCCTTTGAGCTCGGGATCGTGGGCCTGGCGGGCATCCATAAAACGCGTCATGTTTTCCCAGTGATCCATGAAAAACGAGGTGTCACCGGTGGCTTTCCACAAGGCATGCGGCACGATGATGCCCGCATCCGACCAGGCCGTGCCGTGGATGCCTTTGCCGTGGCCGAAGCAATAGGGCGCGTAGGAGGGGTAGTAGCCTTCTTTGGTGACGGCTTCGTTCAGCTCGCGCAACCACTTGCGGAAAAACGCGGCGACGTCGGCGTGGATCGCGGCGGAGGCGGCGTAGATTTGGGCGTCGCCGGTCCAGCCGAGGCGTTCATCGCGCTGCGGGCAATCGGTGGGGAGTTCGATCCAGTTGGCGCGCTGGGTCCAGATGGCATTTTGGAAAACCTGCGTGACGACGGGATCGCTGCACTCGAAGCCGGAGGTCATGCGTGTGTCCGAGTGCATGACCAAGCCGGTCACCGCATCGAGGGGTGGTTCACTGGTGAAGCCGGTGATTTCCACAAATTGGAAACCGTGGAATGTGAAGCGTGGGGTCCACGTCTCGCCGTTGGGATCGCCCTTGGCGATGTAGGTATCGGTGGCGCGTGCTTGTCTGAGGTTTTCCGTCATGATGCGGCCATCGGGGTGGAGCATTTCGGCATAGCGCATCACGAATTTTTCTCCCGCCTTCGCTTTGACCTTCAGGCGGATGTTGCCGGCGAAGTTTTGGCCCATGTCAAAAATCCATGATCCGGAGGGGCCGGCTTTCACGGATTTTGCGGTAAGAGTTTGGGTCACGCGCACGGGCGGCGCGGGGTAGGCCTCGAACAGTGGCGGCCGCACGAAACCGAATTCGCGTTTTTCTTTTTTGATGAAGGCATCGCTGAAGGGAGCGGTGATGGAGCCGTTCTCCTCCGCGAGGATGGTGGGCTGCCAGTCCTTGTCATCGAAGCCGGGCTGTGACCAGCCGGTGATTTCGCGGCGGGCGTCGTAGGTTTCGCCCATGAGGAAATCGGCTTCGGTTTCGGGGCCGGTGGTTGTCTTCCACCGGGTGTCCGTTCCTAACACCTCGTGGCTGCCGTCTTCGTAAGTGACATGGATTTCCACCATCAGCGCGGGAGTTTTGCCGTAAATGTTGCGACCGGTCTGATACGGGCCGTAGCCCACGAGCTTGCCATAACCGACATAGCCCGCATACCACCCATCGGCCACGATCGCACCGATGGCATTGTTTTCCTGCTTCAGCGCGCGGGTGATGTCGTAGGTGTTGTAGTAGATGCGATGGCGGTAGTCGGTCCAGCCGGGCGCGAACGAGGCATCGCCGATGCGTTCGCCGTTGATGTGGAGTTCGTAGATGCCCAGTGCGGTGGCGTAGGCGATGGCGCTGACGATTTTTTTCCCGGGCCGGAATGTGGTGCGGTAGTAGCGGGCAGGCGGCAGATGCAGCTCGTTGCGTTTCTGATGGAAAGGCGTGGTGTCCTTGAAGGAAATGAAGGGCCGGGTGGGCTGCTTGCCGATCAGCGCGGTCAGAAACGGCACGGGCGAGTGCCACTGGGACGCAGTATCCCCGACCCACGTGCGGATTTTCAGATAGACATAGCTGGAGGATGGCAGGGGCTTGCCGGAATAAACGGCGACAGGCTCGTTTGAGGAAACGCGTCCGCTGTCCCACAGGTCCGCTTGTCCCGGCTCTAACAGCTCGCGTTTCGTGGCGGCGAGAATTTGATAGGCACTCTGGCTTTTTCCGGGCTGTGGTGCCTCGATGCGCCAGGTAATGCGCGGTCTTGCGTCATCGACGCCGAGTGCCTGCGTCAGGTGCTGGACTTTGACATCGATGGGCGTGTGGGCATCGGGATGCTGCGGCGTTTGCGCGTGCAGCGCGGTGCAGCACGCAACGCTAACGAAAAGATGGATCAGGGTTTTCATGGATGGGATGAATTGTTGTTACGGCAGTTCGAGAACCTGACCTTGCTTGAGCAGGCGCTCGCGCAGGGCGGGGTAGGGCAGTTGTTGCACGGTGACGCCTTGTTTCGCGGCGAGCGCGGCGGCCACACCGGAACCCTGGCCAATCGCCATCCACGCGCCCTCGATGCGCAGGGAGGAAATGCCCACATGGGTGCAGGACAAGGCCACCGGCACGAGCAGATTGGTGCATTGCTCCGCTTTCGGCAGGATGGAGCGGTATGGCACGTGATAAGGGTAGCCCTGTTTCGGGTTTTGTTTGCGCACGGGAAAGATCGTGCCTTCATTGATCACACCGCCGCCTTTCAGCGCGATGCGCTGGCAATCGTGCGAATCGATAGGGAAAGACGAAATGGCGATGGGGTCCTCTTTGGCCGGTGTTTCCAGAATGTCTTTCTGCGAGATCACATACATGCCTTTCATGCGACGAGACTCGCGGACGTACAAGGCCGGCGGGAAATGCCCGGTCTCGGCGAACTCGTCCTTGCAAAAGCCCAGACCCGCGAATTTCTTGCGCACGTGGGGTGGCACGGACGGGTCATGCAGCAGGAAATGCAGGAACTCCAGGGTGTATTCCTTGTGTTCGTCCCAGATCTTCTGCCGTCCTGCTTCATCGGCGAGATGCCATTCGTTGCAACGCCCCACCAAGCCTAACGAAATTTGGCCGCCGATCGAATTGTTGCCATCGAGTTTGTTGCCGGGCAGCGGATACATGTCAAAACCCACGATTTCCTTGGCCTTGAGCGCGCGGCGTGCCAATTCGAAGCGCGCGGGATCGTAATTCTTCGGCTTGGGGAAGGGTACGAAATTTTTCGGATCGCGCGTGAGGCACAGGCGGAAGCTGTAGGTCATCATGAAGCCGTCTCCCTCTTCTTCGTTGCCGCCCTCCACGGCGGTGATCAATGGCAGCGGTTTGCCCTGATCGTCGAAGCCATTGATTGCCATTTTCCGTTTCGGATATTGTTTTCCGGCATGCGATTCTCCGAACTCCTTGCGTCCCTCTCGTCCGGTGGTCCACTCAACCATGGCCGCCGCCATGAGATCTCCCTCGTAGGTGCCATCGATGAAAACCTTGGCCTCGTAGCTATCTTTGCGCGTGATCAGTGTGCTGATGCGCGCACCCTCCTTCTCCACACGTGGCAGGCCTTGTCCGGTGAGGACCTTCACGCCGCTTTCTTCTAACATTTTTTTGGTCACCTTCATGGCGACGTGCGGCTCGAAGGTCCACAAGGCTTGATTCTTGACCTGAGGTTGATAGGGCGCGGGCAACCCGCGGTCGGTGTAGTCTTTGACAATCTTCGTGTGCCATTCATCGAACAATCCCATCAGTGTGGAGCGCACCATTTGGTTGGAATCGCAGTGGCTGAGGCCGCCGGTACTGAGGCCGCCGATGTGATCGGTCGGCTCTAACAAAATCACGGAAGCGCCTTCGCGGGCGGCTGCGATTGCCGCGCAGAAACCTCCGGGAGTGGCACCATAGACAATCACATCCGCACTCTGTTTGGCATGCACAGAAACAGGAAAAAGGGAAAGGAGGATGGCGGAAATGATGGCGGCGGTTTTCATGAGGCGGAGTCGGGATCAGTTACTAGCTGCTTTCGATTGATGTTTCAAGTGATTGCGGCGTCAGCAACCAAGGTATCCGGTGGAGGAATATGTCAGGATTTTTCGTAAGTGAGCAGGAGTTCTCAGCGTAGCTGTAATGATATGGTCCCATCGAGCTTTTTTCACCCGGCCCCCTATCGGAGGATGTTGAGAAATATCCTGCATGCTTGCGGCATTCCGATCCTGGGTGTGATTTCCTTGCAGGCTGCCGAGCCCATGCAGGTGGATTTTTGCATTTATGGCGGCACTTCAGGCGCGGTGGCGGCGGCGGTGCAGGCGAAAAGGTTGAAGCGATCGGTGGTGATTGTTTCTCCGGACCGTTTTCTCGGCGGCATGACCAGCGGGGGGCTGGGATATACCGACATCGGCGACGAGCGCATTCTCGGCGGCCTGAGCAAGGAGTTTTTCGAGAAGGTCTATCAGCACTATCAGCAGGACAGCGCGTGGAACTGGCAGAAGCGCGATACTTTCGCCAACAAAGGGCAGGGCGGTCCGGCGATGAATCATCAGGCGAAGACCATGTCCTTGTTCGAACCCGGTCTGGCGCAGGCGATCTTCGACGGTTGGATCCGCGAATACGACATTCCGGTCATTTACGATAAACTCGACCGCAGCCCCAAAGGCATCGTGAAACAGGGCGCCTCGATCATTTCCCTGACAACGCTGAAAGGTCAGATGGTGAAAGCGAAAATTTTCATGGACGCGACCTACGAAGGCGACCTGATGGCGCTGGCGGGCGTGAGCTACACCATGGGGCGTGAGCCAAGCGCGAAGTATGGTGAATCGGAAAACGGCATCCAGCCCGACCACAAAGGCAACCAGTTGCCGCGCGGGATCGACCCCTATATTGTGCCGAAAGATCCTAACAGCGGATTGCTCCCTGGCGTGAATCCCGGGCTCGGTGGGGCGAAAGGCGACGGCGACGAAAAATTGCAAGCCTACTGTTACCGCATGTGTCTCACCAATCACGCGGAGAACCGCATCGCGATTGAGAAACCCGCGAACTATGATGAGAAGTCTTACGAAATTCTGTTCCGCGCGATCGAAGCCGGACAAAAAAACCGGTTTTTCAAATTCAGCGCGCTGCCGAACCAGAAGACGGACTCGAACAACGACTCCGGGGCCTCCACCGATCTGATCGGCGGAAATTACGCTTATCCTGAAGCGGATTACGCCGAGCGGGAAAAAATCGCAGAAGCGCACAAGCAGTGGCAGCTCGGCCTGATTTGGAGCTTGCAACATCATCCGCGGGTGCCTGAGGCCATTCGCAAGCAGCACATGCCGTGGGGACTGCCCAAGGATGAATTCGCGGCCAACGGCCACTGGCCCCATGCCCTGTATGTGCGCGAGGCGCGACGCATGGTGGGCGACTATGTGGTGACACAGGATGTGGTTTCTAACAAAAAAGGCGTGGATCGTTCGATCGGCATGGGGGCCTACACCATGGACTCCCATCATGTGCAGCGCTATGTCACGGCCCGAGGGGATGTGCAAAACGAAGGCGATGTGCAGTCGCGCATTCATGGACCCTATCGGATCGATTACGGAGCCGTCATTCCCAAGCAAAAGGAGTGCGACAACCTGTATGTGACCTTCTGTGTTTCCGCATCGCACATCGCGTTCGGGTCCATCCGCATGGAGCCCGTGTTCATGTGCCTGGCGCAAAGTGCCGTCACGGCTGGCGTTATTGCGATCGACGGCGGCATTTCCGTGCAAGAAGTGCCCTATGAGAAGTTGAAACCTCGCTTGATCGAAGATGGACAAAAGCTGGAACTGACCCGATAATCTCGCAAACACCATCGCCACCTATGAAATTTCCAGTCATTGCCTTGCGCCTCTCATTTCTCTTTTCGCTAGCCATGGGTTGGTGCGCGCTTTCCGCGCAGACTTCGAAGCCGAACATCATCCTGGTGATGCCGGATGATGTGGGCTACGGCGATTACGCTTGTCTCGGCAATCCCGTGATGCGCACGCCGGCGGTGGATGCTTTTCGCCAACAGAGTTTGCTGTTCACGCAATTTCATGTGAGCCCCACTTGCGCACCTACCCGTTCCGCCCTGATGAGCGGCAGGCACGAGTTCAAAAACGGCGTCACGCATACGATCTTCGAGCGCGAGCGGCTCAGCCTGAAGACTTTCACACTGCCGCAGATGCTCAAAACTGTGGGATACAAGAGTGGCATTTTCGGCAAATGGCACCTGGGCGATGAGGCGGAATACCGTCCGGAAAGTCGCGGCTTCGATGAAGTGTACATCCACGGCGGTGGTGGCATCGGCCAAACCTATCCGGGATCCTGCGGTGATGCGCCGGGCAATTCGAACATCGACCCGGCGCTTTGGCACAATGGCAAGTTTGTGAAAACCAAGGGCTACTGCACCGATCTTTTTTTCGATCAGGCACTGCGCTGGATCGATGAACAACGCGGCAAGCAGCAACCGTTTTTCGCCATGGTCACGCCGAATGCCGCGCACACACCCTATGTGCTGCCGGAGTCCTACTACCAATACTATCTCGGCAAGCCCGGAGTCACGCCCGACATGGCGAAGTTTTTCGGTATGGTGGAAAACATCGACACGAACTTCGGCAAGATGCTGGCCAAGCTCAAGGAGTGGAATCTGGAGCAGAACACGCTGGTGATTTACCTTGCCAGTGACAATGGCGGCACGGCGGGCTTGAAGCTCTTCAATGCCGGCATGCGCGGCAGTAAAGGCACGCCCTATCAAGGGGGCACCCGTGTGCCCTGTCTTTTCCGCTGGCCGGTTGGTGGCATCACGGCGGGGGGCGAGTGTGCCGCTCTGTCCGCGCATCTCGATCTTTTCCCCACGCTGGCCGATCTCACCGGTGGCAAAGTTCCCGCAGAATTCGCCAATCAGGTCGAGGGGCGCAGCTTGCTGCCCTTGCTCAAAGATCCGAAGTCCGCATGGCCGGACCGGACCATCGTCCATCACGTGGGCCGCTGGGAACGCGGACAGGTGGCAGGTGCCAAGCACCGCAGCATGGCGATCCAGAACTCGCGTTTCACTCTTGTGAACAATAAGGAGCTGTATGACCTCCAGACCGATCCGGGTGAAAAAACGAACGTCATCGCGCAGCATCCGGAGGTGGTGAAGCAACTGCGTGCGGCTTATGACACCTGGTGGCAGGAAGTGCAGCCGCTGCTGGTCAACGAGAACCTCGACGGCCCTGCGCAGAATCCCATGAAGGTGCTCTACTGGAAACAATTCGGTGGCGGTCCCGGCCCTGCAGACAAACCGGCGGAGAAAAAGCCCAAGGCTCAGAAGCGCAAAAAACAAGCGCCCTGAGTCGTGGCATATCAGGGCTTTACGCAAGCACCCGCGTGTGCTTGATTTCCTTACGAACATGCGCTGTTTTTATTCCGAAGATTTTGAACTCACCCTGCCGAATGGCCATCCGTTTCCGATGGACAAGTTCCGCGTGTCCAAGGACATGTTGTTGGAGGGTGGTGTGATCATGCCGGAGGAAATCGTGGAGGTTCGCATGGCGGACCCGCATATTTTACAGCGAGTGCATGATCGCGATTACATGCAGAAAATTTACAGCTGCGCCGTGGATCGCAAGGAGGAGCTGCGGCTCGGGCTGCCGGTGACGCCGCAGCTTTATACCCGCAGCGCCACCGAGGTGGAGGCGACACGCCTGACATGCCGCGCCGCGCTGGAGGAGGGAGTGGCGGTTTGTCTCGCGGGCGGCACGCATCATGCGTTTCGCGAACACGGCGAAGGTTACTGTGTGTTCAATGATGTGGCCGCCGCCATTCGCGATTTGCAGGACTGGCGGCCGGGCATCAAGGTGATGGTGGTGGATACGGATGCCCATCAGGGCAATGGCACGAATGCCATTTTGCGCGATGACCCGCGCGTGTTCACCTATTCCATCCATGTCGGCAAAAACTACCCGACGAACAAATGCAACGGCACGATGGATGTGGAGACCGTGCGCTACGTGGAAGGGGAAATGTATCTGAAGCAGCTCTTCAGCACGCTGGCCGCGGCGCTGGACGTGTTTTCGCCGGACCTGGTGATCTGGATCGCAGGGGCGGACAATCACCGCAATGACCGCTTCGGCCAGATGATGCTGTCGCTGAAAGACCTGCAACGTCGCGACGAAGTATTGCTGAAGGCGATGATCCGCAACCGCATCCCCGTGGCGGTGTTGTATGGCGGCGGCTACAACCGCCAGGCCGAGTTCACCGCGAAAATCCACCGCAACACCGTGGCCATGGCGAAAAAGCTGGCACAGGAATACCGCGGGCTCTAACGTTTCTTCGCATGTTTGCTTCGATTGCCATTGTCGGTTCCGGTGCCATCGGTTTGTATTACGGCGGGAGACTCGCCGAAGCCGGGCACGACGTGAAATTTCTGCTCCGCAGTGATTACGATGCCGTGCAACAGCATGGCTTGCGCTGCCGCAGTGTGCACGGGGATTTTCATCTTCAGCCGGTGCAGGCCTATCGCAGTGCGGAGGACATCGGTCCTGTGGACTTGGTTATCGTCGCCTGGAAGTCCACCAGCAATCATTTGTTTTCTTCGGTATTGCCGCCCTTGTTGCATGAAAAAACGCAGGTGGTTACCTTGCAGAACGGCATGGGAAATTGCGAGGCGATTGCTGAAATCACCGGCCCCGAGCGGGTGCTGGCGGCGCTGTGTTTCGTCTGCATCAATCGTCTCTCGCCGGGGGAAATCCATCATTCCGCCGGTGGTCGCATGGCGATCGGCGAGTTCGCGGCAGGTTTGCCCGGTCGGGCAGAGGCGCTCGCCGCGATTTTTGCCGCAGCCAAGGTGGAGACCGTGGTGGAGCGCAACGTCGAGGAGACCGCGTGGAAAAAACTGATCTGGAATGTGCCGTTCAACGGCCTGGCTATCGCCGAGGGTGGGAAAACCACGGATCTTTTGCTGGCCAATGAAGCACTGGTATGTGAAATCCGAGCCTTGATGGAAGAAGTGGTCGCTGCGGCCGCTGCGCGTGGATTTGCTTTGGACAAGAAATTGATCGAATGGAACATCGAGCGCACCCGTGGCATGGGCGCCTATCGGCCTAGCAGCCTGATCGACTGGCAGGAGGGGCGTGAGGTGGAGATCGAGTCGATCTGGGCCGAGCCGCTGCGCCGCGCCACGGATACGGGTCTGGCATTGCCGCATTGGAAGAAGTTGTTAGATCGCATTCGTCAGGCCTGTGCCACGAGATAATGGAGTGGAGCACGGACTTCAAATGCCGCTGGCGACAAAGGGATTGCCGCGTTTTTCCTGGCCCACCGTGGTGGCGGGGCCGTGGCCGGGGAGCAGGATCACGTCGTCATCGAGCGACATCACGTGATGCTGGAGATTCCTCAAGGCCATCTGATAGGTGAAGGGATCCGCACAGCCGCCGATGGAACCGGCAAACAGCGCGTCGCCGACCACACAAAGTTTTTTCGATAGGCCGGAAATCACGAAGCCGAAGGTGGGGAGGCAGTGGCCGGAGAGATCGATGCATTTGATCTCCAGCGCGCCCATGCGCAGGGTCTGCCCGTGGCTGACCTCGTGGTGTTTTTTCACCAGCGGACGCAAGCCCGGCACACCGCCCACGTGATCGCGGTGATCATGGGTGATGAACAGATCCAGCGGCGCGATGCCCATGGTTTGCAGCACGGTGCGGGCGGAGTCGCGTTCGAATCCGGCATCGAACAACAAGGTCTGGTCCTCATCGCGGATGAGCCAGGCATTGACCCAATCGCCTTCAAAGGGCAACTGCAACCGCATGACCCCGTGAATGTGCGGCACTTGTGGGCGATAGCTGCTGTGACGGATGATGGGATCCGCCTGCAAGCCCAGCACGCGCACGGCCGCAGCGATGAGCGCTGGCTCCGCCTGGCCGGAAATGAGAGCCTCGATCGCCGTTGGCTCCACGCCACAACGTTGTGCCAGGCCGGCGATGTCCATGCCGTTTCCGCGCAGTGCTTTGCGCCAGACGTAGAACAAATCATCCTCGAGTGGTGCCGGATCGGCGAGCCGGCAGGTTTTTCCGAGTGAACTCATCGCAGGGTGAATGTGCGGCCTTTGCCGGAAGTCCATGTCGCTTTCAGGCTGGCATAGAGAGCTTCCAGGTCTTGCAGATGCATCACTCGGAATTCCACAGTGTGGGCATGCGTGGTGGTGGGGTAGGACTTTTGCACCATCTCATGCAATTTTGTGCCGGCACGAGAGGCTGTATTGTCCAGCACCTCCTTGGCGCGATCGACAATTTTCGAAGCGGTGTTGCTGGCCACAGCTTCGGTCGCAGGCACCACATGATAGATGCGGGTCAGAGACTGGCCACCCAGGGTATCAATGGTGACTTCCGTGCAAAGCAAGCCGCCATCGAGCAGGTATTGCGTCTTGCTGATGGCACCGATACGATCCACCGCCACCATGATTTCCCCGCCGTTGATATTGGCTTGCCAGAAACGAGGGTTGCTCTGGCTTTCGAGTTCCTTCACCCGGGCTTCCAGATCCGCTTGCTGATTGTTGTTCTGGTTGTTGTTATTTTGATTGTTGTTGGTTCCCTGACCAAAGGCCAGTGAACCAAGACCGAATGCCACAGCAAAAGCGATAGGTTTCATCATGGGTGTAATGTGTCACATCAGACGGGCTTTGACCAGTGAAGAATCCAAAAATGACAGGAGAAAACGGGCTTGCAAGTAGTTCACATGTCCTTATCATCAATCTGTGGTTCGTTTTCGCCCCAATGTAGCGGCACTCTTTGTGCGACCGGAAGGACAGCTTCTGGTCTGCGAGCGCACGACCTTTCCCGGTTCCTGGCAATTCCCGCAAGGCGGTGTGGATGTGGGGGAAACGTTCGAGCAAGCGTTGGCGCGCGAGGTATGGGAGGAAATCGGCTTGCGCCCGGAACACTATGACATCCTGCGTCAGGAGGCAGGCTATCGCTACATGTATCCGCTGGATGCCCGATTGAAAAAACGCAAAAAGCATGGCTTCCATGGTCAGGAGCAGACGTATTTTCTGTGTCAAATCAAACCTGACGCGCCTCCCATCAACGTCAGTCACTACGCCAAGGAATTTTCCGCCTACCGCTGGATCGAACCATCGGAATTTGATTTGCATTGGTTGCCTCCCTTCAAGCACGACGTCTATCGCCTGGTGATGAAGGATTTTTTCGGAGTGAAGTTGTGATGCTGCTCGCTGGCGGCGAGGCTGATGTGTGGTGCTCATCGATTCGAAAATCAACGGCATTTTCTCATCGCCATGGTGATGCATGATGCTAAGCTGTGAGCGAATTATGGATTGGCTCTCTGCTGAATTGTTCTGGTTTTTGCTCGGCTTTCTCTTGCTGATCGCGGAGTTCGCGTTGCCCGGTATCATCATCATGTTCTTCGGAATCGGTGCTTGGATCACGGCTCTCACCACATGGCTCGGTCTGACACCGTCGATGGCTTCGCAGAATCTTGTGTTCGCTGTTTCTTCCGTGTTGTTGCTCTTCGTGCTGCGCCATCGTTTCAAAAAAGCTTTCGTCGGCGATACCACCACCGACACCATTGAGGACGAGTTCACCGGCAAGGAAGCACGCGCCCTTACTCTCATCGACGACGGCCAAGGAAAGCTGGAGCTGAAAGGCGCGGAGTGGAATGCCCGTTCCACCGCAGCCATCGATCCCGGCACGTGGGTGATCATCGAACGCCGCGAAGGTCTCACTCTCCATGTCCGTCCCCGTTAATCATTCAACCTCTCCCTAACACATACCATGAATCCATACGCTTCCATCCTCGCCAACTCACTCGCCTCTTTCGGAGCCATCATCACCGTCGGGGTGGTGATTCTGATTGTGGTTGCTCTTGTGAAAACCGCCAAAATCGTGCCCCAGCGCACGGCTTATGTGATCGAACGCCTGGGCAAGTACCATCGCACGCTCGATGCCGGTTTCCACATTCTCATTCCGTTCATTGATCGCGTCGCGTACAAGCATTCGCTCAAGGAAATGGCCATGGATGTGCCGCCGCAGATGTGCATCACCAAGGACAACATCGCGATTGAGATCGACGGCATCCTTTACATGCAAGTGCTCGATCCCAAGCTCGCCTCCTACGGCATCGAAAACTACTACTACGCCGCCTCGCAATTGGCGCAAACCACCTTGCGCTCGGAGATTGGAAAGCTGGAGCTGGACAAGACCTTTGAAGAGCGTGACACGATGAATGCCTCGGTGATTGCCGCATTGGACAAAGCGTCCGAGCCATGGGGCTTGAAAATCACCCGCTACGAAATCGCCAACATCAAGCCGCCGCAATCGGTGCAGGATGCCTTGGAGAAACAAATGCGTGCGGAGCGCGAGCGTCGTTCGCAGATCGCCTTGTCCGAGGGACAGCGCGAAGCTCAGATCAACGTGGCCGAGGGTCAGAAGCAGGACACCATCAAACATTCGGAAGCGTTGAAACTCAAACAAATCAACGAAGCCGAGGGAAAGGCCCGCGAGATCGAATTGCTCGCCACGGCGACAGCGCAAGGCATTCGCATGATTGCCGATGCGATCATGCAACCGGGTGGTAAGGAAGCCGTGAACCTGCGCATCGCGGAGCAGTATGTGCATGAATTCGGCAATCTCGCCAAGACCAACAACACCATGATCATTCCGTCGAATTTGAGTGACATTGGCGGTGCGGTGGCCAGCATTTCCCGAGTGTTGGATACCATGAAAGCACCGGGTGCGGTCACGAATGTCCCTGCTTCCCCCCCGCCTGTGCCGCAGTGGCAGGGGTGATCGAATACTGAACTCGCATCCACCGCGGATTTTCCTCAAGTCAAGGGAAATTCGCGGCTTGTGCGTTCATGAAAAACCGCTTGCCATGCCAGTGTTATGGGTCTAGGGGTGTGTCTCTCACACCGTATGAAGTTGTCCGAAATCCTCACACCGAATCACATCCTGCTCGATTTGCAGGCGGCGGATCGATGGCAGGCGATGGAGGAAATGCTCGATCACTTGATCGACGTCGGTGATTTCCCGCCGCAGTGGCGCCATGAGGTGGCGGTGAGTTTGCGCCAGCGTGAGTCCCTGATCAGCACGGGTGTGGGAGGTGGCGTGGCCATTCCTCATGCGTTTTCCGAACACATCGACGATGTGGTGGCGGTCTTTGGCAGGTCGCGCTGCGGTATTGATTTTGAGGCTCACGATTGCGAGCGTGTGCATTTTGTGGTCCTTTTCATTTCGCCGCTGGCATCCTATCAAAAGCACTTGCACGCCTTGGCTGCCATCGCACGGATGTTCACCAAGCCGGAAACGCGCGAGCTGATGATGCATGCGGATGATGTGACAGAGTTGTATGAACTGTTCCGCCAAAAAGTGGTGCAGTTGAAAGTGTGAGTGAGGATCATGGATCGTATGAGCGAAGTCATCGTTGGCATTGACCTGGGCACCACCAATTCGGCGATCGGCGTGGTTGATTCCGGATTTCCGCTTCTTTTGGCCGATGAGGACGGCAAGCGCATCATGCCCAGCGCGGTGTGGATCGGTGAGGATGGCGCGGTGGAAATCGGACGCAAGGCTTTGCGTCGTCGCGCATTGGATAGCACACGTGTGATCACCAGCGTGAAACGATTGATGGGCCGTGAGCTCGATGCGGTGGACAAACACAACTTGTGCGGGAAATCGCCGGAAGAAATCAGCGCGCTGATTCTGGGCGAGCTGAAACGGGTGGCGGAGTGGCGGCTGGGCCATGCCATTCACAAAGCGGTGATCACTGTGCCCGCATACTTTCACGATGGACAGCGCCAGGCCACCAAACGCGCGGGCGAGCTCGCCGGGCTGGAGGTGGTGCGCATCATCAATGAACCCACCGCCGCGGCACTCTGCTACGGCCTCGATCAGCTCGGCGAGCGCTCGCGGGTGGCGGTGTATGATCTGGGCGGCGGGACCTTTGATCTATCGATTTTGGAAATGCAGGAGGGAGTGTTCCAGGTGCTGGCCACGCATGGCGATACCCGGCTCGGCGGCGATGATCTGGATCTCGCCATGGCCACCGCGATGGCGCGTCGTGCCGGATTGGAGTGGCAGATGCTCCCGCAGGAGCAACGCGTGCGTTGGGCTGTCGAGGCGGAGCGGGTGAAGTGCGCGCTTTCTTCCAGCGAGCGGGAAACGTTTGCTCTGCCGTTTTATGATGGTGTGAACAGTTTCTCCACGGATCTGACGCGCGAGCAATGGCAGGAGTGGATGCAGCCATGGATCGCCAAGACCATCGCCTGTTGTCAAAAGGCGCTGAACGATGCGCGGCTGATGCCGCAGGAAATCAATGCCGTCGTCCTGGTGGGGGGCAGCACACGCATCCCGGCGGTGCGCGCGGCGGTGGAGCAGTGTTTCGGTCGCGTGGCCGATGTTTCGCAGCATCCCGATGAAGCGATCGCTCTCGGTGCCACGAT
>Ga0075157_10001457_pt1 | contig 14808 bp, 11 predicted proteins | sample JI81BgreenDNA_FD_70967 | JGI IMG/M metagenome (GOLD analysis project Ga0075157, IMG submission 70967) | Wastewater effluent complex algal communities from Wisconsin, to seasonally profile nutrient transformation and Carbon sequestration -... | ecosystem: Engineered > WWTP > Effluent > Algae...
GGCGGTACAAATTGCCAATGCGCTGGTACCAGCTGCCGTTTTTGAGGTCGAAACGTTCTAAAAAGATGATGTCGTGCAGGTGCAGCAAAAGCGGAATGCGGGTAAATAGCGGCGCCGTATTGGCGGTGCAGTGCAGCACATCTAATTGATATTTGGCTGCAGCTCGCGGCAAAAGTACTTGCTCCCAGTAGGGGTAAGGACCACCCGGAATTTCCACCACGGTTACGCCATGGCCCGATTTCACCGCCTCGCGGTCGGCATCGCTTTTAACGAATACGAAAAACTCGTGCTCGCTGTTTGCTCGCTGCAAGGCACGCACCAACTCCAGGGCCACGATGTCCATACCGTGCTTTTTGGTGCGTTGTAACCGCTGTGCTTCAATGCCAATTCTCATGCTGCAAGATTGTTCTTTGGGTGGATGCTTAAAATTTTTCTGCGGGATTACTGCTCCAGTGCCACCACAAGCCACGCCAGTAGGCTTTGAGGTGCTGCCATTTTCTTTGAATAATGAGCTGCAAAGTTGCTTTGGGAACAGCTATGAGCATGTGGTAACTCACGGCCAAAGGTAGCCAGGGCATGGGCGTTTGTCGGCGCACATACAACAGGCGGTTGCGACTGAGGTAATAGGTTTTCATGGGCGAATCGGCCCCCACGCTCATCGATTCTTTGTGCAGCACATAGCTCGCGGGTTCGTACCAAGTAGTAAATCCTGCCCGGGTAATGCTGGCGTTGTAATCCATTTCTTCGTAGTATAAAAAGTAGTCTTCGAACATGGGACCAACCTTGTCGAAGGCCGCTTTACTTACCATCATGGCCGCGCCGTGTGCCCTGGCGGTTTGGCAAGCGCGGTCGTACTGCCCGTGGTCTTTTTCGAGGTAGCCAATGCCGTGGCCACGGCCGGTGATGGGGTGGATGGGGGTGTAACCGGCGTATTGAATGATGTCGGGCTGCTCAAAGTACAGCAGCTTGGGACAAACCACACCAATTTGCTTGTCACTTTGAAAGCGCGCAACCAGGGGCTCCAGAAATCCTGGAGGCACCTCGGTATCGTTGTTCAGCATGAGGTAATAATCGCCCGTAGCTATTTCAAAACCGCGATTGTTACCGCCGGCAAAACCTTCGTTCAAAGGATTGGCTACATAGCGAATCCATGGAAACTCCGTCTGCAAAACAGAGGCATCTTCCTTGGGTGAGGCATTGTCAACCACAATCACTTCGTAATTGGGGTAAGTGAGCTTTTCGAGGGTATGCAACAAAGCCCGGGTATAGGTTAGGCCGTTGTAGTTGACTGTTACAATACTCACACGGGGTGCGGTACTCATATTTCCTCCTTGTCTCCGGCAGCCAATGCTTCGGCTTCCAGCTTGTCGACGTTAAACATAAAGGCCAGCGCAATGAAAAGGATGATGCCTGTTGGCAACTGCCCCAAAATGGGGTTGCCGTAGCTGGCAAAGGCAATCCCCGAAAATCCGGCTTGCAGGGCATACAATTGCGTTCGTAACTGGGGCGCTCGTATGCGGTGACATCGCCACAGGCCGTATCCAATGAAATAAAAAATGAAGATCAGGTGGATGGTGAGGCCTACCACCCCGGCTTCGGCCCAGATTTTCACGTACCAGCTGTCGAGGGCGGTTTCGGCCAGGAAGGTGCCCGGACTAAACCGCTGGCCCCAGCTGCCGCCCGATCCTATGCCGCCTCCAAAAGGCTTATCGCGCAGGTAGTCTTTGAACTTTCGCTGGTTGGTGAGGCGCACCTGAAAAGAGGCGTCGTTCGGGTCGAGGGCCGTCCGCATACGCCTGACCTGATAGTTTTGGTTGGCTATTTTGGTGTGCTTCAAAAACACATAGCTGCTGCCCAAAACCAAGGTAATGGCCAATACAATCTTCAAACGGCGGGTTGCCAGGGTGTGCGACAATACGCCGGCCACCGGAACAAACAAACCGCCGCGTGTTCCGGAAATCACCATGCCATAAAAGCAAATGAGGGCGGCAATGCCAAAGAACAGCTTTTTTCGGTTCGAAAATGGACCTGATGCCAGAATGGCTGCCACAACGCCCGTATGACCCATGCCGGCACCAAATTGCCCTGCATCGGTGAAAAAACTGAACGGACGCAGTTTGCCAAAGAGGATATGCGTCTTGCGCGGACCCCCATTTAGCCAGGCCATTTCAAAACTGTCTACGCCCACAAAAAGCTGGCGCATGGCCCACAAGGTGGCGAGAATAGACAGCAATATCCAGATGTTCAGAAAGATTTTTAGGTCGCGGTTGGTGTTGAAAAACAGCAGCGACAAAGGCACCAGCATCAGTTGGTAAAGCGAAACGCCCCGTACGGCATAAAACCAGGCTTCGCGGCTTCGCGCCAAGGGATTAAATAGCTCGAGGAAGGTGTAACCAAACCAAATGAGGGTAACCCAAAACAGCGGATTGTTTAGCAGGCTCGTATCGCGCACCAACTTGGGGTGCATGATGGCCACAATGATGGTAATAACCAGCAGAAAATCAATAGAAAGCCCCAGAGGACCGGGTACATAACGCATGATGCCCGGAAGCAAAAAGGCTAGTCCGATGGTCAGGAATAGGCCATTTCGCGGGTGCTGAAAAAGCCACCAAACCAGGGCCAATCCCAATGGAAGGGCAAACAGCAAGGCCACCAGCGGAAGACCGCTTTGGCTGATGGCCCAGGCCAGAGGAAAGGCGAAAAAGCCCATGCCCAGCAAGCGCAGGCTCCAGGTTTTGAGGGCTTCTACCGTTTCCATTATTTGCCAAATTGGAAGGTCAATACGCGCTTGAAGAAGCTGCGAATCTTGGAGCGCTTTTTCGGGATTTCACCCAAGGTGTCTTCCAAATCATCGGCCTCCATGCGGTTGAGCACCACTTGCGCGGGTTCACCGGCTGCCTGGTCATATACCTGCAATAAACGGTGGTCGGCTTCGGCCCAGGGCCTACGTGCATTCAACACCATCAGGTGCAAATCGGCACTGGCGATGGCTTTTACCGGGATGGCGTGTTCGAGCAGCGCTGGCAGTTCAAGCATGACGTAGCTGAATTGGGCTGCGTCTGCCGGCAATAGGCTGCTGAAATCAGGAAGGTTCAGGAAGTGCTCGTTGGGGGTGTACGACTGCCAACGCACGTTGTCGGCAGTCCAGTCGGCGGCAGTGTCATGCGGACTCAGCAACAGCACTTGCCCGTTGATGCGCCCCAGGGTTTCGGCCAGCAAGCGACCTACGTGGGTTTTGCCCTCACCGGCCTGACTGCTGAAAATCACCCAAAGCTTTTGTTTGTCGCCCTGCACATGCTCTTGTAGTTTGAGGTGACCCAACAAATGCTCCACACCTGTGAGTTGCACTTTGGCAAAGTCGATGGGTGCTTTTTTCTTCGGCATAAGCGGCAGCACGCCAGAAACAGGTCGCGCTGCAGCTTTTTCTGCTCGTTGTATGTTACGGATGTTCCGGTTGAGCAGCTGTTTGGCAATGAGGGCCACCAGAATGAAAATGAACGAGCCCATCAACGCGCCCAAAATGAGGAAGAGCCGCTTTGATTTCTCGGGTTTGATGGGGAAGAAAGGAGGGTCGATCACATTGCCGCCGCCTTCGTTGTCCTTGATCAGCTTTTCGCGCTTCAGACGCGCCTGGTGCAGGTTGTGCAGGATGGTGAGGTAAATGTCTTCGTTGATGCTTACCTCACGCTCCAGCGACTTTAGTTCGGCACCGAGTGGCGCAAAGTCGTCCATTTCTTTTTCAATGGTGCCTTTGCGCGAAGTGACTATTTCTTTGGCTTGTTTACTTTCTTCTTCGAGCAGCAGGTTGTTTAGGTACGACTCCATGATTAGCCTACGCGGAAGTCCTTCCTTGGTGTTTTCAAGAGAGAAGATTTTTTCCGAAAGCTTCCCTATCTGCTCCTGGGTTTGCCGGATGTTGTTTTGCTTGAGCAACAGCTGGGTTGTATTTCCGCTTTTTTCAAGCGCTGCGGTTTCGGTTTCAAGGGTTACCAGCTTTTGACGAAGTGCCACCAGGCTATCCACCAGCAGGCTGCGTTTTTCGCCCATCGAAAGCATGCTTTCGAGCTGTTCGCGACTTTCGCGCGCACCTTGAATTTTCTGCTCGGCTTTGCGTACATCGGCTTCCAACTCCAGGCGGGTGATGTCGAGGTATTTGCCTTGCTCGTAGTAGTTCAAAATGCGCTTTTGTGACATAAAATCACGCAGGTTGTTTTCTGCATCGCGCAATTTTTTTTCGGCAATGGCCAATTGTCCTTCGAAATACTCAATGGCCGAACTGTTTTGGGCACCCTTGATCTCGCGGTGGCGGAGGTCAAATGCGGTATTGATGTGCATGAGCGTGCGCTGGGCCACGCCCGGATCGTCGGTTTCAAAAGTGATTTCCAGCATATCGCTCGATTCACGGCGACGAACCAGCAGCTTTTCCTGGATTTTTTCGCTGGCGTAATGGCGGTGGTTGTTGGCTACATAAAACAGTGCCGAGCCTTGGTTTTTGGCCAAGGAGGCAGTGATTTTAGCCATGGTTGCAGCCACATCATTGGGTACATGCAACTCCTTCCATTCTTTTTCACCCAATTGCTCTTTCAGTTCGTCGTAGTGCTCGGGCAAAATGTAGAGCGAGTCGGCTTTGGGAAGACTCAGGTGCTCGGCCAGCAATTGTAACCCGGCCGATTGGGCGGTATTACGCGATTTTACCAGAAAAATGAGGTTGTCGAATTGGTTATTGGCCGTGTAAAAGTCTATTTTCATGGCCTCGCCCAGGGTTGCTGCCTCACTGGCATTTACTGCTGTATAAATGACCGTTTGTGATTTGTAGTTGCGTTTGCCATCGGCGGTGAGCAAATACACTAGCACACCCAACAGCAAAGGAAAGCCGGCCAACAACCAGAATTTGCGGAAAACAAGGCGTAAAAACTGTATCAGGGTCATGGCTTGGTGGTAAGCGATTGAATGGTGGTGCCCAAAAGGACCTCAAATTGCTTGTAAATGGTGTTGAAATCGCGGCGGGCCAGGATGTATTCCGATTCAGCGGTGCCTGTCATTTCAAGCACACGGGTATACTCCAATACGGTTACACTACCATCGCGGTAAGCCTGCTGCGACATGCGCTCATTGATTTTCGCACTTTCGTAAGCCTTGGTTTTGATGACCATCAGCTCCTGCGCAGCAAGTAAATTATAGTATTCTTCTACCACCTGTCGTCTGATGACGTTGGCTACATCTTCTACTTTGAACAAGCTGGCGTCGTATTCGGCTTTGGCTGCTTTTACGCGTGGGCCGCGTTGCACCAATTCCGATAAGGGCAGGGTCACGTTCACCCCATAGCGGTAGCCATTGGCAATGTTGGTGATGTCGCTTTGAGCGGTACCCGAAATTAAAAGGCTTTGGTTACCCAACGAATAATTGAAGAAACCTCCCGCATTGGTTGACCACGAACGCTTCTGTACCTTCCACTTTTCGAATGTTGCATCGGCCATGGCCTGGTTGAGCTGCGTAGCCGGATGGTTGCGCACGGCAATTTCCATGAGGCTGTCGAGCGATGGCAGTTGAAAGGCAAGCGAGATGCTTGAATCGATGCCAAGCTGCGCCTTGGCTGCCGGTGAAAGCATCAAAAGCAGGGCAAAAGCTATGGGCAAAAACCTCATACGTTTTCTTTTTGCAGGAGGGCAGGGATGGTTTTGAGAATGAGTTTGATGTCGAACCAGAAGCTGTAGTTTTTGGCATAGCTGTTATCCAATTCCATCCGCTCTTCTTCCGACATATCGCCTTTGCCACGTTTGGTAACCTGCCACAAACCGGTGATGCCGGCCGGTGCCAGGAAACGCATAGAGAATTGGTCGGTAGTGATTTTTTCGGCTTCGTACAAGGGTAGAGGACGGTTGCCCACAATCGACATATCGCCTTTCAATACATTCCACAACTGCGGCAACTCGTCGATGCTGGTATTGCGTATAAACTGGCCTACACGGGTAATACGTGGGTCGTTTTTGATTTTGATGAAGGTAGCACCTTCTTTGAGCTTTTTCTTCTGACGGGCTTCCTCTTCAGTCATGGCTTCTCCATCGGCATATAACAGCGCACCGGCTGAATCTACATCCATGTCTATCGCGTCCATGCGGCTGTTTTCGTTGTCAACAGAGGCAGCAGGACCGTACTGATTTAGGTGCTTGAGTTCACGCAATTTGGCATCGGTGCCGGTGTACATCGATCGGAATTTGTAGAAACGAAAGATGTCGTAACCCGTTCCTACACGCAGGCTGTAATAAAAAGCCGGACCTTTTGATTCGAGCCTTACGGCCAAATAAATTATTAGGAATAAGGGAGAAAGAGCCAACAAGGCCAAACCCGAAAACACAATATCGAAGGCGCGTTTGGCCCAGGGCATGTGGTATTCCAATTCAGTGATTCCTTGTGCGATTGCTGTTCCGGGCGGATTGGCCACCAGAAACTGTAGGCGCTTGTGGAAGCCTTCTTCTGTTGTTTCTAAATCAAAAAGCTCGTGAATGCCGGCTTTGCGGGCAAGCACCAGCGATTGTTCATCGGCTTCGGCAACGAAAAGAATATTGGTCAGTCCGGGAAACATGTGGTTGAGAATGCTCGACAAACGCAAAACCGATTCGTCGGCTTTTTCGCTCGCAAGTACCAACATCCGCGCTTCGGGAATATCCTGCAATACCGAAGCAACGCTGGTGAAGTTGTCAACCGCCATCACATCCGGGCGCTCAGCAAGCCAGCTTTTCACTGGGAGGCGTGGACTTAAAGAAATGAGTAAGATATGGGCTTGCGACATGGTTATCGTTTGATGCGACGCAAAATGTTCTCAATGCGGGCGTCGAGCTCTTCGGGATTGAAGGGCTTCACCAAATAATCGTCTGCCCCTTTGCGCAGGCATTTGATGCGGTCTTGGGAATTGTCGTTCCCCGAAAGCATGATGAGTGGAATGTTGCGGAAAAAAGCACTGGCTCTCACGTGGTCAATGAATTCATAGCCATTGAGTTCGGGCATGTTTACGTCGGCAACAATGGCCTCGGGTTGATTACCTGCTTGAAGCCAATTGAGTGCTTCACGGCCATTTTCTACGACTACTACGTCAAACTTTTCTTTAAAGAAATGCTGCATCAGCTTAAGAATAGTTTTTTCGTCGTCAACCGCGAGTAAGGTTTTTTTCATGGGAAATTTTGTTGGTGCTTCGAATTTAGCAGGCTGCGTTGGGATTATAGCAGTATTTGGACAAAAAAACCTATTATTTCGACAGATGCAATTCATCCCTGTGTTTTTAAGTGCAAAACGCGCCTTGCATTTTGTACAAATTCCATGCTTTTGGTTTCTGAAAGCATTTAACTTTTAATCGACTCTGAATTTATTCATGCTGCCTTTTGCGTCATTCGTGTGCTAAATGGCGACACTCATGAAATTGGCAGGCCATTCGCCCCGTTTTGTCGACGTTCATGGCATATTGTTTGTCATTGCCGGCCACGTTGACGTTGAGCACCTGAAGCAAAACGCCAGCACCACCCAACCCTCAAACCCCTTAAATCACCCATGGAAACCCACACTGTTACCAAAGCACCCCTCGTGCGCATGTCGATTGTTCGCGACATCCTTTTTTATGCTGAAAAGCAAGGCGCCAACCTCTCTTACATTTTGCTTGAATCGGGTATCAAACAAGCGGATTTCGAAAATCCTGATTGTATGCTGCCCCGTCACCAAGTAGATTTGGTTTGGCAGGTGGCCACACATGCTACCCAAAACCTGAACCTGGGTTTAGACATGGGTAGCGCCACCCAACCAAGCATACTCGGATTAACCGGACACCTGTACCAAACCTGTCCACATTTGTTAGAAGCCGTTCACTGCTTGGAGCGGTTTAACAGCCTGTTCGGAAATTCAGTGAAAATTCGTGTGATCGAAGAGGATACCTTGGTAGGTATTTGTTTCGATTCGAGCGGATTTATTCAGTCGGGAAATTTCGGAATGCGTCAAGGCATCGACGCCTGGATGAGTGCCGTACGTTACATTTTTGAACGTGCCGGAGCCGCTCGTCCCAAGCCGGTAGCCGTACACACCAGCTGCAAGCGCGACGACCGACGTGCAGCCTATGCCGCACATTTTGCACCCGCTCAATTGTTCATGTCGGCAAACGAAGATGTGATTTGGTACCAACGCGCTGATTTGGAAGCACCGCAAATCACCTCTGACCCGGAGCTGTACCGCCATTTTTTGAAGCTCGCTCAAGAGAAGCTCGCTGAGATCCAAGGCAACGACCCCATTGCCAACCAGGTACGCCAGCTGTTGCTCAATACTTTCAATCAAGGATTCCACGGCATTGAATTCATTGCTGATAAATTGCACATGACGCCACGAACCCTTCAGCGCCGCTTGCAAGCCCAAGGGTATACTTTCAGCCAGATTCTAGAAGAAATGAAGCAAGAAATGTCGTTCAAACTCCTACGCAGTCGCCAGCACAGCATCTCAGAAATCGCCTACATATTGGGCTTCTCAGAGCCGGGCAGCTTTTCGCGCAGCTTTAGAAAATGGACAGGAATCACTCCCAAAAACTTTCTTAATTGAACGTTTTGCGTTACTGGCATTCTACTTCTTCCGATGCTACTGGAAGCGTTAAAAGGTAAAAGCGAAAAACTAACTTTAGTGTGTGTAAAAGGATGAGCGCCAGCTCATCCTGAATTAACTTTTAACTTTTACATTTTAACTCTACCCGGCTCTCCCTTATGAGCAAGCTCTTTCATCATCCACCCAGCCTCCAGTAAAAAAAAGAGGATGAGCGCCAGCTCATCCCCACTTAACTCTTAACTTTTAATTTTACCCGGCTTTCCTCAGAAAGGAGCTTTCGTTAACGCACTATTTTTTGATGTACATGACTTCTTTCACTGCCTTCACCACCTTTTCAACCGATGGCAAGTAGGCTTGCACCAGGTTAAGGGCATAAGGCATGGGCACGTCGGCGCCGTTTACGCGCAGTACAGGAGCGTCGAGGTAATCGAAAGCATCTTTTTGAACGCGGAAGGCAATTTCAGAAGAAATAGAGGCGAACGGCCAGCTTTCGTCAATCACTACCAAACGGTTGGTCTTTTTTACGCTGTTGATGATGGTGGCAGCATCAAGCGGACGAATGGTACGCAAGTCAATCACCTCGGCTGAAATGCCTTCCTGTGCCAAAGCCTCAGCTGAAGCCAGGGCAACTTTCATCATTTTATTGTACGAAACGAGGGTAACGTCGGTTCCCGCACGCTTTACATCAGCTACACCAATTGGAATGAGGTACTCACCTTCAGGTACTTCGCCTTTGTCGCCGTACATCTGCTCCGATTCCATGAAAATCACGGGGTCGTTGTCGCGGATGGCTGACTTCAGCAAGCCTTTGGCGTCATAGGGATTTGATGGAGATACTACTTTCAAGCCGGGTACGTTGGCATACCAGCTTTCGAACACCTGTGAGTGTTGTGCACCCAGTGTACCTGCTGAACCTGAAGGACCACGGAAAACGATTGGCACGTTAAACTGGCCGCCCGACATGCTCAACATCTTGGCAGCTGCGTTAACCACCTGGTCGATGGCTACCAACGAAAAGTTGAAAGTCATGAACTCGATGATGGGTCGCAAGCCGTTCATGGCAGCACCCACGCCGATACCGGCAAAGCCCAATTCTGCGATGGGGGTATCAATCACGCGGCGATCGCCGAACTCGTCGAGCATGCCCTGACTTACTTTGTAAGCACCATTGTATTGGGCTACTTCTTCGCCCATCAAAAACACGCGATCGTCTCTGCGCATTTCTTCCTGCATGGCTTCACGCAGGGCTTCGCGCATTTGAATTTCTCTCATGTAGACTTATTTAACGGAGGTCTTTTTTTTCGACTGCAATGATAGGCATAAAAGCGTTATGGGCGAAATAGGCGGCATAAAAATGGACTTGTTCTGGTTCAATTTTAGAGATTTCGAACCGGAAGTGCGGTAATTGCTGTTCGAATTAGTCAGGTCCTAAGAACCATGACAATTTATGATGGCTGAATGCCACCAAAGGTCAAAGTGGCTCAAACCAATTGATTGATGGAATTAGTCGAGTTCAATGGTGTCGAGGTACCAATCAAGACCTTCATGTCGTAACAAGGTAACACGATTCAAATTTTCAATCCTTCCGTCTAAATGATATACAAACCGACCTGTCATTTTAAATGCATCGGGAATCGGACTCATTTTTTTGGTCAGGATATTGATCATTTTAAAATCGACGATTTTGGTCTCGTCTTCATTCAAACGAACACCCATTACGCACAGTTCACCATTCATTTTCATCGGAACTGAGTAGATGCCATAAAGCGAATCACTGATGAAAAGAGGTTTAAGTGTAGCTAAATCGATTATTTCCAGTCCGGTTGAGTACAAGTGTGTTGGCCTTGAAAAGCCCAATGTGCTATCTTCTATGCTGCAAGTCCACCGCACTGTGTTTATGCTCAAGTTGAACACATTTGAAAGCTTTTGATTGTAGGCAATTTCAGGCCGAATGGTCATGCTATCGTCTTTCAGAAAATGCAGATAAGGTAATGCACTTAATTCATCGTTGTAGTTCACTTCTAAAATGGGGCCATTCGGAAAAAGAGGATGGCTGCTGGCGTACCGTAAGCGAGCGAAGCTGTCCTTTGGGTCAAAATGCAGCGCCTTTAATTTTACAGGATCTCCTTTAGGTGAAAGTTCAAGCAGAAACCATTGTAAAAGTGGCATGCGGTAGTCACTTACTATGAATTCTACCGCAAAGGTGCCTACGAGGTGAATGGCACCATCGTGGTAGATGAAGTTTCGGAGCTGGTAATAGATTTCGTCCCAAAGTATACTTTTATGTGAACTATCAAGCTCTTTCTTTATTTCACTCTGTGCAATCAAATCTTTGAATTGCAACTTTAAATCAACCATATGAAAAGCCTCAGGGTTTTCGCCGATAAAAAAATAGCGATGGTTCTTGGCTAACGTATAATAAGTATTGCCATATTTTGAAATATTAGAGAAGTTCGATACTGAGTCTCGAGGGATGGCCAATTTAACGCTTACAATGTTTTTTTGGGCGGAAGAATTGCTAACAATAAATATGGTCATTGACCATAATATCAAAATCTTTGACATAGAAGAAAATGGGGCGGCAATTGCCGCCCCGGTTTAACTATTTGATAAATCCTCGAACAACTACGCTTGAAGGGCCTTCGTATACGACTTCCATTCTTTTGTAATAAATGGTGCCATTGACTCCTTCTACAGCAAAACCATTTGCCGTGGTTTTAATACAGCAAACAGTCCAATCAAGATCGCACTCGATTAAATCATCTCCCGTTACGGAAGGGTCACTAAGTCGGTTGCCAATTTTCCAACAATTGGGAGGAACTGAGCCTATGGGGCCTTCGGTAAGACCTTTCAGCATGTTTGTTGTCGTTTAAGCGAATGCAGAGGAGCTAAGCAAAACTCCCGTGACTAGGCCTATGATGAGGCCTAAGCTTTTGAACTTTAGTTTCATGTTGTTTTTTTTAATTGCTCGAGTCAGTCGAGTTCACTGGCATTTTGGCCAAAACACAATGCAATTAAAAAAAAAACATTAGAATATAAAAATTTTAATTAAAAAAATAACATATCCATTATTTCCTTCCTTTCGGCTGCAGCGGCCTGATTTCCACGTCTACCGTAAGGAAGTTTGGGGAAGATTGCAGCAGCTGGAGCAGGAGGGTAGCCACGTCGTCGGGTTGCAGCATGTTGGGACTGATGTTGATGCCCTCCACCGAATCGAAAAAATTGGTGGCTACCGAGCCGGGATAAACGCAGCTTACTTTGATGCCGTCTTCACGCAGCTCGGCATACAGCGAATGGCTGATGCCGCGCACCGCAAATTTGGTAGCCGAGTAACCGCTGCCTTGCACAATGCCGTTCAAACCGGCAATGGAGCTGATGTTAATGATGTGTCCACGCTGCTTGGCTTTCATGAAGGGAACCACCTCGCGGGTGCAATACATGAGTCCGTGCACATTGGTGTTGAACATGTCGTGCCACTTGTCTATTGCCAACTCTTCTACTTTGCCAAAATGCCCAAAACCGGCATTGTTGATGAGTCCGTAGATGTTTTCACCCAGCCGACTGCGGGTTTGCTGCACGGCCGAGGCCACTTGGCGGTGGTCAGATACATCGCATTTGAAAAAATGGAAATTGATATCGCTGAAAGCTGGCTGGGTGCGGCCCCAACCGGCAACGGTATAACCTTTTTCGCAAAGCAGTTTAGATGTGGCCAGGCCAATGCCTTTGCTAACGCCGGTGACGATGATGATGTCGTTGTGTTGCATGATGGGGCGAATTTAACCAAACAACAAGGCATCTTTCTAAATGTTGAAAATGACAGGAAACAAATAGCCACATTCGGTATGAACAGGGCATTGTGTTGTGAGACAGAGCCAATCAGCGTGCCACCACGAAGCGCAACTGGGTCTGTTTGCCCGAAGGAGCTTGGATGCGCATGAAATAAACGCCGTTGGCCAAATGCTGTACATCCAAGGTCATTTCTGGACCTACTTCCGTATGGTGCTGCGTGCTGCCGAGTATCCGTCCTGCGGCATCTTGCCATTGGAGCTGGTAGTTGGCTGCACCTTCAGGAAAGCGCAGTTTCAGCTGCGTTTGGCTGGGATTGGGGTACAGTTTCCATGCTTCTGTTACCAAATCATCAACCGAAACGGCATTTGCGACTTGTAATTGGTTGATGCAAAGGGTATTGTTCCCCGGATTATCGTCGCCCTGTCCAATGACTTCGAAGCAGAGGTTGTAAGTGCCTGTAAGGGGCGTCCAGTTCTGGTTCAGTTGAATAATGGCACTATCACCTGCAGCAAGCGATTGATTAAAGCTTTGCTGTGCTATGAGGCTGTTGTTGGCACGTACCCGTACTTCAAAACTGTTGATGCCGGCAATGCCCTGGTTTTGTACCATGGCGCGCAAAGGCAAGGGGTTGGTGAAGCGGATGGGATTTCCCGATGGTTCAATGATACGCCTGAAACTCAATTCAGGCCCGGTAATGTTGAATACGTTTACACTCATGGTATCGCGCAGGGTGCAACCCAAAAAATCAACGCTCGCTCGATAAACCGTGTTACTGCTTGGTGAAACCGAACGCTGGTAGCCAGTGCCAATGAAAGTGGTTCCAGCAAACCAACTTACCGCCGACGCTGGCGGTAATAGCGGATAGGCCAGGTTCACATAGCCGATGTTGGTGGTGTCGTTTGGCGAATAATAAGACCAGGCACTTACACCATTTCCTAAAGTACTGACGCGTTTTACACCGGCCTGATTGGCTGAAAATATAAAACCACTCCACAAACCATCGGGGACTTGCAAATCGGCCGGAAACACAGCATCGTTGGCTATAAATACATCATGCACCAAGGAACTGCTGTTGTCCCGCAAGACTGCACCAAATGGGGCAGAAGGCAATCCCGGTTGGGTGTTGCCTGCCCCAATTTGGTAAACCTGGTTCACCGTGTCATCTGCAGGTAAAATGGGCACAATCACAGCCACCTTGCCTGGCAATAGCCGTGCACCATTTGGAAAAATCACCTGTGGCCGGTTGTTGCCGTAGAATAGGTCGAGGCGCATGCCCACCAAGCTCACAGTGTCTAAACCCATGTTGGAAATCTCAATGTAACTGCCGGCATTGGTTGGTATGCCGGCAGGCCAGTTTGTTTGGAAAATGCTGCTATTACTTCTATTAAATACAAATTCCGTGATGCGCAAGGTGCTGCCAGCAAAACTCGACATGTGCGCATTTAACACAGTACTTTGTCCGGCATTGATGCTTCTGTCTGCCCCTAGCTGCAGCTGGTGAGGCACGCTGATAAATGTGAGGGTATCGGAACTGTAGGTTTGGCCCAATTGGTTGGCAAGAACAGCATATTTCACCATGGTTTTTGGACCAACGGCTGGAATAGTGCCCATCCATTTACCTGCTTGTGCCATCCTGCTCATGGGGATTTGGAAGTAACTACCACCTGTACTGTATATTAGGCGCACATTGGTTGGGGTGCCAATGGTATCGAGCCTTACTTCGATGCTCCTAGGTGAAGTTGTACACAATTGGCTAAAATTACTGAGTTCTTTGAAACGGATTTCGGTTGGTTCGAACAACCGCAACGAATCCAAAATGATTCGTCCGTTGGCTTGGTTTTCTATTCCCCAGCGAATAGAGGCTTGCAAGGTGATGGTTAGGGTGTCGTTGTTAAGGAAATTATCAAAATCGTAAGTTAAAACGCGACTTACAGGATTCGCTGTGTTCAAGGGTGGAACGCTGGCATTTAACTGCCCTGTTGCAATTAGTTCTTGACCATTTGCCAAAACCCTGAAATTTTGATTGTTACTTATTCCAACATGTAAGATTTTGAAAGTCAGGCGTAATCTCCTCAATCCGTTTGTCGCAACATGAAGTCGTACATCGGACTTGTAATCGCTGTTCATTTGCCACCACACCCCTTGATTGACTGGCAACCAGCCATTTCCGCTGATACTGCCATGTATGATCAAACTGCGGCTGCCATTCAAGGGGAAATTCAATGCCCCGGCACCTAAGGTGGTAATTCGGGCACTATCTCCCTTGGTGATGCAAAAGTTGTTGGGCAAAACGGGGCTTTCAAAATCTTCAGCAAAAGGTACTGTGATAAGGTTAGCGAGGCTGTTGCCAACTATCACTCTGAGGCTATCGTTACCAGCATTCAAATCGTTTAATGCTTTTGCAAAGACAAGCAAGGTATCACGACCGTTCGTGAAGGGTACGGCTTG
>Ga0075157_10001458_pt1 | contig 14806 bp, 12 predicted proteins | sample JI81BgreenDNA_FD_70967 | JGI IMG/M metagenome (GOLD analysis project Ga0075157, IMG submission 70967) | Wastewater effluent complex algal communities from Wisconsin, to seasonally profile nutrient transformation and Carbon sequestration -... | ecosystem: Engineered > WWTP > Effluent > Algae...
TTGAGCGCCAATGATGTGTTCTAATTCAGGAATTACGTCAATCAAGACTTGCCCACTCTCGCCTACTGCGGTGAGAATCATGGTTTTCCATCTGTGTAACTGAGCGTCACTTTCTGATAATAATTGCCCCATCAATTCCCGAAATGCTTGCACAAATGCACTAAAGGGAATATTGCGTTGAAATTGGTCGTATTTGCCTTTGATAAAATAGCCACGCTGTCGGGCGATCGGCTTGTGAACTTCATTAACTACTGCGGTTTTACCAATCCCAGAAAAGCCAGCTACTAGCATCATTTCGGCACTAGCATTACGAACTCTTTCAAAGGCTTTTAATAAATTATCAACTTCAGTTTCTCTGCCGTATAACTTTTCGGGAATCAGGAAATGGTCTGTAAGATCCAGCGTTCCCAAGTCAAATTCTTCTATGCTATCGGTTTCTTGTAATTGAACCAGACAGATTTCTAAGTCCTGCTTAAGACCCAATGCAGTTTGATAGCGATTTTCCGCATTTTTTGCCATCAGCTTGCTGACAATTTGCGAGAGAATTAGGGGAATTTGTGGATCGATTTCGTGCGGGGAAACTGGTTGTCTGGCAATGTGGCAGTGAACTAGCTCTAAAGCGTCTTCTGTTTCAAAAGGGAGTTTTCCTGTCAGCAATTCGTAGAAGGTGACACCGAGTGAGTAAAAGTCAGTGCGGTAATCGATAGAGCGATTCATCCTACCAGTTTGTTCCGGCGAGATGTAAGCGAGGGTTCCTTCTAAAATGTTGGGGTTTTTCAGGGTTGGCATTTCTCGCGTTAGCTGAGTGGAAATGCCAAAGTCGATAATTTTGAGCTGTCCGGTCGCTGGATTGAATACTATATTAGAAGGGTTAATATCTTTGTGTATAATATTGGTGCTGTGAATTTGCCCTAAAGTTTCAGTGGCAGCGATCGCAATTTGCAGAAATTCCTTGAGGCTAAACTTTCGCTGCTGCATCCATATTTTCAAGGATTCCCCGCCAAAGTCCTCCACAAAAATCACCAGGCTGTTTTGGTATTTTTGCAAGTCATAAACTTGCACGACTCCCGCCTCTTTCAGCTCTCGGGTGATACGGTATTCGGTGCGGTAGCGTAGCAATTCTTGAGGTGTCGGGTAGCTCTCTTTGAGAAGTTTGAGGATGAGCGGTTGGCGATCCGCTTCCCGAAGGGCCCGGTAAACCAGAGAGTTAGCACTTTCGTAAAGCAGCTTCTGGACGGCAATGCCTGGAATGGAGAGCATATTTATTTTTCTTGTAATAATTAACGCGAAGTCAAAACACACCGGGTTCGTTGTATCGAGAATAGCGCTTTAGAAAGGAACAAATTATGTTTTTATAACACACTCTTAGTTTTTCGGCAGCGAAGTGGCTTTCAGGTTGTCTGGCATAGTAAGGGTAAGGAGTTATCATGCGACGTACCTAAGCCTTGTTAATTCTCAACTCCATGAATTGTCACCGTTTCGGTTATCCAAACATCGTTAAAAATTGTCCCACCCCCAGCGCTAAGCAAAATTTTGAATGTATATATTGTCACAGGCAGTTTGTTTAAAACCCCAGACATCAAAGGATTTCAGAAGAAACAAAAAATTGAGCGATCGGCTTTTATTAGAAAAAATATCTTGAGTGGCGATTGTCAAATTCACGAGGGTGTCCCCCCGCTGGTTCCAATACTTGTTTTTCAACAATTAGCATGAGTCCCCCGGAAAGTTCAAGTAAAGTCAAAAAAACCAGGCAAGCTAACGATCCAATGTGATGAAATGTAGTCGTTTTTAGGAAATAAGGGGAACAAGCACTGGAAAGAGCGGGCCAATTGATGCCTTAAGCAAAGAAATTCTAGGGGTGTATATAGGAAGTCGAGTTGAAATGGGTGCTAAAGGTTTTTGGGATTCCCTCCCAGTAGTGGACAGACAATGTGCCGTCTATTATACAGATTTTTGGGCAGGCTCAAAAAAAAATCCCCAGCGACACAAATCTCTGGGGGAAGATACTGGCAAAACTTCTGATATGGAAAGATTCAATAACACCCTTCAGCAAAGGATATCTCGTTTGGCAAGAAAGACTTTGTTTTCATCTATCTATAAAGATATCCAATCATGTGAGTATCTTCTGGTATTTTATCCATGATTACAAAGTTTCTTTACCCCTAAAAATGTTTAGGATTTTTCGTTGGTATGCAGGACTACCAGACTTTGTTCTCATGATTTTGGAGAGTCATTGATCTACTTCCGCTTACCCTTCCCGGCTACAAACTCCCGCAGCCGAAGTAAACTAGCAGTTTGCCCCAAATTCAGAGGCAGCAGCGAAACTCCTTCCAACCGAGACTGCACCCAACCATCGCCCCAATACCACTCGTGAAATCCGTCAATTCCCTGACTCAATAACAGCCGCAGACAATTGTGCTCAACAATATCAACGTGATGCTGAACTGCCACGGGGCCTAGCCAACTTGTAAAGGTCAAACCTTGAGCAAATTCTTCTGGCAAACCGCTAGACAACTGCTGCGGCCACAGCCACTGCTGCAATTGACTCGGACGCAACAAGCTGTCTCTAATCGCTGTTTCGGAAGCTTCAAGCTCAATCCGCAGGTTGCTTTGTTGAAAATTACCGAGCATAAGAATTTTAGATATAACTGCAAGTAACTTTAATGTAACTTATTGGACTGCTTCTAAGTAAAATGTTGCACCATTCGGGTAAAGTAGGGGCGGGTTCACCAACCATCTCTAACTCTCACCAACAATTAAAATAAACCCGCCCCACCCCACTAAAAACCCCCAATTGACATTGGTGCAACATCTCAGTTCTCACCGAGTATCCCGATCGAACATCATATCAAGTCCGGTTGATTAACCGCGATCGGCGAGGTCGGGGCGGGTTTACGAGATTATTAGTTTTAGGCACTGATGGTTGGCGAACCCGCCCCTACAGTGGTTTGACGGAGGGTGCAAAATGTTCGATCGCACACCAGCGCACACCACTGCACATCACCGTCCATCCACCTTCATCTACACTGAAAGATTTAAGATATTCGATCGCACCTACTGCCCGAAACCCGATTTTCGTATCGAACTGTTAAGCTCTGTTTCATTTCATTGAAATCTCCCCTGCTTCACCCCACCGCATCCAAACTCCGTGATACCATCACACCTGAGTAATGCCTATAGAAAAAAACTGGAGAGAAAAGCTTTGACACTAAGGGTTGCAGTAGTAGGTTCAGGCCCTGCGGGTTCTTCCGCCGCCGAAACATTGGTAAAAGCAGGCATCGAAACATACCTATTCGAGCGTAAATTAGACAACGCCAAACCCTGCGGTGGGGCGATTCCCCTGTGCATGGTCAGCGAATTTGACTTGCCGCAAAGTATTATTGACCGCCAAGTCAGAAAAATGAAAATGATCTCCCCCTCCAACGTCGAGGTGGACATCAATATTGAAAACGCCCACGAATACATCGGTATGTGCCGCCGCGAAGTGCTCGATGGCTTCATGCGCGATCGCGCCGCTTCCTTGGGTGCAAAACTAATTAACGGCACCGTTCACAAATTAGAAATTCCCGGCAATAATACAGACCCCTATACTCTCCACTATGCCGACCACTCCGACGGCAGTGCAATGGGAATTCAGAAAACTCTGAAGGTGGATTTGGTAATCGGGGCTGACGGCGCCAACTCCCGCGTAGCAAAGGCGATCGACGCTGGCGACTACAATTATGCGATCGCCTTCCAAGAGCGCATCCGCCTGCCGGAAGATAAAATGGCTTACTACCACGACTTAGCCGAAATGTACGTCGGCGATGACGTATCTACCGACTTCTACGCTTGGGTGTTCCCCAAATACGACCACGTAGCCGTCGGCACCGGCACGATGAAAGTCAATCAAGCCAGTATCAAAAAGCTGCAAGCAGGCATCCGCGCCCGCGCTGCCAAAAAACTGATGGGCGGTGAGATTATTAAAGTGGAAGCTCACCCCATCCCGGAACATCCGCGTCCCCGCCGGGTTGTCGGCCGAGTTGCTCTCGTAGGCGATGCTGCAGGTTACGTTACCAAGTCTTCTGGCGAAGGTATCTATTTTGCCGCCAAGTCTGGCCGGATGTGCGCCGAAACTATTGTGGAGATTTCCAATAAAGGCGCGCGCATTCCGACTGAAGAGGAAATTAAGATTTACCTGAAGCGGTGGGATAAAGCCTACGGCATTACTTACAAAGTTCTTGACATTTTGCAGCGCGTGTTCTACCGTTCCGACGCTACCCGCGAAGCTTTTGTGGAAATGTGTGCCGATCGCGATGTGCAGAAACTCACATTCGATAGTTACTTGTATAAAACAGTGGTACCCGCTAATCCTTTCGTGCAGATGAAGATTACCGCGAAAACCATTGGTAGTCTGTTGCGCGGGAATGCTTTAGCGCCTTAATTCCCTGCGGATAAACGCACTTTGTATAAAAAAGCGGGCAGTCACAAAACTGCTCGCTTTTTTTTCGATCTAAGATAATGAACTGTCAAAATTCACAGGCGAGACGCCGGTGCCACGTGTGCTAAGGAAGAGGGAGAAGAAGAATTGTTAGTTCAAGTTCAACTGCACTAAGGTATCGGGGGCGAGGAAGTGGGAAATGTGATAAGCCCGCTCTTCTGTTTTTAGCAGGATTTTTTCGTAGAGGTAGCGCGTAGCTCGATCGCCCAAACTTTCTGCTTGTCCTGCTTGACGGCGCAGCAAACCGAGGATAGCTTGCTCCGCAATTAAATCGTGTTCGAGCATTTGGCGGCAGGAATATACGCCGTCGGCTTCAGGCTCGAAACAGCACAACTCAGCTAGCTTGCTAAAGCTAGCTGCTGGTATGCCGCCCAACCCGTTTAACCGTTCGCCCAACTCGTGGACGCTATCTTGAGCTTCTCCGTAGCTTTCTTCAAAGAATTTGTGCAAGGAGTAGAATTCTGCCCCTTCCACCACAAAATGATGTTTTTGATATTGCAGGTATAGAGCCTGAAAACTGGCCAGCAGCGCGTTCATTCCTTCACAAATCGGTGCTGTGACTGAATGTTCCAGTAGAACTGGGTTTTCGGCTATGTGGCCAAACGGTCTTAATGCACTCTGAGTCTCAGTCATGTGTGTTCTCCTCTCAATAGGCAGTTTTGTTGCCAATAGAGTCAGTCTAGCACCGTAAATTTACCAGTCAAGCAGAGTCTGCCTCAATAGTAGAAGATTTTATAGAGTAGGAATTTTTTTTTGTAAACCTATTGAGAATTATTAGCAGTTGGGTTATGCTTGAACAAGATCCTCGTTCTGAACGCTTCCTGAAAAGGGGGCGAACCTTCTGAAGGCAGAAGGCAGAAGGCAAAAGGCAGAATTTTTCAGGAAGGGCTTTTGATAATCCTTGATGTTCTGCTGAAATCTGGCTTTTAACTTCTACCCGCTACCAGTCAGGGTAAAAATTAATGCAAATTATTACTGTTGTTAAAAAATGAATCCAGCAGATCCAGAATTAGAAGTTTGTGACATTGTGCAAGTTAGTTGGCTAGATAGGTGGCAAGTTTACAAACGCTTGCAAGAACTAGAAATTCCCTGCTGGTGTGCGGTTGACCAACCTTTGCGGGCAAAAGTCAACACTGTTAAACAAGCGGCTCAGTTAATGAGCGTGTTGAGGCAAGTCAGTGCCCCTCGGTACGAACTGGTGCAGTGGCTGGAATACTGCTGGCAAAGGGGCTAAAGGTAGAAGGAAGTTCGGCAACGAGCAATGTAGAAGATGTAACGGATGTAACGGATTTAAAGGAGTTATAACAATGTATAAGTCTGGCAAGCAAGTTTCTGAATTCAGTTTAGAGGGAGAAATCCTCGGCCTGATTATTGAAGATGGCTGTAAACTTAAATATTTGCGAATTAGTAGCGATCGCGGAGTAGAATATCTTGTTAAACTTTGCAAGGAATTGCGGTCATTTCTGTCGCCTATTTTGACACCGGGGTTGAGAGTTCAAGTTGTAGGTGAGAAAGAACTCAATTTGAAAAACGGTAAAATAAAACTTAAAGCTCGCAGCCTCAAGCTGGCTCAAGGTCAAAATGATCGATCGCACGAACACCTTGACTCCACCAATGTACCTATTGGGTTATTGACATCGGACGATCGCGCGATCGGCAAAACCCAAGTAACCTCTCCCACAGCAGCTCAAACTGTAAAAGCTCCGGCAAAAACCCAAACCAAAATATTAGTATGTCAAAAATCAGACTGCCAGAAGCGGGGCGCTGGAGGAGTCTGTAAAGCTTTAGAAAATGCTTTGAATGCGCGCGGTTTAGAAGACAAAGTGACAGTACAGGGAACCGGATGTCTCAAACAGTGTAAAGCCGGCCCAAATATAGTGGTGATGCCGGACAAAACTCGCTACAGCCGCATTGCACCGGCAGAAGTTCCAGCAATTATTGACAAACATTGTGCAGTTGTTAAAGCTTAGGGATCGCCCGGATGCCGAAACAGTGCGTTAGAGATCGGGAAAAATTATTTTGATAGGACTCTGGGCGAAAAACTTACAGGCGCATCTTACGCCTGAATGTGAGTTCTGGTTGTAGTTCGATCGCGCCACTCGATTCAGAGGTTATTGTCCGAAAAAACCGGAAAAATGCCAAAACTATCACTTAGGGGCTTCCTTCTGTAGAATCTCTAAGGATAGACTGTATCTGAGACCCTGTGAGTATTGGGATAAAAAGCCATGTCAGAAGCTGATCTTCGAGCCCATCAGCACCAACCGCACCCTGCTGTTCCATCCGATACCGAACCATTGCATTCAGATTTTGCTGCTACTGGGGGTTTTGAGCCGATCGCCCCCGATGAGACAGACACTCCCGCAACCGTTCCCCAACAGCCAGAAGAAGACTGGCAAACAGTAGATTTTCCCAACGCCATCAGCGTAGATGCAATTCCCACAAAACCGGAAACAAAAAATTCGCAATCTCCGACACAGCCGACTGAGGCGGGCTCGCCCCCGATTTCAGACAATCTAAAAAATATGCTTGGGAATGCCGAACAGGCCAAGGGCAAAGGATCGACCCCAGTCACCCTTATGCAAGCGCTGCACGAATGCAACCGCGACCTTTTACAGCGCATCGCCCAGCTAGAAACAGCTCTCGAAGAGTCCCAAAAAACCTTGCAGAATCGCGAAACTTTGCTAGAACAGCGGACTGCAGAACTCGAAAATGCTCAAGAACAATTGACGCGGCTGTTTGGCAAAGTGGAAGTTTCCCATCAAACCCTCCAAAGTCAAGAAATTTTAGTCGAAAGTTTAAGAAATCAGTTGGCAACCAGCCAAGTCAGGCTAGCGACTGTTGAGCGAGAATGTGCGTCTACTGTGCAGCGCTACAACGAACAGTTACACCAGTTAGTAGCCACAGAAAATATTTGCAGGGAATTGCGAGCCCGCTTGCAGCGCCAGCAGCGCCACACTCTGCAATTCAAAGCTGCCTTGGAAAGAAGTTTGGACAGGCCGCAGGTAAAGTCGCCGAGGATCGAGCAGCCTGACAATAATCTGGACACCGCCAGCGCACAATTAGAATCATTGCTCGCGGCGGTCAAAAGCTCTCAGATGCCGGTGCCGCCAGCCTTCAACGCTTCCCCTGTCCAACCTTGGTCGGAACCAGAAGAGCATCCAGAGGTAGCCACTGCTGTTGAGGCGATCGAGCCTGAAGCCCCAGCCAATCAGGAACTCAACAAATTAGCCCAAGTATCCGTCATTCAATTGCAGGAGATCGAAACCTACCAGCCTGATGAGCCAGCAACTGACTCGGCCGAACCGGTTGCGGAACCTGAACTGCCGGTGGCTGAGTCTGAACCCGAAACTGCTACCAAAGAGGACACCCAAGAATTGGCCAGGGCTTTTCAAATTTTGAACTCCGTTGAAACCTTTGGCATTCAAGAAGTGCGATCGAGTGTGGCAAAACCTACAGCAGTCGCCCAACCAGACTGGCTGAGCTTGATTGCCAGTCCGCTGCGGGCTTCTAAAAAACGTCGATCGCTAGCTGAAATTGAATTGCCGAGTTTTCGATAGCGAATTGAAGTTGCTAGTTTTGAGTTAAAACTCAAAACTCAACACTCTTTTCTCCCCTTTCCCATGCCGTAGGTGAGAGCATAGCTGGTAGCCAACAGCCACAGCCAAACAGCCGGATACCGGGGCTCCAACCAAGGCTTTACCCTGCGGGCGAAGCTGGGAAGCCATCCGAATAGCAAACTGGCCAAAGCCAGCAGAGTAAAATTCAAGTAACTTCCCAGCCAGCGCCAAATATCCCCCAAGGTGACAAAATCTAAAATCCACAAAAGGAGAGAAGGGTTTTTTCCGGCTGCTTCGATCGCCAGTCGATTGAAAGTTAGCCAGTCGGTTCTATCTTTAATAAAAGTTTCGGCGACGGCGAGTTTTTGTGCTGCCAAAATACCGAAAAAGGTATTGAGCATTGAATTAATTCTTTGGGGTGGCAAACTGCTGCCGGTAGGAACCATCATGCCTTTAGAAAATAGCCAAGTTACTGAAATATTGCTCTGGTAGGCGCGAATTTGGTTTAAGTGATTTGCCGTCAACAAATTGTGCTTTAATGCTGTATCCAACAGGTCTGTTAAGCGGAAAAGATTGCGGACAAGAGAGCCGAAGCCTGTGAAAACGAGGGGAGATTGCAAGGATGCTGCGTCGCCGATCGAGACTAGGCGATCGATCGCCACGGAGCGATCGCTGCTGTTGCTGCTAAAATGCCCAGGAATATAACCAAAGGTCGGTTTTTTCCAAACCAATTTATCGACATCGCAGCGGCGGTATTCCGGCAAAATTGCGAAAAAATCTTCGTACATTTCCAGCAAAGAACCGGGATTCTCTGGATGTACTTGGTGGTAGTGAAATAGATAAACTGTCAGTTCTGTGCCGGCGCCGGGAAACAACTCCCAAATGAGCTGGCGTCCGCGGGAAATGTCCCCGTGAGTGTGGAGTACATCCCCGTAATCGGAATCCCATATTCCCGGCTCAAATCCTCCGTCGATGACTGCTCCCACTGTCGGACAAACGCTGTCAAAAGTCCGCCCTTCGTTCAATTGCCAAGCGATGGGAGAAGCCGACCCCATTGCATCCACCAGCAGCCGTCCTAATGCAGTGCGATCGGCTTTTGTCGGCAAGTGGCGGCCCTGAACTACTACTTTTTCTGCTTCAACATCTGCTCTGATAAACTCAGTTTCGTCCCAGATTTCTCCACCAGCTTCTGTTAGCTTAACTCCCGCTAAATTCAGCAATTTCTCTCCGTCCAAAGCTACATTGAGTACCTTTGGTGTGTGCAGAACAGGCGCTTTAGCCACGAACGGATTGTTAGCATCAAAAAACTTGTTGTAGCCATCTTTGTATTCTCTGGCAATCAAAGTTTCGATTTCTGCAGCAGTAAATAAACCCAAATCAATTAAGCTTTGAATTTCGTCCCGCGAAATATTCCACTCGCGATTCATCCGCCCGAAAGGCATTCGCTCAACTAGCAGCACCCGGTAGCCCAATCTCGCCATGACTGCGGCGTGAATCACTCCCAAGGCCCCGCCAATATAAATTAAGTCGTAAAAAGTATCGCCAGAATCAGACACCGAAACTGTACTTTTTACCTTCTTCTTAACATCGGTTACATCCGTTAAATCCGTTACAGAATCCGTTGCCGAACCCTCTTCCTTCAAAAACACTACTTGTTTTGGCGTTTGAGGATTGCGAGTGCCTTCGCGCCAACGCTGTTCCCACCAGTAGACGCGCTTGAGGTCATATTCGCCATTAGGCATTTTTTGGAAGTATTTGACGGTCAAGGGGTAATAGGGGGCAAGAGCCTCAAAAATTGACTGCTTGGAGAGGTCTATGACAGGGGGTTCCCGGTAGCGATCGGGAAACTTGTTTCTTACAGCAAGATTCAGAGCTTCCAGGAACTTTTTTTCTCCCGCAGGCGCCTCTTCTAGACGAAAGACTTTTAAATAAGTGGTGCGTTGCAGTGACCAGACAAAGGTGGAAAGTTCTGTCGATCGCCAATTTTGGTTTCCTGAATTGGTGTCAGCCAAGGCGGGTTTTGGATTGGCATTTTGAGTTCCAGACTTCTGAACCTCGGCTGTTGTGGCTGGTGAAAGCAGGCGAAAGCCGTCAGCAGTAATAATTTTTTCTCCCATTCCGGGATCGAATTCGTGCTGCAACCAAGTGCAGACTGCTGCTGTATCCGGTGTCGGAACTTCTAGATAAAGAATTTCTTGCATGATTAGGCTCTCAATTCTGAATAAATTAATAAAGATGGGGGAGTTGACAAGGGAGCAAAGTAGGCTATACTCCCGAATACTTATTTAGTTTTAAATAAGTTTACAGTGTTCTCAGATTTTTAGCTGATTCGCCGGAAGCCCCACAGCGGCTGAACATCTACTCCCTTCGGTATGCACTCCTATGAATTATCCCATTCCTACGAATCCTCAAGAAATGATTGCTTTGCGGCAGCAGCCGCTGAATGAAGAATTGGTGGCGTCGGCGATCGCGGGTGTGATTCAAATAGCTCGATCGCGATCTCAGTCTTTGGATGAATTGAAGGCTGAGGTACTAGCCGACGACAATCTGCTCGATTTTGCTCAGAGGCTATGGCTGAGCGACATTGTGGCTCAAGCTTGGAACAATTTGCCTGATTACTAGACTGCTGCTAAAAGATCTACTTCATTAGAGGTGAACTTAAAATGGTACAAACAAGATTAAAATCCTTAACTTTAGAAGAGTTTCTCCAACTACCCGAAACCAAACCGGCCAGCGAATACATTGATAATCAAATTATTCAGAAGCCAATGCCACAAGGGAAACACAGTGCGACTCAATGTGAACTAATTATTTTCATTAACACTATATTAAAACCAAAAAAAGTTGCACGAGCATTTCCTGAACTCCGGTGTACCTTTGGCGGAAGGTCAACAGTGCCTGATGTTTCAGTATTTGTCTGGAACAGAATTCCCGCCGATGATAACGGCGAAATTGCTAATGTCTTTCCCATAGCTCCTGATTGGACAATTGAGATTTTGTCGCCTGACCAAAGTCAAACTAAAGTTACTAAAAATATTCTGCACTGCTTAAATCATCAAACTCAAATGGGCTGGCTGATCGATCCCGACGAACAATGCGTTTTTGTTTATGTTCCCCAGCAACAGACAGCAGTATTTGATGAACCCGAAATGCTGCTACCTGTGCCGTCCTTCGCTAGCGAACTGCGGTTGAGTGTCGGAGAATTATTTGGCTGGCTGCTGAAATAATCTTCGGAAGAATGTCCTATTTTTAATATTTTTTACTTTTCCCTAGTGACAACAGTCAACAGTCAACAGTCAACGGACTAACGCAACTCAACTTCTCGCTTGACTTCTGTCAAAACTCGATCGCCTCGCATCAACCGGTATTCGGCCCGCCAAACTCCCGGAATCAGAGGAGAATTTGTACTGTTTCTTTTGCCGACATAACCCAACCAAGTACGGCTGGGGGCTTTAATTTCATTGGTCTGATCGGCGATGGTTGTGCCGTTGGGTGCAAATAATTTGTATTGTTCCCGATCGCCCTTGAGCACTCCGTAACTTTGCACCCAAAACAACAAAGCTGGACTGTTTACAGGGAGTTGAGTTTCGGAAAATTGTCCTTCCCAGACAGCGTTGATATCGGGCGGCTTATTGGCAAAACCAGCCCTAATTAAACCTGTGGAAATATAGTCTAGAGGCTTGTCCCAAATTGGATTGCGGGCGATGTTGCAGCCTACCTTCGCGTCGGGTCCGACAAAGGGATCTACGGCTTTGCCTTGATAGCGATAAGTTACGTGTACGTGGGGGAAAGATGCCATCCCAGAGTTTCCCACCATGCCCAAAACAGTGCCTTTTTCTACCTGCGTACCCGGTTTGACGGCAACGCTGCCTTGGCGGAGGTGGCAGTATTGGGCTTCCCAACCACCGCCGTGGTCAATTACCATGCCGTTGCCGCATTCTGTGCCTGCGAGATTGGCTTTTTCTGTATCGTTTTGTAAACGCCGATCGACCACACCATCTCGTGCTCGCAAAACTTTGCCTGCTGCGGAGGCAATAACTGGAACTCCTTTTGCCATTGCTTTGGCATCGGGAATGGCAAAATCTGTGCCGTCGTGGCCGTCGTAGGTTTGGCGCCCGCAGCCAAAATCGACGGCGGTGGGGCCGGGTTCTCGATCGAAATACAGCAATACAAAACAGTCTTTGCCGAGGGTACAGTCGATCGGCTGACCGAATTGCGGGTTGTTGGGCTTTTGGGCGACTGCGGAAGAAACGAGACGCTGGGCGATCGTGTTGGCTTCGGCGATCGGGGCACTTACTCCGCTGTTAGTAGCACAGCTAGACAGACTTGTCAACCCCAAGGTCAACAAAATTGCAGAAATGTATTTTGTGGAGAGTATAGTCATTCGCCGATTGGATGTAAAAGCTGAGGTGGGTAGTGAAAAATCAATTAATCATTCAGAATAGAGTTGCTCAAGAATCTAGACGATGGGTAAGGCGTTTTCGTTTCCTATCTTTGTTGTATTATTTTGAGTTAGAAATTTTAAAATTTTAATTAGTTCAAGAATGGGTTCTAAAATTCGATCGCTCATTTCGATAATTCGGCTGGCCGGGCTTGCGGTTGCGGCTTTGGCGATGTGGGGATTTGCCACTATTGCCGAAGAGGTGTTGGAAAAAGAAAGTTACGCTTTCGATACCTCTATTTTACTCGCTCTGAGGCAATTGCACACTCCCTTGCGCGATCAAATAATGCTGGGCTTTACCTTTTTGGGAGAGCCGAAGTTGCTGCTAGTGATTTGTCTGACGTTGGGTATTGTTTTGCTAGCGCGCAATCACCGATCTGAATCTGCAACTATTGCGCTCGCGGGTGGTGGAGCCATCGGTTTAAATTTACTATTAAAAAAACTTTTTGCCCGCGATCGACCTCAACTTTGGGAGCGTGTTGTTAATGTCACATTTTACAGTTTTCCTAGCGGTCATGCAATGATTTCAATGGTTATTTACGGTTTGCTAGGATATTTTTTGGGTGTACGATTTCCCAAGCAGCGCTGGTCGATTTACAGTTTGACAGTTGTCTTAATTGCTGCTATTGGTTTGAGCCGGCTTTACCTAGGAGTTCATTGGCCTACCGATGTTATTGCTGGTTATACTGCTGGTTTGGTGTGGCTAATTACCTGTATTATCACTTTGGAAATATGGAAGGACTTGCGTTCTTTTACTAGGGCTTCTAAAGAGGAGTTTTTGTCACAGGAAAAAAATCAAGAATAATTTGAAATTTTCTACTCAAAACTGACTATTTGCTTCTGGGTAAAACACATGGCAATTCCTTTTTCGTAGTAAGCAGCCTCGTTAATGAAAATGGGATATACGGTTGATTTACCTTCATACAAGACCGACTTACCATCAAAGGTCAAAAACATCGGTTCGCCGGGATTTAGGGCTTGATAATCTCTGGATTGCAGATGAGGATGAATCATTGCCTGAATTTCTCTGTTCTCGTTTCTGGGATAGTCGATCGCCCCAATGGTGTGATAAATAGTCAGGGGATTCTTGACCGCAGGCACTGTGCCTTGATTGTAGGCTTCTACGCAGTCTAATATCGTACCGACAACTTGCTCAGTTTCCTGAAATAAAGACGCATCTAATACGCTTTGTGGCACTGCACCAACTTCCAGCGTCCCGCCTAATTCCGAAAGCGATCGCAGCACAGGACTATCATGATTCTTGGTTGTAGAAGTGAGTACCTTGATGCGGGGATACACAGAGGTTAAATAAGCTGCTAGTTGCAGGTTAAATGGATGATGGCTGGCGAGAATAAATGTTAGCCCCATGTTGGATGTGGTGCTGTGCAAATCGATAATTACGTTGGGATGATGTGTGTTTTTTGAGCTAAAAATGCCGTAGATTTCTTTCGCCCGCTGGGCTTCATAGCTGGAGAGATGGGGATTTTCTAAATCTTGCTTTCTAAAGCAGCGGTTGAGGTCGATATCGATGTAGCGTGTCCCGATTTCGCAAGCTTTGGGATTGGCTAGCAGGGTGATAGTTTCAAAAGTCGATCGCCCCATTAACTCTGGCGCGCGATCGAATTTCTTCACGAGGTAAATTCCTGTGAGTTCGTTTCCGTGGGTTCCTCCCACTATGGCAACACGTTTAATTTGATTCATAAACAAATAATTTCCTATCCCAAGCCTGAGAGGTGAGAACCGAGGGAAAACCCAGAGGGGGCAATTGTTTGAGATAATGGAGAAGTCATAAAAAAGCGGGTGACTTTTGGAACGACCCCACAAAAAATGCTAAAGACATTATACCAAAAGTTATTAAGCATCCACTTGAGCGAGAGTCAACCACCCATCTTATAACTCTTAGTTCAGATGCTTCAAAGCCATCGACAACTCCGATGATCGAGATGAGCTAACATTTTTCCACAACCGATTCAATACAATAGTCGCGTCCGAAGTCTCCAGCTATTTCTTAATCTCCCCCAGCTTTCGACGCAGTGGCTGTGGTTTCCTATAACCCAAGCGGCTTTAAAGTCTGAATTTAGAGACCAAAGATTTAATATAGCACAACGGAGAAACAGTTCATAATTAACCTTAAAAACTAAAAAATATGTAGAATTTGCTCTCAACAGAACTCAATGGCGAGATCGAAATCTGCTGATAGTCACGATAATTTTTGGGAGTCAATCGATTTTAGATTTTAGATTTTAGATTAAAGAATTGACTTGCGCGAGATAAATGCTCTTTCTTGAGGATTTTCGATTTTCGATTTTGGATTGATTCCACGGATAA
>Ga0075157_10001460_pt1 | contig 14798 bp, 20 predicted proteins | sample JI81BgreenDNA_FD_70967 | JGI IMG/M metagenome (GOLD analysis project Ga0075157, IMG submission 70967) | Wastewater effluent complex algal communities from Wisconsin, to seasonally profile nutrient transformation and Carbon sequestration -... | ecosystem: Engineered > WWTP > Effluent > Algae...
GAGTGAACACAGCAGCAATCAGCAACGGCAATCGCATCATTGGCCTTTCAATCCGGTTTCCGCGACCCTGGCCACCACATCGGCAGCGATCCGGGGCGGGACGAACTTGCGGATGTCGCCACCATAAACAGCAATTTCCTTGACCAGACGTGAAGCGATCGGCTGCAACGCGACATCGGCCATCAGGAACACCTGTTCGATATCGTCATTCAGCGCCCGGTTCATGCCGGTCATCTGGAACTCATATTCGAAATCGCCGGCACCGCGCAGGCCGCGCACGATCACGGTGGCGCCCAGCCTTTCGGCAAAGGTCATCAGCAGCTCATCGAAATCGGCGACCTCCACGTTGGGGATGTCGGTGGTCTCGCGGATGATCTGTGCCTTGCGTTCGGCCAGCGTGAACATCGGCGATTTCGATGGGTTGGTGGCCACACCGATCACCAGCCGGTCCACCAGCCGCGCGCCGCGGCGGATGATGTCCATATGGCCGAGGGTCATCGGATCGAAGGTGCCGGGATAGACGCCAATGCGGGTCATGAGGCTTGCTCCTTACCGATCACGCTCGACAGCGAAACGCGCGATGGCGCGCAGCAGATCGGCCTCCGGGCCAAAACCGGAAAGATGGGCAATGGCCTGATCTATCAGCATGTTGGCCTGGGTGCGGGCGCGTTCGATACCCAGCAGCGAAACGAATGTCGCCTTGCCGGCGGCGGCATCTTTCTGCACGGCCTTGCCGGTCTTGGCGGATTCGCCTTCCACGTCGAGCAAATCATCGGCGATCTGGAAGGCCAGACCGAGATCGCGGGCATAAGCGCGCAAGCTTTTCTTGTTGGCTTCCGATGCCCGGCCCATGATGGCGCCGGCTTCCAGGCACCACACGATCAACGCGCCGGTTTTCAGCTGCTGCAGCCGGGTGATGCCGGCCAGATCATAGGTCACATCGCCGGCCACCAGATCCATCATCTGGCCGCCGGCCATGCCGGCCGGGCCGGACTGGACAGCAAGTTGAGTGATGAGTTCGAGCCGGGCGACCGGATCTTCGTGGGTGGCGGGATCGGCCAGGATTTCAAAAGCCAGATCGTGCAGGCAATCGCCGGCCAGCACGGCGGTGGCTTCATCGAAGGCCTTGTGCACGGTGGGCTTGCCGCGGCGCAGGTCATCATCGTCCATGCACGGCAGATCGTCGTGGATCAGGCTGTAGACATGGATGCATTCGATCGCGAGCGCGACCCTGAGCGCTTGTTCGCGTGGCACGTGGAAGATATCGCAGGCCGCAATCACCAGCAGCGGGCGCATGCGTTTGCCACCGCCGATCGCCGCATGGCGCATGGCTTCATACAGCCGAGCGCGGCTGTCATCGGGCACGGCCAGCAGCCGATCGAAACGCTGATCGATGGCCTTGCCGATGGCATCAAGGGCGGGCTTCAGGCTGAGCGAGGGCTGCACCATGTCCGTGCCCCCTTATTGCGCGTCAAAGGGGCGGGTGGCGACGGCTTCGCCGGCGGCATTCTGCTGGATCTGTTCGATGCGCATGCGTGCATCGTTCAGCCGGGTTTCGCAGAGCGATTTCAGTGCCTGGCCGCGTTCATAAAGCGAGATGCTGTCATCAAGGCTCAGATCACCCGATTCCAGCTTGCGCACGATGTCTTCCAGCTCGCGCAGAGCATCCTCGAAGCTGGGCTGGGGGGCAGCGGGCGTGTCCATGGTCGCCGTATCTGGACGGGCGCGCGGCTATGGTCAAGCGTGTGGACATCAAACCACCTTGCCAGCGTGGCTAAGCAGCGCGACATTGAAAGCCGAGGCCTTTGGGAGACGTGTCATGCCCACCACAACCCGCGCTGCCGTGCTGCGCCAACGAGGGCAGCCTTACAGTATCGAAACCGTGGAACTGGCCGATCCCGGGCCGGGGCACGTGCTGGTGAAGCTGGCGGCGTGTGGCATCTGTTTCACAGATGTGGGCGTGCAGCGCTATGAGCAGGGCACGCCGCTGCCACAGGTTCTGGGCCATGAAGGCGCCGGCACGGTGCTGGCGGTGGGCGCGGGTGTCACCACCGTGGCCGCCGGTGACCGGGTGGTGCTGAGCTATGCCAGCTGCGGCGCCTGCCCCAGTTGCAGCCATGATCATCCGCAATATTGTTCGAACTTTATGGCGCTGAACTATGCCGGCGTGCTGCCTGATGGCCGGGTGCCGTTCAGCCAGGATGGCAAGCCGATCTATGGCGGCTTCTTCGGCCAATCCAGTTTTGCCGATCATGCCATTGCCTATGCGCGCAACACGGTGAAGCTGGCCGATGATGTGCCGTTTGCGTTGGCGGCGCCGTTCGGGTGTGGCCTGCAGACGGGGGCTGGCACCGCCTACAACACGTTGAACGTGCAGCCGCATCACGGGTTTGCGGTGATGGGCGCGGGTTCGGTGGGCCTGGCAGCGCTGCTGGCGGCGGTGGACCGGGGTTGCCACACCATCATTGCGGTCGACCGCGTGGCGGAGCGGCTGGATCTCGCCCGGAAACTGGGCGCGACGCACACCATATTGGCCGATGGCCGCGATCTGATGCTGGCGCTGCGCGAGGTGGTGGCGACCGGCCTTGATCGCATTGTCGATACCACCGGGGCCTCACCCGTGATCCGCTCAGGTGTGGAGGCGCTGGCCAGCCGAGGTGAACTCGCCATGCTGGCCGTCACCGCGCCGGGCACGGAAATCACCTTCAACCCCAATACGTTGCTGGGCGGGCGTTCGCTGAAGGGTGCGGTGGAAGGCGATGCCGATCCGCAGGCCTTCATCCCCTGGCTGATCGATCGCCACCGCGCCGGCCGCTTCAATCACGCCCCGCTGGTGACGGAATATCCTTTGGCCGCGATCAACGAGGCCGTGGCCGATATGGCCAGCGGCAAGGCGGTGAAGCCCGTGCTGGTGATGGCGTGAGGCGGCGCCTTTCTCATCCTTTGAGAAAGTGAGAACCCGCTCATGCCGAGCTTGTCGAGGCACGCGCCACAGTCCGTGCGTGCCTCGACAAGCTCGGCATGAGCGGGTTTGGTCTTGCTGTGCTTAGACTTACTTCCCGGTGAACTGTGCCGGCCGCTTTTGCAGGAAGGCGCTCACCCCTTCGACGAAATCGGCCGATCGCCCCGCCTGCAGCTGGTTGCGGCGCTCCACCATCAGTCCTTCTGAAAGCGACACATCCAGGCAATCGCGGATGCCCTGGCGGATCAGCGCATAGGATTTGGTCGGCCCCTTCGCCAGTTTCTCGGCCACGGCGCGGGTGGCGGCGGCCAGATCGGCATCATCGACCACCTTGTAGACCATGCCCCAATCCAGCGCGGTTTCCGCCGGGATGCGTTCGCCCAGCATCATCATTGCCTGGGCCCGCGCGCGGCCGGCGAGGCGCGGCAGCAGCCAGGTCGACCCCACGTCGGGCACCAGCCCGATGTTGACGAAGGCCTGCAGGAAATAGGCGGATTTGGCGGCAATCACGATGTCGCCGGCCAGCGCATAGGAACAGCCGGCGCCGGCCGCGACGCCGTTGACCGAGGTGATGAACGGCACCGGCAGCGCAAACAAGCGCTCCAGCAACGGATTGAAATGTGATTCGAGCACGGCACCGGCATCCGGCGGACCGGAGCGTTTCGCTCCGCCACCCGCACCGCCGCCGGCCAGATCGGCGCCCGAACAGAAGCCGCGCCCTGTGCCAGTGAGCACCAGCACGCGCGCCGTGCCTTCGTCGCGCACCCGGTCGACCGCGTCGATCATTTCCTCGATCACGCCCACATGGAGCGCGTTCATCACCTGCGGGCGGTTGATGGTGAGGGTCGCAATGCCTTCGGCTTCTTCGAACAGGATATGGGTGTAGCTCATGACGGTCTCCCTTTGGCCGTCACGATAGGAGGCACGCGCCCGCGCCGTCACCCCATCAATCAACCAAGGTCTGGCATGACCTCCATGATCGCTGCCAGGCAATCGCGGCCCAGCTGCATCGAACGCTGCGGCGACCAGCCAAACTCGGCGCAGGGCAGATCATCATTGTCCTTGAACGGCATTTCCAGCGTCATCGCCAGGCAGCCAAAGCGTTCGGCCAGTTGGTTGGTGCTCATCGCCAGGTTGGCGGTGCCAGGGCGGGCGACGGGATAGCCCTTCGCCGTCTGGAAATCCGGCGTGATCCGCGCCAGCCGCGCCTTGTAATCGGCGAGCAGCGCCAGCTGTTTCGGCGTGATCGACGGGATGCCTTCAAAGCCGGCGATGAACACCTGCGGGATGGCTTCATCACCGTGAACATCCATGGCGAGGTGGCAGCCGGTCTTGTCCATTGCACCCAGCACGCACAGCACTTCTGGCGATTTTTCGGCCGACGGCGCGTTCCATTCGCGGTTGAGGTTCACGCCGGCGGCGTTGGTGCGCAGATGGCCGCGGAAACTGCCATCGGGGTTCATGTTGGGCACGATGTGGAAGGTGGCCTGTTGGCGCAACAGCCTCGCCACCGGATCGTGCGGATCGGTCAGTCGTTCCAGCGCACCTTCCATCCACCATTCGGCCATGCTCTCGCCCGGATGCTGGCGGGCATAGAGCCACACGGTCTTCGGGCCGTCGCCGACGATCAGCCGGTCAATCGCCCGACCATCAAGGCTGTGGCCCAGCACGTCGGCGCGCACGCCAGGCCGGGCGGCGATGCGGGCGATCAGGTCGTGGTGCCGCTCCATGGAGTAGGGCGCGAAATAGGCCAGCCACAGATGGTCAACGCTGGGCGACACTTCGATGGTGAGCGTGCCATTGGCGGATTTGGCATCGAAACTGGTCGGCGCGCGTCGCCACGTCTGCCGGTCTTCGGAAACACAGGCGCGATAGCCCGGCCAGCCATCGGGATAGGCGCTGCCGTTCAGATCGATGATGCGGATGATGCAGCGCTGGCCGCGTCCGCCCGACAGGCGGAAGTGGAACCATTGATAAAAGTCGCTGTGCGCGTCCTTGCCTATGGTCAACACGATGTCGTGCGGGCCGGTGACGCGCTCGACATGGATGTTCCCCGAATCAAACGCGCTGTCGATGCTGATCATTGGTCGGTCTTCACTTTCACGGTCACACTCTGGCCGCTGGGGCCGGGAAAGCCCTTTAACAGGGCTTGCAGCAGCACCGGCGCGGCGCTGATCGGATCGATGCTGGGGGCGATGGTGCTGGCGCGGCCTTCCCACACGGCGCTGCCGTCGCTGGCCCGGCGGATCTGCAGGGTCATCAGCGCGGCCGTCACGGTGCGGGTGCCGCCACCCACCGGGAAGGTCACGCCGCCGCCAATGCCGCCATTCCAGCCACCGGTGCCGCCGCCGATGCCGATCGATATGGGCGAGCGTTTGCGCACCACCTCGCTGTTGCCGGTCAGCGTGATGCGCGCGACATGATCGGCCGGCTGGCCACCCGCTGCCAACTTGAAGCCCGCCTTGGCCAGTTCGGCATTGGCCGCAGCGGCCAGCGCGCCGAATTGCAGCGAGGATGCTGCCGCCGGATCGGCCGGCTCCACCACGATGCTGCTGCCGGTCAGCGGCGGCGCCGGCGGTGCCAGAATGTGGAAGCGCGTCACCTCCACCTTCACGGTCGCGGCATGGGCCACCGATGGCAGCAGCAGGGCGGCCAGCAGGGCAGGCAAAATCATGTGGCGGGTCATCGGCTTCACTCGCGGGCACGCATATACAGGTCTGGTCGCACTTCGGCTGCGGGCAAGCAAGTGTGGATAAGGCGACTGCGGTTGACAAAGCGCAGCGCCTCCCTTAGCGACCGGCCTCCGTTTCACCACCGATTCACTTGCCGGGATTGATCATGAAGATCCGCAACAGCCTCAAGAGCCTGAAGGGCCGCCACCGTGACTGCCAGATCGTGCGTCGTCGCGGCCGCACTTACGTGATCAACAAGACCAACCGTCGCTTCAAGGCCCGCCAGGGCTGAGCATGCGCCGCTGGCCCCTGTGGCCAGCAGGTTGACTTGGTGAGACCCCTGCCATCCGGCGGGGGTTTTGCTGTTTGTGGGGTTGGTCATGCTGCGCGCCGTGGTGTTCGATGTCGGCAACGTGCTGGTCGATTGGGACGTGCGCACTTTCTATGCGCCGCTGATTCCCGATCCGGCGCGGCTGGACTGGTTCCTGGCCGAAGTGGTGACGCCGGCCTGGCATTTCCAGCATGATGCGGGCCGACCATTCGCGGAAACCAGCGCCGAACTCATCGCCCGCTTCCCGGCCGAGGCTGAACTGATCCGCCAATATGGCCCCCGCTTCAATGAAACGGTACCCGGTGCCATTCCTGGCATGATCGAACTGGTGCAGCAGTTGGCCGCGGCCTGCGTGCCGCTATTTGCCATCACCAATTTCAGCCACGAATTCTGGCCACCGTTCCGGGCCGAGTGGCCGGTGTTCGATCATTTCACCGATATCGTCGTTTCTGGCGAAGAGCGGCTGACCAAGCCGGATGCGGCCATCTACCAGCTGGCGCTGCGGCGCTTTGGGCTGGCGCCAGGCGAAGCCATCTTCATCGACGACCGTGCCGACAATGTGGAGGCGGCGGTGGCCAATGGTTTTGTGGGCCACCTGTTTACCGGCCACGACGTGCTGGCGGCGGAACTGGTGCGGCTGGGCATGCTGCCTCAATAATTCTTCAGCTCGTCCCCGGTCAGCCGCACGACGTGGACAACGTTGGTGGTGCCGGGCGTCGAAAACGGCACGCCGGCAATCAGCACCAGCGGATCGCCGCCCTTGGCGAGGCCGGTGCGCAATGCCATGCGCTTGGATTTGGCGACCATTTCTTCGAAACTGCCGACATCGCGGGTGGTGACGGCATGCACACCCCACACCAGGCCCATGCGCCGCGCCGTGGTCTGGCTGGGCGTGAGGCACAGCACCGGCACCGAAGGCCGTTCCCGCGCCGCGCGGCCGGCGGTGGAGCCGGAGATGGTGAAGCAGGCAATGGCGCGTGCGCCGATGGTGCGGCTGATATCGGCGGCGGCCGACGTGATGGCGGCTGCGGTCGAACGGCCGGTGGCGACTTCGGTGAAATGCACGCGGCCATGATAGCTGGGATCGGCTTCCACCTGGGCGGCGATGGCATCCATCATGCTCACTGCCTCCACCGGCCAGGCCCCAGCCGCGCTTTCGGCTGACAGCATCACGGCATCGGCGCCGTCATAGATGGCGGTCGCCACATCCGACACTTCGGCACGGGTGGGGCTGGGGCTGGTGATCATCGATTCCAGCATCTGCGTTGCCACCACCACCGGTTTGCCCAGGCTGCGCGCCATGGCAACGATGCGTTTCTGCGCTGGCGGCACGTTCTGCGGCGGCAGTTCCACGCCCAGATCACCGCGCGCCACCATCACCGCATCGGCGATCTCCAGTATCTCTTCCAGTCGTTCCAGCGCGGCCGGCTTCTCGATCTTGGCCAGCAGGCTGGCGCGGCCGCCGATCAGCCGGCGCGCTTCGGCGACGTCTTCGGGGCGCTGCACAAAGCTCAGCGCCACCCAGTCCACCCCGCAATCGAGCGCAAAGGTGAGATCGGCGCGGTCCTTCGGCGTGAGTGCCGGAAGCGGCACCACCACGTCGGGCACGTTGACGCCCTTGTTGTCCTTGATGGTGCCGGGCACCTCCACCACGCAATCGATGGCCTCTTCCGAAACAGCGGTGGCGCGCAGCACGATCTTGCCGTCATCCACCAGCAGCCGCGCACCGGGGCGCAATGCGGCAAAGATTTCCTTGTGCGGCAGGCAAACGCGGGCTGCATCGCCCGGCGTGGTGTGGCGATCGAAGCGGAAGGCCTGGCCCTTCACCAGCTCGGCGCCGCCACCGGCGACGCGGCCAACCCGCAGTTTCGGGCCCTGCAGATCGGCCAGGATGGCGATCGGCCGCCCGTTGGCCTTTTCGACAGCGCGCACCGCCGCGATCAGCTTGCCCTGGCTCTCGTGGCTGCCGTGGCTCATGTTCACGCGGAAGGCATCGGCGCCGGCCGCATGCAACTTGCTGATCATCTCTTCCGAAGCCGATGCCGGCCCCAATGTGGCCAGCACCTTGACCCGGCGGGCCCTTGGTTGAAGATGTCGGCTCATGCTGCGTCCCAGTCGTTCGGATTTTCGGGCACCCTAGCGGCTGATGCGGCGCATTGCCACAGGAGAGAGACATCACCATGACGATCCTTGCCGATGATGCAGTGCGGGAACGGCTTGAAGCCGCAGCCTTTCGCCGCCTGATGCTCCATTTGCGCCAGCGCACAGATGTGCAGAATATCGACCTGATGGGTTGGAGCGGCTTCTGCCGCAACTGCCTGGGCGACTGGCTGCACGAGGAAGCCGAGAAGCAGGGACTGGCGCTGAGCAAGGACGAGGGGCGCACCCATGTCTATGGCATGACGCAAGCCGAGTGGAAGGCGCTGCACCAGCAGCCCGCCACGCAGGAACAGATGGACCGTATGGCCGAATCGCTGGCGAAGAACGAGGCCGTCCGGTAACCGGCTTGCATCTCAATTCACCACAGGGACGATCATGACCGACGAGACCATGTCCGGCACCGAAAGCGTGTCCGCCACCCAGCTGCGCCTGTTCATCGAGCGCATCGAAACGCTGGAAGAGGAAAAGAAGGGCATCGCCGACGACATCAAGGACGTCTATGCCGAAGCCAAGGGCACCGGTTTCGACATCAAGACGATGAAGACGCTGGTGCGGCTGCGGAAAATGGAGACAGCGGCGCGGCAGGAAGCCGAAGCGCTGCTGGAAACCTATCGCGCCGCCATCGGCATCTGAAAAAGGAAACCATGATGATTCTCTATGGCGGCAAGCTTTCTCCCTTCGTGATGCGGCCGCTGCTGGTAAGCCGGGCCAAGGGCGCTGAGGTCACGCTGGGCAACTTTGAAGGCGGCATCAAGTGCCCGGAATATCTGGCGTTGTGCCCGACGGGGAAGATGCCGCTGCTGGTTGATGGCGATCTTGCGCTGCCGGAAAGCCAGGTGATTGCGGATTATCTTGATCTGGCGCTGCCCGGGCCCAAGCTGATCCCGGCCGACATCGTGGGCGCCACCAAGGTGCGGCTGCTGGTGCGGCTGGCTGATAGCTATGTCGTGCCGCAACTGGGCGGGCTGTTCCGGGGCCGCGAGAACCCGGCCGGCGTGCCGGATGCGCTCAAGGGCATGGGCGAGGCGCTGGGCTATATCGAGCATTACCGCAACGCCGCCGATGAATTTGCCTATGGCAACAGCTTCACCCAGGCCGATGCGGCGCTGATTCCGCTGTTCTTCTTCCTCGATGCATTGGATGGCCCGATGCCGACCAAGGCGCTGGTGGCGGCCCAGCCCGGCCTTGCCGCCTGGTGGGCCCGCGCCAAGGCCAGTGTGCTGGGCGCGCAGGCGATTGCCGAGCAAGCTGAAGGCTTGAAGCAGATGATGGCCAGCCGGGCTTGATTGTCAGGCGACCTCGCCCCTAAGCTCAAACCCACAAGGGGACTTGCAATGCAGATGACGCTGACCATCAACGGCCAGGACCACAGCGTGGAGGCACCCGCCGCTACCCTGCTGGTTGAGGTGCTGCGCGACCAGCTGGGGCTGACCGGCACCCATATCGGTTGCGACACCAGCCAGTGCGGCGCCTGCAATGTGCTGATCGATGGCGCGGCGGTGAAGGCCTGCACCATGCTGGCAGCGCAGGCGCAGGGCGCGCAGGTCACCACCATCGAAGGATTGGGCAGCACCGACGCGTTGCATCCGATGCAGCAGGCCTTCCGCGAAGCCCACGGCCTGCAGTGCGGCTTCTGCACGCCAGGCATGGTGATGGCTGGCATGGAAATGGTGCGCAAGCATGGCACGAAGCTGACGCCGGAACTGGTCACGCACGAACTGGAAGGCAATCTGTGCCGCTGCACCGGTTACATCAACATCGTGAAGGCGATCGTGGCCGGCGCGGCAGCGATGGAGACCCAAAATGCGTGATTTCGCTCTGCATCGCCCGGCCAGCGTTTCGGCCGCCACGGCTGCCTTTGCCGGCGCCGATGGCGAAGCTGCCTATCTCGCCGGTGGCCACACGCTGATTCCTGCCATGAAATCGCGGCTGCGCATGCCCGATGCACTGGTGGACCTGACAGGCCTTGGCCTGTCGGGCATCAGCCGCGACGGTGATCGCCTGTGGATTGGTGCCACCACCCGCCATGCCGATGTCGCCACGGGCGCCACCGCCATTCCGGGCCTGGCTTGCCTGGCCGCCGGCATCGGCGACGCGCAGGTGCGCAACCGCGGCACGTTGGGCGGCAGCATCGCCAACAATGATCCCGCCGCCGATTATCCCGCCGCCGCGCTGGCGCTGGACGCGGTGATCGAAACCGATCGCGGCAGCCACAAGGCCGATGATTTCTTCCAGGGCATGTTCACTACGGCGCTGGCCGAAAGCGAGATCATCACCCGCGTTGGTTTCGCCATCCCGCAGCAATCATCCTATGCCAAGTTCCGCCATCCGGCCTCGCGCTATGCCATGGTCGGCGTCTATGTTGCGCGCCATGCAAGCGGCTGGCGCGTGGCCATCACCGGTGCCGGGCCGGGCGTGTTCCGCTGGGCGGACGCGGAAACCGCGCTGAACGCCGGCAGTGATACCGCCGGGCTGGTGCTGGCCGCGGATGATCTCAACAGCGACATCCATGCCAGTGCCGAATATCGCGCCCATCTGTGCGGCGTGATGCTGAAACAGGCGCTGGCCACGCTGGCCTGACGGAGAGCCGCCGATGATCGTCACCACCACCCCGACCGTCGAAGGCAGGCCCGCTACCCACTATCTCGGCATCGTTTCGGGTGAGACCATCATGGGGGCGAACATCTTCCGCGATTTTCTCGCCGGCATCCGCGACATTGTTGGCGGCCGTTCCGGCGCCTGGGAAGAAGTGATGCAGCAGGCACGCAAGGAAGCGCTGCTGGAAATGCAGGAACATGCCGCGCGCCTCGGGGCAGATGCCGTGATCGGTGTGCAGCTTACCTTCAATGCGCTTGGTGCTTCGGATTCGATGCTGATGGTGACGGCCAGCGGCACGGCCGTAAAACTGGCCTGATTGCCGTTTGGCGGCATGGTTGCTAAGGCCGCAGCCATCCCGTTTCCAACCAGTTGAACGATCATGGCCGGCCACAGCAAATTCAAGAACATCATGCACCGCAAGGGCGCGCAGGATAAGAAGCGCAGCGCCCTGTTTTCAAAGCTTTCCCGCGAAATCACCGTGGCGGCCAAGATGGGCATGCCCGATCCGGCCAACAATCCGCGTCTGCGCGCCGCCGTGCTCGCCGCCCGCGTGGAAGGCATGCCGAAGGACAATATCCAGCGCGCCATCGACAAATCGCAGGGTGGTGACATCGCGAACTATGAAGAGGTGCGCTACGAAGGCTTCGGCCCCGGCGGCGTCTCGCTGATCATCGAAACCCTCACCGACAACCGCAACCGTACCGCCACCAACGTGCGCACGGCGATGGCCAAGAACGGCGGCAACCTCGGCGCTTCGGGCAGCGTGTCCCATGGCTTCGAGCGGCTGGGCCTGATTTCCTACCCCGCCACGGCCGGCAGCGCCGATGCCGTGTTCGAGGCCGCGCTGGAAGCCGGTGCCGACGACGTGGAATCGAGCGAGGACGGCCACGAAATCTGGTGCAGCATCGAAAGTCTGCACGACGTCGCCCGCGCCCTGGAACCCGTGTTGGGCGACAGCGGCCAGGCCAAGCTGGCGTGGAAGCCGGGCACGATGGTCACTGTTGGCGCCGAAGATGCGGCGCAGTTGATGAAGCTGATCGACGTGCTGGACGATGATGACGACGTGCAGACGGTGTGGGGCAATTATGACGTGCCCGACGACGTGATGGCCGCATTGTGAAGCTGGGGCTGGCTGCGCTCGCGATGATCATGGCCACGCCTGCCGCTGCCGATCCTGTAGCCGACATCAAGGCCGCGCGCGCCGCCTACAACGCCGCCATCGCCGCCCGCGATGCCGCTGGCGTGCGCGCTGCGTTAGGCGAGGGCTATGTCGGCATTGCCGGCACCGGCGGCGAAGCCATTATCGGTGCCGACGCCATGACCGATTATTTTGCCCGCGCCTTCAAGACGCCGGGATTCCTGGGCTTCGTGCGCACACCTGACGTGGTCACGGTGGCCGTCCCGCCGCTGCGCGCGATGGAACGCGGTCATTGGTCAGGTGGCAGCCTTTCTGGTCGGTTCAGCGGCGAATATCTGGCGGTGTGGGTGCCAACGCCCCAGGGCTGGAAACTGCGCAGCGAGACCTTCGTGACACTGGCCAACTAATCTCCCCTCCCTGCAAGGGAGGGGCCGGGGGAGGGTGCGAGCGCAGCGAGCCCGCTTGTCGCCCGGCCTTGCCGCCGCTAACCCATCACCATGGCCCGCCGCATTGATCCACGTCTTGGCGGTTTCGCCCGCGACATGCGGGCCGAACCCACACCGCCCGAAAAGGCGCTCTGGCAGGCGCTTTCCGCCCGGAAACTGGACGGCCTGAAATTCCGTCGGCAATCCGTGATCGACGGCGTGATTGTCGATTTCTACTGCCCGGAAGCGCGGTTGGTTGTGGAGTTGGATGGCCGGACGCATGACAAGCCTGAACGTGACGCCCAGCGCGATGTGCGACTGCTGGCTTTGCGCGGGCTGCATGTCGTTCGCTTTTCCAATCAGCAGCTTGGGCTTGATCTGGAAGGCGTTCTGCAGACGATCTTGCGTGAGGCTCGCTCTGCTCGCACCCTCCCCCAGCCCCTCCCTTTCAGGGAGGGGAGCATGCTCTCTCCCTTCCCTGAAAGGGAGGGGCTGAGAGAAGGGCCCGAGCGCAGCGAAGCCACTTCAAGTCTTCGAGGTCGCACCATCCTGGGCCTCGATCCCGGTTTGGCGGCGACGGGGTGGGGCGTGATCGTGGCCGAGGGCAATCGCCTGCGCCACATCGCCCATGGCACGGTGAAAACGTCGGCCACAGCGCCGCTGGCCGAACGGCTGGTGGCGCTGCATGATGGCCTGATGACGGTGATCGGCGACCACGGCGCCACTGAAGCCGCCGTGGAGGAGGTGTTCGTCAACGCCAATCCGCAATCGACGCTGAAACTGGGGCAGGCGCGCGGCGTGGTGTTGCTGTGCGCGGCGCGCGCTGGCCTCCCCGTGGCGGAATATGCCACAAGGCTGGTGAAGAAAGCGCTGACCGGGGTGGGCAGTGCCGACAAGAACCAGGTGCAGGCAATGGTGGAGCGGTTGTTGCCAGGCGTGAAAGTGGTGGGGGCCGATGCGGCTGACGCGCTCGCCGTGGCCATTGCCCATGCGCATCTGGGCGCCAGTTTGCGAAAGGGCCTGCTGTGATCGCGCGCCTCAAGGGATTGGTGGACAACGTTTCGGCTGATGCGCTGATCGTTGATGTGAACGGCGTTGGCTATCTGGTACAGGCTTCGACCCGAACGCTTTCGTCGCTGAGCGTTGGCCAGCCTGTTGCCCTGCACATCGAAACCCAGGTGCGTGAAGACGCCATCACGCTGTTTGGCTGCGTTTCCGAATCCGAACTTGCTGCCTTCCGGGCGCTGATCACGGTGCAAGGCGTTGGCGGCCGTGTGGCGCTCAACATTCTCTCGGTGCTCACCCCCGATCAGGTCGCGCACGCGGTTGCGGCGGGTGATTCCGCATCGCTGGCTCGTGCCAACGGAGTCGGCCCCAAACTTGCCGCCCGTATCGCCAATGAATTGAAAGGCAAGATGGGCGGTGTCGCCGTTTCCGCCGGTGCGCCTTTGCCCGTCACGGCCGGCGCCCGCGTGGTGGAAGATGCCGTCTCAGCGCTGGCTGCGCTGGGTTTCCGCCCGATGGACGCCAGCCGCGCGGTTTCCGAGGCGCTGGCCGAACTGGGCGACGGGGCAGCCCTGAATGACGTGGTGCGAGTGGCGCTGAAGAAGAGCGCGCGGTAAGAGACAAGCACCCACATGACCGCCGATCTCACTCCGCAACGTCGCCCTGACGACATCGATGCCGCGCTGCGGCCCAAGGGGCTGGACGAGTTCATCGGCCAGCAGGGCCTGCGCGAAAATCTCGGCGTGTTCATTTCGGCGGCCCGCAGCCGCGGCGAGGCGATGGACCATGTGTTGCTGCACGGCCCACCCGGGCTGGGAAAGACAACGCTGGCGCAGATCGTGGCGCGCGAACTGGGCGTGGGCTTCCGCGCCACGTCGGGCCCCGTCATCGCCAAGGCCGGTGATCTTGCGGCTATCCTCACCAATCTCGAACCGCATGATGTGCTGTTCATCGATGAAATCCACCGCATGTCGCCGGCGGTGGAGGAAATCCTGTATCCGGCCATGGAAGACCGGGTGCTGGATATCATGATCGGCGAAGGCCCATCGGCGCGCAGCGTGCGCATTGATCTGCCGGCGTTCACGCTGGTGGGCGCCACCACCCGCGCCGGGCTGCTGACAACGCCGCTGCGCGACCGGTTCGGCATTCCGCTGCGGCTCAATTTCTACTCCGTCGATGAACTGGAACAGGTCGTCACCCGCGCGGCCCGCCTGCTCGAACTGCCGCTCACCGCCGATGCGGCGCGCGAGATTGCGGCCCGCGCCCGTGGCACGCCGCGCATCGCCGGTCGCCTGCTGCGCCGCGTGCGCGATTTCGCGGCCGCAGCGGGCCAAACCGAGGTCACTGCCCGCATGGCGGATGCTTCGCTCAGCCGGCTTGAAGTCGATCGCCTCGGCCTCGACGCCATGGACCGGCGTTACCTGATGATGATCGCCGATATCTATCGCGGCGGCCCGGTCGGCATCGAAACGCTCGCCGCCGGGCTCAGCGAAGCGCGCGACACGGT
>Ga0075157_10001461_pt1 | contig 14790 bp, 2 predicted proteins | sample JI81BgreenDNA_FD_70967 | JGI IMG/M metagenome (GOLD analysis project Ga0075157, IMG submission 70967) | Wastewater effluent complex algal communities from Wisconsin, to seasonally profile nutrient transformation and Carbon sequestration -... | ecosystem: Engineered > WWTP > Effluent > Algae...
ATGGTCTCGGGCGTGATGACGCAGGAACCGGGCGGCCTGGCCGCCTCGGTGCGCGCCATCGACACCGAGACCACGCAGCTGGCCATGGTGCGCGCCGAGCGCCAGGCCGGCGCGGCCAACCCCACGGCCCTGGCCCAGGCCATCGCGCAGCAGATCGCCGCCACGGTGCAGGACAAGTACCCGCTGCGCGGCCGCATCGCCGTGGTCGAGGACGACCGCGTGATCATCAACCTCGGCAAGAAGCATGGCGTGGCCCCGGGCCAGGCCTTCAACGTCATCGAGCGCGGCGCGCCGATCGAGCTCAACGGCCGGGTGCTCGGCCACCGCGACACGCGCATCGCCCAGCTCACCGTCACCGAGGTGCAGGACCAGCTGGCCTACGCCCGCGTGGCCGAGCGCCAGGGCACGCTGGCGCGCAACCAGCGCGTGATCGCCCGCAAGGAATGAAGCGCCGCGCCGCGCTCGCGGGGCTGGCCGCCGGCGCGGTGGCCCTGGCACCGGGTGCCCGGGCCCAGCCGGCGCCTGCCTTGCCGGCGGTGGTGGTGTGGGACTTCGACAACCAGTCGCCGGTGCCGGGTGCGGGCGAGTTCCTGCGCCGCGCGCTGCCCGAGAACCTCACGGCCCAACTGCTGCGCGTGCCCGGCCTGCCCGTGGTGGAGCGCCAGCGCCTGCGCGACGTGTTGGCCGAGCAGAAGCTGGCGGCCACGGAGCTGGCCGACGCCGATGCCCGGCTGCGCCTGGGCCGCATCGTCGGCGCCGCGCGCATGGTGTTCGGCGGCTTCTTCGTGCTGGGCGAGCAGGTGCAGGTGCACGTCCGCGTGGTCGAGACGGCCAGTTCGCGCGTGCTCGTTTCCGATGAGTTCACCGGCGATCTGGCCACCGTGATGCAGCAGGTCGAGGCGCTCAACCGCCGCCTGACACGCGCTTTGGGGGGAGGCTCTTCCCCAGGTTTGACCTATCCCGCGGCGTCATGGGAGGCCTACGATCGTGCCCTGGCGCTGGCCGATGCGGGCCGCGTCGACGACGCCATCACCGCCCTCCAGGCGTTGCTCATCCAGGACAAGAACTTCCACCCGGCCGAACGGCAACTGGTGGCCCTGCTCGAGAAGCTGTCGCGGCGCTGAGCTGCGACGCTCCGGCAACGGCCTGCAGCCAACGTGCACGCCTTGCTCCGAAGCCGCGCATGCCCCAAACGCCCCGCCCCCCTGCCGCCCCGGCGCCCGCCCGGGCGCCCACCCTGGGGCTGCTGGCCCTGAGCGCCGCGCTGGGCCTGCCGGTGGCCCTGCACGCGCAGCCCCTGCCCTCGGCCGGCTCGCTGCTCGAGGAAACCCGCCGCCCGCCGGCCCCCACGCTGCCCTCGGCCACGCCACCGCGCGTGGTGGACGCGCCCGCGCGGCCCGTGCTCGAACTGCCCGAGGGCGCTGCCGTGGACGTTCGGGCCTTCCGCCTCAGCGGCCACCGCAGCTTCGACGACGCCACGCTGCAGGCGCTGCTGGCCCCCTTCGGCGGCCGCCGGCTCGACCTGCGCGGCCTCAACGAGGCCGCCGCCGCACTCACGCGGCACTACCAGCGCAACGGTCACCTGCTGAGCTACGCCTACCTGCCCGCCCAGCGCGTGGACGGCGGCGTCGTCGAGCTCGCCGTGCTCGAGGGCCGCATCGAGGCCGTGCAGGTGGTGACGGCGCAGGAGGTGCGCCTGGCCGACCGCGTGGTGCAGGCCCACACCGACGTGCTGGTCTCCAAGGGCGAGGCGCCCGAGCCCGTGCTGCAGGCGCGCGTCGAACGGCAGCTGCTGCTGCTCAACGACATCCCCGGCGTGACCGCGCGCGCCGCCTTCACGCCCGGCGCCACCACGGGCGGCGCCGACCTCGTGGTCTCGGTGGCCGAGGACGAGCCGCTGGTCACGCGCCTCGAGTACAGCAACCACGGCAGCTCGGCCACGGGACCGCACCGCGCCGGCCTCACGCTGCAGTTCCGCGATCTCTTCGGCGTGGGCGACAGCACGGTCGCACGCGGCGTCGTCTCCAACCGCGGCGGGCTCGTCACGGGCAGCCTGGCCACCCAGGTGCCGGTGGGCGGCGACGGCTGGCGGCTCGGGGCGTCGGTCTCGCGCCTGAAATACCAGCTGGGCGGCAGCTTCTCGGCGCTGGGCGCCGTGGGCCGCGCCGACACCGTGGGCCTGGACGCCAGCTACCCGCTGCGCCGCAGCGTCGACCACAACGTCTGGCTGCGCGCCGGTGTCGACGTCAAGCGCCTCGCCGACGAGCTGCTCACGCTGGGCGAGGCCACGCGCAAGCACAACCGGGTGGGTGAGCTCGGCCTCACGCTCGACGGGCGCGACCGCCTCGGGGGCCTGGGCGGCCTGAGCACCTTGTCGGCCACCGTCAGCATGGGCCAGCTGCGTGTGCCGGGCCAGCCCGTGGCCGAGTGGCGCAAGGCCCTGCTGCAGGCCGCGCGCGAACAGGCCCTGGTGGGCAACACGCGCCTGTACCTGCGCCTGCTGGCGCAGACCACGGGTGGCCGGCTCGACAGCTCCGAGAAGCTCGGCCTGGGCGGTGCCGGCGGCGTGCGCGCCTACGGGCCCGGCGAGCTCTCGGTGGACGTCGGGCGCCTCGTCACGCTGGAGCTCCGCCAGGCCGTGGACCTGCTCGGCGGCAGCGTCGTGGCCTCCGTGTTCCACGACCGCGCCAGCGGCAGCATCGACCGCGGCTCGGCGCTGCCGGGCAACGACGCCACCCTCAGCGCCACCGGCCTGGGTCTGCAGTGGAACGGCAGCCTGGCCGGCTCCGGCCTGGCGCTGACGGCCTCGCTGGCCTGGCGCGGCGGCCGCGTGCCGACGTCGGACGAATCCGACCCGCGCCCGCGCCTGTACCTGCAGCTGCAGATCACGCCCTGACCCACCGCACCCCCGAGCCCGCCCGGAGCACACCATGAGCCCGCAAGCCAAGCCCCAGACCGCACCGACGGCCCGCCGCGAACGGGCGCCCAGGGCGCCGGGCGCGGGGCCGGCGGCGAAGCCCCGGCGCGCCGCCCGCCGTGGCGGCCGCAGCGCGCGGAGCCAGCGCCTGGCGCGCCGCCTGGCCGCCTGGCGCCGCTGGCTGCGCTGGCCGCGCCTGTCGAGCCTGCTGCGCCGGCTGCTGGCCGTGGTGCTGGGCACGGCCGCCATCACCTGGAGCGCCGGGCCGGTGTACGCCCAGGGCAGCCTGCCCATCGCGGCGGGCGCGCTGCCGGCGGGCGGCGTCGTCGTCACGGGCACGGGTTCGCTGGCCCAGCACGGGGGCACGCTGACGGTCGTGCAGTCCAGCCCGCGCCTGGGCATCGACTGGCAGAGCTTCTCGATCGGCCGCGACGCGCTGGTGGAGTTCCTGCAGCCGGGCCCGGGCTCGATCGCGCTGAACCGCGTGGTCGGGCATGAGGCCACGCAGATCTACGGCCGGCTGCGCGCCAATGGCCAGGTCTTCCTCACCAACCCCAACGGCGTGTTGTTCGCGCCTGGCGCACGCGTCGATGTCGGCGGCCTCGTGGCCTCGGCGCTCGACATGAGCCAGGCCGATTTCGCCGCCGGCCTGCACCGCTTCACCGCCACGCCCGGCGCCACCGGGGGCGTGCGCAACGAGGGCGAGCTCACGGCGCACGCCGGCGGCTACCTGGCCCTGTTCGGCCCCACGGTCGACAACCGCGGCGAGCTGCGCGTCGACGCCGGCTCGGTGGTGCTGGCCTCGGGCCGTGCGGCCACCGTCAGCATCAGCGGCAGCGGCCTGCTGTCGGCCGTGGTCGACCCCGGCGTGGCCGGCAGCGTGCTCAACAGCGGCCGCATCGCCGCCGATGGCGGCAGCGTCACGCTCACGGCCGCCTCGGCCGAGGCGCTGGCGAGCTCGCTCGTCAACAACACGGGCATCGTGCGCGCCCACAGCATCGAGGAGCGCGGCGGCCAGATCTGGATCACCGGCGACCGCGTCGAATCGAGCGGCCGCATCGAGGCCGACGCGCGCGGCGCCGCCGACGCCGGCCGCATCGACGTGATCGGCGACCTCGCGCACGGTTCCCTGGTGCTCGGCGGGACCCTCAGCGCCCGCGCCGAGGGCGGCCGAGGCGGCCTGGTCGAGACCTCCGCGGCCCAGGTGAACATCGCTCCCGAGACGCGGGTCGACACCCGGTCCGCGGCCGGCCGCCACGGCCGCTGGCTCATCGACCCCACCGACTTCACCGTCAGCGACGGCACCGCGCCGTCCACCACCACGGGCATCGGCTCGGCCACGCTGTCGGCCAACCTGGAGCTCGGCAACGTCGCGCTGGCCACGCTGGCCAGCGGCACGGGCAACGGCGACCTCTTCGTCAACGGCCCGGTCACCTGGAACGCCGCCACCACGCTGACGCTGAGTGCGCACCGCCACGTCGAGGTCAACCGCGAGATCCACGCCACCGGCGCCGGCAACCTCGTGATCGACGTCGACACCGACAACAACGGCAGCGGCCGCTTCGTGCTCAACAGCCGCGTGCGGCTGCCGGGCAGCGGCGGCTTCACGCTCGACAACGTCGGCTACACCAAGCTGCGCAGCGCCTCGGAGCTGCAGGGCATCGCGCTGGGCGGCAACTACATCCTGGCCGGCGACATCGCGCTCGACGGCGTGGCCAACTGGAACCCCATCGGCAACGAGGCCAGCGCCACCTTTTCGGCGGCCAACGCCTTCACCGGGCGGCTCGACGGCCTGGGCCACCGCCTCACGGGCGTGCTGGCCGTCAGCAACGCCGCGGCGCAGAACAACGGCCTGTTCGCCATGCTCTCGGGCGCCACGGTGCGCAACCTCGAGATCGAACGCGCCGACATCGTCGGCGGCCTGCGCGCAGGCGCGCTGGCGGGCAGCGCCAACGGGGCCACCCTGATCGAGAACGTGCGCGTGGGCACGGTCGACGTGCCCGGCGGCCATGCCGTCTCGGTGCAGGCCAGCAACACCACCGGGGGCGCCTGGGCGGGCGGGCTGGTCGGCAGCGTGGGCAGCGGCAGCACGGTGAGCCTGGAGCGTGTCGCCGTCAACCCGGGCGCCGGCAGCGGCGCCCTCGTCACGGCCAGCGCCACCAGCTTCGGCGCCTACGCCGGCGGCGTGACGGGCCAGCAGATGGGCGGCCGGATCGACGGCGCCACCGTGCGGGTGGCGACGATCACCGCCACCGCGCCGGGCGCGGGCTTCGCCGGTGGCGTCGTGGGCGATGCCCAGGCCGGCGTGGTCGCGGCCACGGTCACGGGCGGCCCGATCGAGGGCAGCGCGTTCGCCGGCGGCATCGTCGGGCGCTGGACGGCGCCCGCTGGCGGCGAGTTCCGCGGCAACCGGGCGGAATCCGACGTGCGGGGCGCCGGCCATGCCGGAGGCCTCGTCGGCGTGGCCGGCGGCACCGGCACCCTCAGCGACTCCGATGCGCTGGGCAACGTGTCCAGCAGCGCGGGCGACGGGGCCGCGCTCTACGCCGGCGGCGCCGTCGGCTGGTATGCGCTGAGCGGTGCGCCCAGCGACATCACGGCCGCCGGCAACGTCGTGGGCGGGGGCATGACGGGGGGCCTCATCGGCTACCTGCAGTCCAACGTGGCGCTGGGGGCCGGCAGCCTCGTCAGCGTGGTGCCCACCGGCAGCACCCGGACGATCAGCGGCCCGCGCTGGGTGGGCGGCCTCATCGGCTTCAGCGACAGCACCGGCGCCCTCTCGGGCCTGAGCTTCAGCGGCAGCGTCTCGGCCACCGGGACCAGCGGCGCCACGGGCGGCCTGGTGGGGCGCAGCAATGGCGCCGTCACCAGCAGCAGCAGCAGCGGCACGGTGACCTCGGCCGGCACGGCCGGCGGCCTCGTCGGGCATGCCAACGGCAGCGGGGGCTTCGACACCGTGAGCTCCAGCGCCAGCGTCAGCACCACGGGCAGCAGCACCGGGCTGCGCACGGGCGGCCTCGTCGGCTGGTACAACCACGACGGCAACCTGGTGCGCGGCACCGCCACGGGGGCGGTGTCCGGCAGCGGGGCCGTCGGCGGCCTCGTCGGTCTGGCGCAGACGACCTCGGGCAGCTTCGGCATCACCGACAGCACGGCCAGCGGCAACGTCACGCTGAGCGGCCTGGGCAGCAGCTACGGCGGCGGGCTCGTCGGCCAGTACAACATGAGCGGCGCCATGCGGCGCGTGCAGGCCGCAGGCACCGTGGGCGGCGCCGACGCCGCCGGCGGCCTCGTGGGCTTCTTCCAGAGCAGCGCCCTGCTCGACGAGGCCTCGCAGACCGGCGCCACCGTCTCGGGCATGACGTGGGTGGGCGGCCTCGTGGGCTACGCCAACGACGGCACGCTGAGCCGGGTGAGCGCGGTGGCCGCCGTGAGCACGGCCGCCGACGGCACGCGCTATGTCGGCGGGCTGGCCGGCCGCACCGCCGGCTCCATCGACATCGCCACCGCCACCGGCCCGGTGTCGGCCACGGCCAGCAGCGGCACCCACTACGTGGGGGGGCTCGTGGGCCGCGCCGAAGGCTCCGGCCGCACCATCAGCGCCGCCACGGCCAGCGGCAACGTCAGCATCGCCTCCAGTTCCAACAGCGGCGCCTCGGGCGGCCTCGTGGGCTGGGCCAGCCACGGCAGCATCACCGACAGCAGCGCCAGCGGCGCGGTGTCGGGCGGGCTCTACGCCGGCGGCATCGTCGGCTACTTCAACCCGAGCAGCGGCAACCTGAGCGGGCTCACGGCCAGCGGCCACGTCAGCAGCCGCGGCGACGCCGGCGGCCTCGTGGGCTTTGCGCAGGGCACGGGCGCCCTCACGGGCAGCACGGCCAGAGGCAACGTCAGCAGCACCGACACCAGTGGCTACAGCGTCGGCGGCGCGGTGGGCTACACCACGATGAGCGGCGGCGTGAGCGGGGTCAGCGCCGCGGGCAGCGTCAACGGCGGCTGGTACACGGGCGGTGTCGTCGGGTACCACAACACCACCGGGGCACTGGCCAGCGTCTCGACCACCACGCCCACGGTGACGGGCACGACCTGGGTGGGCGGCCTCGTCGGCTACAGCCGCGCCGCGGCCATCGACGGCCTCACGGCCAACGCCAACGTCGTGCAGGCCGGCACCGGCGGCGCGGCGGGTGGCCTGGCGGGCTATCACAGCGGCGCCATCGCCAACAGCTCGGCCACGGGCGCGGTGAGCGGGCGCAACCACGTGGGCGGCCTCGTGGGCCAGGCCGAGGGCTCGGGCGCCAAGGCCACGCTCACGGCCAGCGGCAACGTCAGCTCCACCTCGGGCAGCGCCAACGTGGGCGGCCTCATCGGGCAGCTCGGCGGTGGCAACCTCACCGATGCCTCGGCCACGGGCACCGTCAGCGGCGGCGGCCAGACCGGCGGCCTGGTGGGCTGGTACAGCGCCACCGCCACCGCGAGCGGCCTGCGGGCCAGCGGCAACGTCAGCACCTCGGCCGGTGGCTCGGCCGGCGGCCTGATCGGCTACGCCGACGGCAACGGCAGCATCAGCGACGCCCGGGCGAGCGGCAGCGTCACGGCCTCGGGCTCGGCGTCCCAGGTGGGCGGCCTCATCGGCTACTTCGGCAAGCCGGGCGGGCTCAGCGACGCCCACGCCACGGGCGCCGTGAGCGGCGGCACGCGCACGGGCGGCCTCGTGGGCTACTACGTCAACGGCGGCAACCTCGCCGGCGCCAGCGCCACGGGCGACGTGATCGGGAGCACCTATGTCGGCGGCCTGGTGGGCGACTTCGTCTCCAGCGGCAGCCTCAGCAACGCCACGGCCACCGGGCGTGTGCAGGGCAACTACGCCGGCGGGCTGGTGGGCTCGTTCTTCAGCTCGGGCGATTCGCTGAACCTGCAGGCCTCGGGCGCCGTCACCGGCGGCACCTACGGCGGCGGCCTGTACGGGCTGTGGCAGTACAGCGGCATCCTGAAGGACAGCGCCACGACCGGCGCCGTCACGGCCGACAACTACGCCGGCGGCCTCGTGGGCTACGGCTACGACAACGACGGGATCGACAACAGCCGCGCCAGCGGCAACATCAGCTCCGCCGGTCGCGCCGGCGGCCTGGCCGGCGACCTGACCCTCACCAACATCAGCCGCGGCACGGCCAGCGGCCGTGTGCTGGTGGCCGGGCCCTCGTTCAGCACGGGGTACGCGGGCGGCCTCGTGGGCACCTTCTTCACCAACGCGCCCGGCGGCGGCATCTTCGACAGCCGGGCCAGCGGCGCCGTGCTGGCCGACACCTACTACGGCTACAGCGGCGGCCTCGTCGGCTACACCACTGGCGGCTCGATCGAGCGCAGCAGCGCCACCGGCGCGGTGCTCGGCGACGACACGAGCGGCACCATCAGCGGCTCGCACCGCGCGGGGGGCCTCGTGGGCTACCTGTCGCTGGCGGCCAGCTCGCGCTTCATCGACAACACCGCCAGCGGCGCCGTCACGGCCGACGGCCAGGCCGGCGGCCTGATCGGCCAGGCCCACGGCAGCGCGGCCTCGTCGGGCGCGCTCACCAACAGCTCGGCCAGCGGCCGGGTCACGGGCAGCAGCGACGCCGGCGGCCTGGTGGGCCTGCTCGAGTACATCGGCATCGTCAACGGCACCGCCACGGGCGCGGTCGTCAACACCGGCACCTCGGGCGGCGCGGGCGGCCTCGTGGGCAGCCAGCAGGCCTACTACGCCAGCAGCTCCATCGTCGACAGCCGCGCCAGCGGCGATGTCTCCGGCGGCCAGTTCGCCGGCGGCCTGGTGGGCTCGCGCACGGGCTTTGGCGGCGTGGCGGCGGGCAGCACGGGCATCCGCGACAGCAGCGCCTCGGGCAACGTGAGCGGCGCGCGCATGGCCGGCGGCCTGGTGGGCAACTACGACGGCAGCCACGGCAGCGCCGACACCCACATCGACGCCGGCATCCGCCGCAGCACGGCCAGCGGCCAGGTCTCGGGCACGCAGTACGTGGGCGGCCTGGTGGGCCAGTTCAGCGGCTATGGCGGCTTCGACGGCGGCGTGGCGGCCGGCGGCATCTCCGACAGCCTGGCCACCGGTGCCGTGACCCTGGCGTACGGCAACGCCACCTCCAACGCGGCCGTCGGCGGGCTCGTGGGGCGTCATGTCGCCATCACGCGCACCAGCCCCGCGGGCACCCAGCTCGGTGGCGTGGTGCGCAGCGCCGCGCTGGGCCCGGTGACGCTGGCAGCCACGACCGCGATCGCGAGCACGCGCGACATCCACGGCGGCGGCCTCGTGGGCTGGATGGACGGCCCGACTGCCGCCGCCGTGACCGTGGCCGACAGCTACGCGACGGGCGCCGTGAGCCTGCTCGACGCCGGCGGCCGCCTGAGCGCCGGCGGCCTCGTGGGCTGGACCGACGGCAGCCTGCTCAACAGCTACGCCACCGGCCGCGTCGAGGCCACGGGCCTGCCGGCCTCGCGCGCCGTCGGCGGCCTGGTGGGCCGGCCCGCCGCCAGCGGCGCCACCGCCGTGGCCAGCTTCTGGGCCACCGACAGCACGGGCCAGTCCACCAGCCCCCTGGGCACGGCCAGCACACTGGCCGACCTGCGCAGCGCCGCCCGCTTCAGCGGCTGGAGCCTGGCCACGGCCGGCGGCAGCAGCGCCACCTGGCGCCTGTACGAGGGCCAGACCACGCCGCTGCTGCGCAACCTGCTGAGCCCGCTCACGGTGGGCCTGGCCGACGTCAGCAAGGTCTACGACGGCACCGCCAGCCTGGGCAGCGTGCCGCTCACGATCGGCGGCGCGAGCGTGCTCGAGCCGCAGAACCTGTTCATCGCCGGCACCGCCGTCGATGCCGGCAGCTACGCCTTCGGCGCGGCCAACGTCTACTCCAACCAGCTCGGCTACGACCTCACGGTCAGCGGCAGCGCCACGCTCACGATCACGCGGCGCCCGCTCACGCTCGACGGCCTGGTGGCCGACAAGGTCTACGACGGCGGCACCGCGGCCACCGTGCTGGGCAGCCCGGTGCTGGGCGGCCTCGTCGCCGGCGAGGACCTCGTCTTCAATGCCGGCGCCGGCTTCAGCGCGGCCTTCGCGAGCAAGGCCGCCGGCCCCGACCGCACGGTCAACCTCACGGGCAGCTTCAGCCTGGCCGACGGCAGCGTCGGCAAGGCCTCGAACTACCTGCTCCCGAGCTCGCCCACGACCACCGCCGACATCCTGCCGCGCCCCGTGAGCGTGGGTGGCCTCGCGGCCGTCTCGCGGCCCTACGACGGCACCACCGCCGTGCAGCTGACGGCCTCGGGCAGCGTCACGGGCGTGCTCGACGGCGACCTCGTGAGCTTCGACCCCGCCACGGTGACGGCCGGCACCATCCCCAGCCGCAACGTCGGCACGCAGCCGGTCACGGTCAGCGGCGTGCTGCTGGGCGGGCCCGACGGCGGCAACTACCGCGTCATCGGCGCCGACACGCTGACTGTCGCGATCACGCCGCGGCCGCTGGTGCTCAACGGCCTCACCGCCGACGACCGCAACTACAACGCCAGCACCGCCATCACCGTGCGCGGCGACAGCGCCACCCTCACGGGTGTCGTGGCCGGCGACAACGTGCAGCCCGCCACCGACCGCCTGCGCGGCAGCATGGCCGACAAGAACGTGGGCGACGACAAGCCGGTCACCGTCACCGGCGCCGGGCTGCGCGGCTTCGACGCCGGCAACTACTCGGTGACGCCGGGGCCGGTGTCGGTGAACATCACGCCGCGGCCGCTGACCATCCAGCTCTGGCACACGGGCTCGGCCTCGCGCGTGTACGACGGCACCACCAGCGCCTCGGTCTTCTTCCCCACCACGTGGATCGGCGGCGACGCGATCACGGTCACGGCCGCCGCCACCGGCTACGCCGACAAGAACGTGGCCTACACCGCCGGCGGCGTGGTCACGAGCAAGCCCATCAGCGCCACCGGCATCGCCATCGGCGGCGCCGACGCCGCCAACTACGCGCTGCAGAACACCACGGCCACGGTCAACGGCACGATCACGCCCAAGCCGCTCACGGTGAGCGGCGTCACCGCGGTCAACCGCGTCTACGACGGCACGCGCGATGTCACCGTCGCCATCGCCGGCGCCACCGTCGACACCAGCGCGGTGATCCCGGGCGACGAGGTCTCGGTCTCCACACCCGCCGGCGGCTCGGTGGTGGGCCAGATGGCCGACAAGAACGTCGGCACGGCCAAGCCGGTGACGGTGCCCGGCCTGGCCCTCACCGGCAACGACGCGCTCAACTACAGCATCACCGGCAGCGGCTCGGGCGTCACGGTCGACATCACGCGCAAGCCGGTCACGGCCACCTACACCGCCCTCGACCGCGAGTACAACGGCGGCACCGCGGCCGGCGTGCGCGTGACCACCCCCGACTTCGTGGCCGGCGACGCGGTCAACTTCTACATCGACGTCAGCAACTGCGGCCTGCTGAGCTGCGGCTACGCGCAGTTCGTGACGCCGGGCAGCACGCTCGCCAGCTATACGCTCGACCGCCACGTCGGCACCGACAAGCCGGTGCTGGTGGTCAGCAGCAACTTCATCATCGGCTCGGACGCCGGCAACTACACGCTCACCAACCCGCGCGGCGAGGCCACATCGGCCCGCGTGACGCCGCGCCCGGTGACGCTCAGCTTCAGCGGCGTCGAACGGGTCTACGACGGCACGACCGGCGCCACCGTCACGCTCAACCGCGGCGGCTCCTCGGTGTTCAGCGTCGACGACGTGAGCACCACGCAGACCGCCGTGTTCACGGGCGCCGGCGCCAAGAACGTGGGCAACAGCAAGCCGATCGCGGTGAGCGACATCGTGCTCTCGGGCCCCGACGCCGGCAACTACACGGTCACCAACACCACGGCCAGCACCACCGGCCGCGTGACGCCCAAGCCCGTCACCGTGAGCGGCATCACCGCCACCGACCGCGCCTACGACGGCAGCACCACCGTGGCCGTGATCGCCGGCACGGTGGGCTCGAGCGGCTTCGTGGACGGCGACATCGTCTCGGTGTCCCTGCCGCCCGCCGGCCTGAGCACCGGCACCATCGCCACGCCGGGTGTGGGCACCGACAAGCCTGTCACGGTGACCGGCCTCACGCTCACCGGCAGCGACGCGATCAACTACCTGATCGACAGCGCCACCAGCGGCATCACGGTCGACATCCTGCCGCGGGCGCTGGTGCCGACCTACACCGCTCCCGACAAGGTCTACGACGGCGGCATCACGGCGGCCGTCACCAGCACCACGGCCGGCATCGTCAGCGGCGACGCGGTCACCCTCGTGCAGACCGCGCGCTTCGTCGGCGACGGCGCGCGCAACGTCGGCAGCGGCAAGCCGATCGCCGTGACGGACATCCGCCTGTCGGGCAGCGGCGCCGCCAACTACACGCTGGCCAGCACCACCGCCAGCACCACGGGCAACATCGTGCCCAAGAGCGTGACGGTCAGCTACGTGGGCGGCTCGCGGGTCTACAACGGCCTGGCGGACCTCACGGCCCCGGTCGTCGGCAGCTCGCTGCAGTTCGTGGCGGGCGACCTGATCGGCGTGTCGCAGACGGCGCTGTTCACCACCGACGGCGCGGCGGGCACCGGCAAGCCCGTGAGCATCTCGGGCGTGGCGCTCACCGGCGCGGACGCCGCCAACTACACGCTGGGCGGCTTCAGCGGCAGCGTCACCGCCACGGTGACGCCGCGCCCGCTGTCGGTGACGGGCGTCACCGCCACCAGCCGCGTCTACGACGGCAGCACCACGGTGGCCGTCAACGTGAGCGGCGCGCGCGTGGACACCAGCGCCGTGATCCCCGGCGACCGCGTCGGCATCGCGCTGCCGCCCGACGGCATCAGCACCGGCACGCTCGCCGACCGCTTTGCCGGCAACGCCAAGCCGGTGACCATCAGCGGCGCGTCGCTGAGCGGCGAGGAGTCGGCCAACTACGTGCTGGTGGGCGCCACCGGCCTGACGGTGAACATCGCGCCGCGGCCGCTGACGGCCAGCTACGCGGCGCTCGACAAGGTCTACGACGGCTCCGCCGACGCGGGCGTGCTGGCCACGCCGGCCGACCTGCTGCCGGTGGACGCCGGCGGCGTCGGCGTCAGCGCCACGGGCGTGTTCAGCGCCGGCAAGGGCGCGGGCACCGACAAGGCCGTGGCCGTGAGCGGCGGCTTCCTCACCGGCGCCTGGGCCGGCAACTACACCCTGGTCAACCCCTCGGGCACCAGCAGCGCCGACATCACGCCGCGCACGCTGAGCCTGGGCTTCAGCGGCATCACCAAGGTCTACGACGGCCTGACCGCCGTGTCCGTGAGCGCCACGCTGGGCGGCCGCGTGGCCGGCGACGTCGTCTCCAGCACGGCCAGCGCCGAGTTCACCGGCGATGGCGCCCGCAACGTGGGCACCGACAAGCCGGTGGCCATCAGCGGCATCACGCTCACGGGCGCCGACGCCGCCAACTACCGGCTCGAGACCGACACGGCCACGGCCCGCGGCAGCATCACGCCGCGCCCGATCACCATCAGCGGCCTGGACGCCGTGACGGCGGTGGACCGCGTCTACGACGGCACCCGCGACGTCACCGTGGTGGTGCCGGCCGGCGTCACGCTCACGCCCGTGAGCGGCGACATCCTGGCCGGCGACAGCGTCAGCATCGCCCTGCCCGGCTCCGGCCTCACCTCCGGCACCATGGCCGACCGCCATGTCGGCGAGGGCAAGCCCGTCACCATCACCGGCCTCACGCTGGCCGGCCTGGACGCGGCCAACTACCGCATCGCCGGCACGGCCGGCGTCACGGTGGACATCTCGCCGCTCGCGCTCACCGCCAGCTGGGCCGGCGTCAACCGCATCTACGACGGCAGCACCGCGGCCCAGGCCAGCGGCAGCGCCACCGGCATCGTGGCGGGCGACAGCGTGCTGATCCGCGGCAGCGGCTTCTTCAGCGACGGTCGCAACGTCGGCACGGCCAAGCCGATCAGCATCACGAGCGCGCTCCTGTCGGGCAGCGAGGCGCGCAACTACACGCTGCTCAACCCCACGGGCAGCGCCAGCGCCGACGTGACGCCGCGCACCGTGACGCCGGGCTACGGCAGCGTCACCAAGGTCTACGACGGCAGCGTCGAGGCCCCCGTGGTGCCGGCCTTCGGCGGCCTGATCGCCGGCGACGCCGTGCGGGCCACGCAGACGGCGGTGTTCACCGGGGCCGGCGCGCGCAACGCCGGCACGGGCAAGACGGTGGCCGTGAGCGGCATCGCGCTCAGTGGCGCCGACGCCGGCAACTACGTGCTGGCCAGCACCACGGCCACCACCAGCGGCAGCATCACGCCGCGTCCGCTCACGCTCACCGGCCTGACCGGCGTGACGGCCGACGACCGCGTGTACGACGGCAGCACCGCCGTGTCGGTGCGCATCAGCGGCAGCGGCCCCGTGGCGGTGGACCCGGCCGCGGTGGTGCCGGGCGACGAGGTCTCGGTCAACCCGCTGGTCGGCGACCGCACCACCGGCACCATGGCCGACAAGCACGTCGGCACGCTCAAGCCCGTGGTCGTGGACGGGCTGGCGCTCACCGGTGCCGACGCCGCCAACTACCGCGTCGCCGCCACCGAGGGCGTCACGGTCAACATCACGCCGCGGGCGCTGACCGCGGTCTACACCGGCGTCGACAAGGTCTACGACGGCAGCGCGGCGGCCCAGGTGCTGGGCAGCTCGGCCGACATCCTCGGCGGCGACACCGTGCTCATCGGTGGCGCGGCGTTCTTCACGGCCGGCCGCAACGCGGGCACGGGGCTGGCGGTCGAGGTCACGGCCGGCCTGCTCACGGGGGCCGACGCGCGCAACTACC
>Ga0075157_10001462_pt1 | contig 14790 bp, 8 predicted proteins | sample JI81BgreenDNA_FD_70967 | JGI IMG/M metagenome (GOLD analysis project Ga0075157, IMG submission 70967) | Wastewater effluent complex algal communities from Wisconsin, to seasonally profile nutrient transformation and Carbon sequestration -... | ecosystem: Engineered > WWTP > Effluent > Algae...
CAAATCGGCACCAAGCAAAATTGCCCTAGCCAAAGCAGCGCCCCGCAAATCGGCGCCGCGCAAATCGACACCGCTCAAATCCAAATTGCCGATGGATGCCCCCGTCAAAAAAGCACCCCCAAAACTGGCGTCGCGGACTAAAGCGTTAGCGAAGGAAGCTCCCCGCAAATCGGCATTCCGAAAATCTGCGCCTCGCAGGTTGGCGCCGCTCAAGTCAGCGCCGCGGAGGTTGGCTCGCAATACTGCCCGCTGCAAGTTAGCGCCGGCGAGATTAGTTCCACTCAAGTTGGCTTGAGACAAGTTAGCACCGGCGAGATCCGCTCCCGCTAAGTCTTGGCCGGCTAAATCAGTGCCGGCCAACATCAAAATTTTGCCCTTGCGTATGGCTTCGAGGTCATTAGTCATTAGTCAGTTGTCAGTTGTTGGTTGTCAGTTGTTGGTTAACAGTCAACAGTCAACAGTCAACAGTCAACAGTCAACAGTCAACAGTCGAGTTATTTTATAATGCCGGAGCGGCCGAGGTCGTTCGATCGCCCTCCTCCAACCACACGTTAGGCAGTTGGCTTGGGCGAGTTGGTAACTCCATCAAACCCATTTCTGCCAGCCTGACGACGTTGCCCAGAGTTTCCACCAAAGCCGGATCGAAGCGAGTGCCCGACAGTTCGCGGCACTCTTCCAAAGCTTCGCTCAAACTCAAAGCCGGACGATCGCCGCGCGGTTGAGTCAATTCTTGAAAATCAGCGACCAAGCCCAAAATCCGCGAAGCAACGGGTATGGTTTCGGCTCGCAAACCCTCTGGCCTGCCGCTGCCGTCCCAATATTCGAGTTGGTGCTTGACAATTTCCGCCACAGGTGCTAATTCGGGCATTGCTTGCAGCAGTTGGGAACCGATGAAACTGCGATCGCGCCAAAAAGATAAAGTTGCTGGGTCAAAAGCATCGGGAGTGCGATCGAACACCTCATTCGGGGCCGAAACTAAACCGACTCTAAATAGCAATCCAGCCAGCCGCAGCCTCCGCAACTGCAAAGCCGGCAAATCCAGCAGTTGACCCAAAGTTTCCGACAAAGCCGCCACCTGCAAAGACGCTGTAGGATTTGAGGTATCGCGTTCGTCCACGCGCTGGGCCATCCGCAGAAAAGCTTGAAGTTTGTTAGCGTTCAAATTGCGGCTGACGCGCAAAGCTTGACCTTCCAATTCCCACAACTCGCGGGTTTGGCGGTTAATTGCTACCATTTGCTGCTGAGAACTTTGCAGGTAAGCGACTATCCGCGATACCACGCCGCTAATGTCTGCCAATGGCGGGCCAATGGTTGCCAGGATTTCGCGGTACATTTCCAGCAAACTGTCTGCCAGGGGAGAGTCGTAATGTCGCGTCTGTTCTATAAAAATTTCTGCAGCAGCCGACACCAAAGACTGGTCAAACGACCACAAACCGTAGAACTTTCGTTCTGTATCTACTTCAGGCTTGCCTTCTGGCAAGTATTCCTCGGCTGAAAGTTCGCGACAAAGCACCATTGCTTTGTATGTCGGGGCGAGGATGATTAAATTCCATTCTTGGATTATGGGGTCGTTTTCATCGAGATTTATTAAAGATACATTTTCTAATTGCCCGGTTTTGTGGGTAGCGAAACCGCTGTCGGCTACTGCACCTATGACAACGCGCCTAGAGGCATTAGCAATATCTAGGTAGCGATCGGCTTCCTGTAAATACCATTTACCCTGCTGAAACGTTACCAAAACTAAGGGTTGGAGTTCGCTCTTGTCCCCGCCACTGGTTTGCAAGATGTGGTCTTCTAGGGCGTGACATAGGGCTACTAGGGTGTTTTTGAAGTATACCCCGTAGCTAGAAGGCAGTTTTCCGTCGGGAAGTGTAGCTTGTAGTCTAGCGAGAGTTGATTCTGGATTCATTGCAAATGGCGGTGCCGGCTCTTAACTTAATTGTACCGGGCGATCGAACTTCTCGAAAAGACTTTTGGCAAAAATCCGAGTTTTTGAGTTTTCACCGCTTTGCAACCGAGTCAATCGATTTTAGATTTTAGATTTTAGATTTTAGATTTTAGAATTGAAGCATTGACCCCACCGATAAATACGTTCGGCAAGTTTCATCGGATACAGGTTTCTTATTTCACCGGTCCTGAGTCTGCTTTCGGAATGAATCTGGGGGCTTGTATGCTGGATGCTTTCGGGCAATGTAGAGTGCGCCGAAGACTACCTGATTAATTTTAGCAATTTTCTGGAAACCCTCTGTCTTTGGCTAAGTTTTTTTCAGACGAGAAACCAGCCGAGAGGAAGACGGTAAATGACTTAGGTATTAACTACTATTTTGAAAACAATATTATTAGGAATTCTGAGCGTGCTTCAACAAAATAGAAGTTTAGGGGAACAGGCGATCGACAAAGTGGCAGAGATTGCTATTACGAGCAAATTAGACGAATCCGAAACTTTGTCTGTCACAGTCAACACCGATCCGATCCAGCTAGCCCAGGGCTCAGTAGAGGCCGTTGCCGTTGAGGGCACAGGGTTGGTAATGCAGCAAGATTTGCGCGTGGAAGAATTGCAAATTCACGTCAAGGATATTGCTGTCAATCCCCTCACCGCTATGTTTGGCAAAATTGAACTGAACGGGCCTGCCTTCGGTGGGGCGCGCGCAGTTTTAACAGAAAGCGATATCAACCGCGCTTTTAATTCCGAATACATCAGCAGGAAACTGAAAAACTTAAAAGTTACTGTTGACGGACAACTGCGGACAATAGACGTTAAAACTATTGAGTGCCAATTGCTAGCCGGAAAAATCGCTTTAAATGCTGAGATATGGGTGCAGGAAACTGCCTCCAATGAAAAAATTTATTTTACAGCAAAACCTGAGATCGCAGCGGGCGGTTGGGCAATTTCTCTTCAGGATGTCGAGTATCCCGAAAACAAGGAATTTTCGCCGGAGTTAACTGAAGCTTTGGCGGACAAAGCTGGTGAGGTTTTAAACTTGCGAAATTTTGAAATTGAGGGAATGTCCCTGCGAATTCAGCAGCTAAATGTGGAAGCTGGTGTGCTAACTTTGCAAGCTGAAGCGAAAGTCGAACAATTCCCTAATTAGGAGCTTGTAGGGTGGGTCAGAAACAAAAAACTCTTCAATTCCTCCAACTATTGGAACTGGCGCACCCTATGATTATGCTTGGCTTTGGAAAAATAGCCGCCGTTGATGAAATCCCTCTAAAGTTATAAAAAAGTCGATAGCAACTGGCACCAAAGTATCACCGCCGTTAGAGGCAGGGATGGGGACTTAACTTTTACTCTTAACAAGTAGTAGTAAAAATTTGGAAAAGTTTTGTGAACACTGTAACTGCTTTTTTTAAAAGACTGCGTATCGGTCAATTTTTGAGTCAATTGTTGACTGTATTTATGGCAGGTGTGCTGCTGTTTACCAGTACCGCTTGCAATGCGGGCGATGTTCGAGGAGCTCGGCCTGAGAATCCTCCCGTTCAAGCTGGAGGAATGAATAACCCTCACAAGGGTGGCGGTGATGGATACACGAATTATAAAACCTCCACAGATCCTAAAGTAAATCAGTCCCCTGCTCAAGCAGAAAAGAATCGGGCTGATTTGGCGATTATCGGCGATCGTCTCCTGGCTGCGACTACCGCTGAATCTAATTCCTCAAAGCTGCTTTATCCGGGTTCTGCACCGATGGAAACTGACAAGTTCGACCTCGAACTCGGCGGAGATAAAACTCTGTTAGAAGCGCCAGACGGACAGCCGGCTAAGGCTCAACCCGTATTCGATCGCAGCGATCCCGATGCCAATATTTTAGAGAGAGTAGGCGCCGCCTTTAAGGATGCTTCTGGTTTCCTCCAAGATAGCGCTGAAGATGCCAAGGAAAGCTCGGTTACGAAACTCAATCCGCTGCAAAAATAAGCTAGCATAACTGGCGCGGTATCGCCGATTTGTAGGGGTTTTTTCAGAATAGCCCCTACACTATATTCACAAGTATTTATCCAGAAATTCTATATCTGTCTTGGACGCAGAATCTCTAGGTGCGCTGGACGCACCTTACCCTATATTAATCCTCTAAAATTACTTTTTTCGTAAGTCCTGTATATCTATGGTGCTTATGGCGCACCTTACGTTATATGTATCATGTAAAACTACTTACTTTTTTCGTAAGCCCTGTATATTTAGGATGCTTAGGGCGCACATTACCGATATTTGATATTTTAGATGGGGATTTTAAATTTCTAGGACTTGTGCAAAAAATGGGAAAATGAACCATTGAAATTGCAGCGCTCCGGCTGGCAATGACAAACTCGCACTGACCGAGTTTTCTCATTAATTAATGCACAAGTCCTGCTTTTATTCCTCTAAAGAAACTTTGTTTTATTTACCTTTGGAGTCAGAAACATCAGCAATCAAATCGTCTTTATCAACTTTCGGTACAAAATCAGGGCGTTCTTTGGATTCCCAACCGGGTGGGCGCTTGGAGTTGTACCAGGCGATCGACCCGATCGTAACTGCGGCAAGAAAGCCAACAATAAGAACTCCTATTGGAGTCGCCAAGCTGATACTTAATTCCGGCGCTGGCTGCTGCATCAGCAGCTCAATCATTACTCGCTTGAGCGGTGCAACAACAACTGCTATGGGAGTGGTCACGCTGATATCTATCATTAGGCTAAATCCTTATCTACTCTACTTTTACATTATCTTAAGTGCTAATGCCGTTTTGTTGATATATCGGAAGACAGAAAAATTGACAGAATTGCCGTCATAATGTTTAGAGGTTGAAAATAGGAGAGCAGATTTTATGCCGTTGGGGACAATAGCATTGCTGTTGGCTGCGAGTTTCAGCCTGGGTGCTTTACCGCTAACGGGATGGACGGTGCGAGTGTTTAGCCGCCGAGATTTGAGGGCGCTGGGCACGGGGAATGTTGGCGTGTCTGCTGCTTTCATTCACGGGGGGAAATTAGCGGGAATTGCGGCGGTGTTGGCGGAAATTGCCAGGGGTATTTTGCCGGTTTTGGCGGGGCGATTTTGCTTCCCGGATGCACCTGCGATCGCACTTGCCCTGTTAATTCCTCTAGTTGCGGGCAGATATGCGATCGCCGGAGGTGGAGGCGTGACCAATGCTGTTTGGGGTCTTTTGGTATTTTCGCCGCCGGTGGCTGTATCATCGGGCATTTGGGGGCTGCTGGTGTGGGGTTTGGCACAGCGGTGGTGGGGTGAGGGCGATCGGGCGAGACTCTTTGCTTCCCGTTGCGGGTGTCTGTGTACCCCAATCTGGGTTTGGGTGTGGCGACAATCAATGCCCGAATTTTTAGCAGCAGCAGGATTAGCTTTGTTGTTAGCAGCAATTAATTTCAGTCAAGGTGATGATATGGCTTTATCTAAATCAGAACAATTGTTTTCTCTTGATGACTCGTTAGATGCTGCAATCTGCGGTGATAAAGCGGCTAAATTGTCTCAACTCAAACGAGCCGGATTTAACGTACCTGCTGGTTGGATATTATCACAAGAAGCGGGCATCGGGCATGGGGCATCGGGCATCGGGTATCGAGGAAATAGTGATGAATTGTCAATTCCCCATGCTTTGATTCAAAATCTAAAATCCAAAATCCAAAATCGAATGATTGTGCGTTCTTCTGCTGCGGGAGAAGATGGCGATACGAGTTCAGCCGCCGGACAATATCAAACTATTGGCCCTGTTTTCACTGAAGCAGAATTACTCGACGGCATTAATCGCTGCCGCCAGTCTTATTGGACTTCCGAAGCTGTGGCTTACCGCCGCCAACGACAACTCCCCGATACCCAAATGGCTGTATTAATTCAGCCTTATATTGACAGCGAATTTGCGGGAGTGATGTTCAGTCGCAATCCTTTAGATGGCGGTTCCCAGGTAATTATAGAAGCTTTACCGGGAGGAGCAGAAGCTGTTGTCGGCGGACAAATTACTCCGGTTCATTTAGAAATTGATTTTAGTAAACCTGAATCATTAGAAAACAAATTAACTGAAGTTCAAAGTAATTCAATTATTGATCAATCCATTTTAGCAGAATTGGTGAAACAAGCCCAAGCAATTGAAGCATTTTTTCACGGAATTCCGCAGGATATTGAGTGGAGTTGGGACGGGGAAAAAGTTTGGATTTTGCAAAGCCGCCCGATTACTAATTTGCAGCCTTTTTGGACGCGCACTATTGCAGCAGAAGTGATTCCCGGTGCAATTCGCCCGCTAACTTGGTCGATTAATCGGCCGCTGACTTGCGGGGTTTGGGGGGAGATTTTCAAGGTGGTTTTGGGCGATCGCGCCAGTGGCTTAAACTTTAATGAAACGGCAACTTTGCTGGGTTCTCATGCCTATTTTAATGCTACTTTGTTGGGCGAAATTTTTCGGATGATGGGATTGCCGGAGCAGGGTTTGGAATTTTTGCTGAGAGGGCAAAAGATGGGCAAGCCACCTTTGGGGAAGATTTTGCCTTCTTTGCCTGGTTTGTGGCGTCTGGTGCAGCGAGAAAGGGCGCTCAATGCAGAATTTAAGGGCGATCGTAGTTCTATTTTCCTCCCGGCACTGCAAAGTCTGGAGAAGGAAGGCACGACACGGATTTTGACACGGATACACGAATTAATTATGGAGGATGAGTCAAAAGGAATATTAATGCCCAATGCCCAATGCCCAAGGCCCAATGCCCAAGGCCCAATGCCCAAGGCCCAATTCCCAATGCCCAATTATCAATATTTAACGGAATTGTTGGAGAGAGCGGAGCAAATTCAGGAGTGGCTGAAACCGATTACTTACTACAATATATTAGGGCCGATCGGGCTGGCTATTCGCAAGGCAATTTTTCGCGTTAATGATGACTGGCTGGCTAATGACAGCGCTCCTGAAATTGCTTCGGTGCGAGCTTTACAGCAGTTGGCTCAGAAATTGCGACAAGCTGGTGTTTCGCAGTCTGACGAAACTGGTTCAGTCGCAGATTTAGCACAGACATTTGCGGAAACTCCGGCTTTACAAGCAGATTTTGAAAAGTGGCTTGATATTTACGGATATTTGAGCGAGGTGGGAACGGATATTGCTGTTCCTACTTGGCGAGAACAACCGGAAGTTTATCAAAAGTTGCTAATAAATATGGCTCAAAAAGCCGAAAATAATTTAGTTGAAAAGCGTGAAACAAAATTGACTTTTTCGCAGAAGTGGCGATTAGATAAATGTCAAGAAAGAGCGCTTGTCAAAAACGAAATTAGCGAAATTTACGCGCGGTTGTTGGCTCATTTACGGTGGACTTTTTTGGAGATTGAAGCTTGCGGATTGGCAATGCAGGTGTTTCAGGAAAGCGGGGATATTTTTTATCTGGAATTTGGGGAAATTCAGCAGTGGATTCGCAGCGGCGCGAGTGTTTCTTTTCAGGATACAATTAGCCAAAGGCGCCAACAGTTAAAAGCCGATCGCGATCGCCCGATTCCCCCTGTAGTCTACGGCAATTTGCTGCCGAATTCTCAGACAAGGTCGATCGACTCCGCAACATGGGAAACTAATATCATCCAGGGAATTCCAGCAAGTATTGGTACTGTCGAAGGCTTTGTCAAGATTTGCCGCACTGCGAGCACGGATTTAGGAGAAAATGCGATCGCAGTAGTTCCTTACACCGATGCAGGTTGGGCACCGCTGCTATTAGGAGCAACAGCAATTATCGCCGAAGTTGGCGGCCAACTATCTCACGGAGCAATAATCGCTCGCGAGTACAAAATTCCCGCAGTTATGAATATTGCTGAAGCTACAACTCGCTTCCGAGACGGTCAAAAAGTGCGAGTAGATGGGTATCTCGGCACTGTAGAACTGCTGGAATAATTAGGAACAGGCAAGATGCCTGTTCCACAAAGAGTTGATTTCTTGTGGAACAGGCATCTTGCCTGTTCCTAAAAAGATTATTGAAAATGGTGCAACATCTCAGCAATCTCGTAAACCCGTCCCAACTTTCCTAGGCTGTTAAGAAATTCTGGAGAACATAATTCCCCAGATTTCTACCCGCACTCAAACCATTTACGTTAGCACTCATGAAATGAATCCCTCCGTAAATTCGACTTATACCCGATTCGTCGGCCGCTTCGCTGAAGTTCTCGTAGGTTCGCAAAGTGTTGACAGATGGATCGCCTCGATCAGCAAAGCCGTAATCTGAACCAAATACAGCACTCATAACAGGATCGGCGGCACCACTAAAGGTACTGTGGCCCGAGGTATACTCAGGGAACGGCGGAGTAGTTAGCAGAGGCGTCCACAGGGGGTCGGCTGTCGTGTTGGGATTGTTGTCTGTGTCAGCTTGGCGGATAGCTGTCAGTGGCCGCCATAAATTGTACTGGTACTTGGCATCCCAGCAACTAATAGCTGCATCGGCGAGAGCAATATTCAGCAGGGCGAATAAGCGGGCGCTATCTTCTAAGGATTGACCAGTGAGAGTCGCTGTTTCTTCGGCGATTTGGTTCCAGTGACCCGGAGGGGTAAACGTCCCAGCGCCGTTGGCCCAGAATTTGGCGATGACTGTTTGGTCTGGGGTGCGTGTGAGGCTGTCACTTTTGCCGATTTCTTGGACGTAGTTAACTTCCTCTGCGTACTTCGCGCTGTCAAGGGCGGGCGGGCCGGGCGGGCGGAACTGAGAACCGCTAGTCATGGCAAAGGGAGTAACTTCTCCCCACTGTGGTGCCAGCGCGGCGGCAAGGGCGGGGGGAGTCGGCACCCAACTACCGGGGTCGGTTTTGGGGGTGTACTGCACTACTTTCGTGATGCCGTCTGTACTCCGCGAACTGATAATTTGGTCGGCAACTTGCTGTCCGAGGGCTATCCCGTCTTGTTTGGCTTTGCCGTCGGTAATTTTAGCTAAAGACGATGCGTATACTTCGTTGAATGTGGCTGCTTGCGCTGGGTAGACGCTGACTAAGACGCGGTGGGCTGCTGCGGCGGTGGCAGCTTCTGCTGACGTGCCTGCTGGTGCGTCTATGTTGACCCGGTAAGGGCTGTATTTTTTGCCGATCGAGTTAACAGCATCGTAAATGGCTGCGTGAACCATTGCCATGTTGCGGGAGGCCAGAGGAGGCGCACTGTTGGCTGTCCGCACTGCATTCAGCATGACTCCGTTCCACTCAATGACAGGGTTTCCCGATAGCTGATTGGTGAATTGGTCGCGGTTGATTGTGTTGCTGTTGACTCCCGGTAATACTACTAAATACTCGCCCGTGAGTTTGTCTTGAATTATGGTGCTGTTGCTGTTAGCGCCGGTGCCTTGCTGGATGTTTAAATCTTCAAAGCCCAGGCCGTCTAGCAATCGAATTTTGTCATTCCCGTTGCCGAAGTCGGCGATGTAGTCGGCTGTAGCTACAGTTGGGCCACCGCTGCCTTTAGCAATGGCAAATATATCATCGCCTGTGCCGCCGCTCACGGTATCGCTACCGGCGCCCGCATAGATGATATCGTTGCCGGAATCGCCACCAATTAGGTCGCTGCCTTTGCCTCCCCAGAGGATGTCGTCGTCTGCACCACCAACAATCGTATCGTTGCCTTGATCGCCGCAGATTTTGTCTTTGCCTGCACCGCCTTCGAGATAGTCGTCTCCGCTGTTGGCATAAATTATGTCGTTGCCATCCAAGGCGTTAAATCTGTCTGGTTGGGTGGTTCCTTCGAGATAGTCAAATTGAGGACTAGGGGTCAGGGATGCCATGTTGATTTATTGGATATTTTGATTAAATCGCAAAGGTTTCGTAAACTCTGTAGATGCTTAAGTCTGTTTACCCCAGATTTAATATTATTAAACTTTGTTGTTCGTAAGCAAACGCCACAATAAAGGTTTATTAAATCTTTAACATTTAATGGGTTTTTGATGAACTTTTGCGCTGTAAATGTAAGTCAAAATACTCTTTAAAAAAGTTCCTCAAACAGTCCCATTTTGTTAAATCTTTACAAAAAAACATTTTTTTTAAATTTTTATATAACCCCTATTCCCATATCATAAATGAGCGGATTGTGTAACTGACTAAGTAGATATTTATTAAGCACTCCTCAAAGCTGCGATCGGGTCGAGTTTGGCGGCTTGGCGGGCGGGGACAACGCCGAAGAAGAGGCCTACTGCACCGGATACACTGACAGCAAGGGCGATCGCCACGGGTGATATTCCAGCTTGCAAAGGCGTGAAATTACCTACAAGCAAGATACCACCGACACCTACGCAAGTACCGACTATCCCTCCGGCAGCGGATAAAATCACAGCTTCGACAATAAATTGAAACAAGATATCTTGTTGAGATGCGCCGATCGCCTTTCTGAGCCCAATTTCCTGAGTGCGTTCGCTAACGGACACAAGCATAATGTTCATAATCCCAATTCCGCCGACTAATAGGGAAATGCTGGCAACAGCAGTTAACATCAGAGTCAAAGCGCCGGAAATGGCCCCCATTCTTGCCATTAAATCTTTCTGATTTCTGACAGTAAAATCATCTTCGGTAGTAATTTTGTGTCGCAATCTCAGCAAGTTTTCTACCTGAAATTGCGCCGCGTCCATTTGCGATTCATCTTTAATCGAAATAAATATCGACGTGACAGCCAAACCGTAGGGAGATTTGCGCCCGACTATGCGATTGGCCATTGTGGTGATCGGCACAGCGGCGGAATTATCAAAATTCGTACCAAAAGATGTGCCTTTGGGCGCCAATACTCCAATTACTTTGACGCTGACATTTTTGATCCGCACTTGTTCGCCCAAGGGATTTGTATTGCCAAAAAGTTTCTCGGCTAATTCTGAACCGAGCACTACAACTTGGTTACTTTGCTTAACATCAAGTTCGGTCAAAAACCGCCCTTTTGCCATTTCAAAGCTTCTAACTTCTAGAAACTCTGGAATTGTGCCAAAAATTAGAGACGAAACATTTTTGTTGCTGTAGCGAACTATTTCAGAACTGTTAAGTTCTGCTGACACGCCTTGAACGGATGGGACTTGAGTTGCGATCGCCTTTGCGTCTGGCAATACGAGAGTTTGAGGCGCACTTGAGATGGTACTTCGCCTCGCGTTGGGAACTCCAGGCCTCACGATTAATACATTTGTACCCAGGGATTGAACTTGTCCTGCTACAAATTTTTGAGCTCCTTCTCCAATTCCAATCATCGCAATTACTGAGGCATTGCCGACAATCATCCCGATCATTGTTAAACTGCTGCGAGTTTTGTTGGCTAGTAGCGTTTGACCGGCCATTTTGACGCTTTCAATAAAATTCATAATTTGGGAATTGGGAATTGGAAATTTAGAATTGGGCATCGGGCATCGGGCATCGGGCATCGGGCATTGGTAATTGAAACCAACAAATAACCAATGACTAATGACTAATGACTATTGACTTCTTAAGCACTTCTCAATGCCACAATCGGGTCTAATTTAGCAGCTTGTTTTGCAGGTACGATGCCGAAAAATAAGCCGATACTGCCGGAAACACCGACTGCAAGTGCGATCGCCATTGGGGAAACACTAGCTTGCAGGGGAGTAAAAGCAGCGACTAAAAGCACGCCGCCGATACCGAATCCAGTGCCGATCGCCCCGCCTGCCGCTGACAAAATCACAGACTCGATCATAAACTGAATTAGGATATCTTGCTGAGAAGCTCCGATCGCCTTTCTCAATCCAATTTCCTTCGTGCGTTCGGTAACAGAAACCAGCATGATATTCATAATCCCGATGCCGCCTACAAACAGCGAAATTGCCGCCACGAAAGCCAGCATCAACGTCAAAGCACCAGTAATACTGCCCAAAGTATTCATTAAATCTTTCTGGTTGCGAACAGTAAAATCATCTTCTTTTGTAATTTTATGACGCAACCTGAGCAAATTTTCTATTTGAAATTGGGCTGCTTGCATCATACTTTCATCTTTAATGGAAACCGAAATAAATGTTACTTTTGTACCGTAGGGAGACGAGCGACCTACGATCCGATTTGCCATTGTTGTCAGCGGCAAATAAACATTCATATCTTGATTGTCGCCAAAACTTGAGCCTTTCGCCTGCATGACACCAATCACTTGAAAAGTCGAGTTTTTGATGCGGATGTATTGACCAAGTGGCGGTGTATTACCAAACAATTGTTCGGCTGCTTCCGATCCTAAAGCAACCACATTTTCCTGTCTTTCTAAATCTAATTTGTTTAAAAATCGACCTTGGGCAACATCAAAGCTTCTGACTGTCAGAAACTCTGGGGTAGTTCCGACAATGGAAGATGAGACATTTTTGTTGCGGTAGGTAACGAGTTGACTATCATTGAGAGTTGGTGCGACTTCTTCGACAGAAGCAACTTGAGATGCGATCGCCTCTGCATCTTCCACTACTAAAGTCTGGGGCGGAATCACCGGGCGGCTTTGTGCTTCAGGACTTCCGGGAATAATAAATAGCAAGTTTGAACCCAGAGAGTTAACCTGTCCTTCGATAAATGTTTGAGCTCCTTCGCCGATACCGATCATCGAAATGACAGAAGCATTGCCGATGATAATTCCTAACATCGTCAAGGTGCTGCGAAGCTTGTTTGCCATCAAAGTTGTGACAGCCATTTTGACGCTTTCAACAATATCCATAATTCGATTTTAGATTTTAGATTTTCGATTTTAGATTGGGGATTATTCGATTTTAGATTTTCGATTTTCGATTTGGGATTGGATTATTCGATTTTAGATTTTAGATTTTAGATTTGGGACTGGGATTATTGGTGTCAACTTAATATTTAAACCCATAATAAACTCGCTTGTAGCCGAGTCTAGATCCCCTAACTCCCCCTTATTAAGAGGGACTTTGACCAAGAATTTCTTGATGGTACAAGCCCCCGGATTTATCCGTGGAATCAATCCAAAATCTAAAATCTAAAATCCTCAAGCCCCCGAATTTATCTCGCGCAAGTCAATCCAAAATCTAAAATCTAAAATCTAAAATCGAATGACTGCTCTTGTCCCCCCCTTAAGAAGGGGGGTTAGGGGGGATGTCCGGGGAAAGAAAACACCCTAGAGCGATCGAGATAAATAAGGCCCCCTGCCCTGTGGCCCATGCCCTATGCCCTATTTCTGATTCTTGATAATATCCTCCAGCTTTTTACCTTGAGGAAGTTCGGTAAAAACGCGATCGCCCGCTTTTGCACCCTCCAAAATCTGAATCTTGTTGCCAATAGTCGATCCAACCGTAACAGGCTTAAACTGCGGCTGTTGTTTCTCATCAGGAACCAGCACACCCGTTTGACCTTTATTAGTCACAATTGCCACCGTCGGCACAACTAAAGCATTGCTCAGCTTTTGACCAACAAATCTCAAATCTACATTCATCCCCGATTGCAGCGAATCTTTGCCCGTATCAATGGCAACTCGCACTTGAAATAGCGTCACATCCCGTTCCTTAACAGCTTCCGGCGCAATTAATTTAACGCGACCTTTAAACACTTTATCTGGATAAGCATCAGCCACTATTTCAACTTCTTGACCAGATTTAATTTGACTGATATCAGCCTCCGGGACTTTCGCCAAAACCTCCACATCTCTAGCTAGAGCGACAATCGATGTCGAAGTTGCCGAAGTAGCTTCCGATGCCGAAGTGGCCGGAGTTACAAAAGCTCCTTGAATGGCGTATCTTTGGGTAATAATTCCAGCAAAAGGAGCGCGAACTTTCGTATCTTCTAACTGCACTTCTTGAAAGCGTACTTGAGCTTGAGCTTCCTCTAATTCAGCTTGAGCTTGAGCTATTTCTTCCGGGCGAGAACCGTTTTCTTGTGCGGCCAATTGACTTTTGGCTTCAGCAACTGCTGCTTCGGCTTTGGCGATTTCTTCTGGACGGTTGCCGTTTTCTAGCTGCGCTAATTTGCTTCTAGCTTCGGCAACTTCTGCTTCGGCTCTCGCAATTTCTTCGGAGCGCGTGCCGTTTTGCAATTGGTTCAATGCTTGCTGCTCGACTTGCACAGCAGCTTGCAGTTGCTGAATTTGGGACTCCCGACTTTCTTGCAGTTGTTGCAGGCGTTTTTGAGATTCTATTAATTTAGCTTGGGCAGTGCGATTTTCTTTAATTAATTCATCCAGTTTATCTTTAGCCAGAGCACCTTCTTCAACTAAAGGTCGGTTGCGTTCCACCCGTTGAGCTGTTAGTTCGGCTTGGGCTTTACTCGAGTCAATTTGCGTTTGTGCTTGGGCAATTTCTTGTTTTACACTACCAGTTTGAGCGTCTGCTAAACGAGCTTGAGCTTGGGCTAAACGAGCTCGCCCTTGGCTGACTTCTTCAACGCGGCTGCCGGCTCGCAGTCGCTGTAAGCCAGCTTGAGTTTGCTGCAAGCGGGCTCTGGCTCCTGCAACTTCTTCAACGCGGCTACCGGCTTGGGCTTGCGCGAGACTGGCCTCGGCTTGCTCTAAGCGCGCTCGGGCGCTGGCGATGTCTTCCGATCGATTTCCTGCTTCGATTTTGGCCAGTCTAGCTCGCGCGCTGGCTTCGCGGGCTTTAGCTTGAGCGAGTTGAGCTTCTACATCGCGGCTTTCCATGCGGGCCACGATTTGTCCTGCTTCGACTTTATCGCCCTGTTCGACAAATAATTCTGCGATCCGGCCGGAGCCTTTGGGGCTGAGATTCACGCGCTGTACGGGCTGCACCGTGCCGCTAGACGTGATCCGCACCGTGAGGTTTTGCGCTTCCACCGGCACTGTCATAGTGGCGATCGCATCTACTTTCGGCTGCGATCGGCTTTTTGCTATATATATTGTGGTCGGTACAGCTAGCAACCCGGCTGCAACCAACCCAATCGCCCACCGCTGCGGTTTGCGC
>Ga0075157_10001463_pt1 | contig 14779 bp, 14 predicted proteins | sample JI81BgreenDNA_FD_70967 | JGI IMG/M metagenome (GOLD analysis project Ga0075157, IMG submission 70967) | Wastewater effluent complex algal communities from Wisconsin, to seasonally profile nutrient transformation and Carbon sequestration -... | ecosystem: Engineered > WWTP > Effluent > Algae...
CTGGCCGTATTCGCCACTCAGATACGCCGCGCAGGGCAGCAACTGTTTTTGGTCTTTCAGGTAGGATTCGGCCATTTTAATGGCCGAGGCGGCGGGCGCGTAATAGGCCGAGCCGGTCTTCAGCAGACCCACGATTTCGGCCCCACCATCGCGCGTACGCTGCACGATTTTATCGAGCGCATCCTGCTTGATCCAGCCCATGCTCACCAGATCCGGCAGCGGAATGCCCGCTACGGTGGTGTAGGGCACCATCGGCACCATGGTGTCGCCATGGCCGCCCAGCACGAAGGCGTTGATGTCGCGGTGGCTGGCACCGAAGGCCTCGCTCAGGAAATGTGCGAAACGGCCCGAATCCAGCACGCCCGCCATACCGACCACTTTTTTCGGGTCGAAGCCGGTTTTTTGCTGCATCACCCACACCATCGCATCCAGCGGGTTGGTGATGACGATGACAAACGCGTTGGGGCAGTGTTTCTTCAGGCCCTCGGCCACGCTGCTGATGATGGCGGTGTTGGTGTTGACCAGATCATCGCGGCTCATGCCGGGTTTGCGGGGAATACCCGCGGTGACGATCACCACGTCGGAACCCGCCAGATCGGCGTAATCATTGGTGCCTTTGATGCGTGCATCGAGCTTTTCCACGGCAAGGCTTTGTGCGATGTCGAGCGCCTTACCCTGCGGCATGCCTTCGACCACATCGAACAGCACCACATCGCCCAATTCTTTCAGCGCGGCGAGATGGGCAAGCGTGCCCCCGATCATGCCAGCGCCAACCAGGCCGATTTTCTTGCGAGAAGCCATAAATCCTCCGTTACCCAAGGAATAAAATTCGGCTCGGGTGTAACGCAGCTTATGCGGCAGTGCAAGTAAAGACCGTGTTCACGGTTTATTAATGCCTACGCAGTAAGGTGAAGAGTAGATTGCGCCACCGAACGGAGCCTCTCATGCCCCGCCGCCCTACTTATTCTGAGCTTTATCACGTTGCCTATAGCGGCGTGGCACAGGTGCCTTTCGCCGGGGAGCCATGGTTGAATAATCTCGAGCAGGCAATGTTGCGCGTGCATGAAGAAAACCCCTCCAAAGGCCGCGGCGACCCATTCCCTGCCGAATGGGATACGAATAAACGCATCCTTGATGATATTGTGCGCGAACTGACGCAGCAAATGGTGCTGGAATCGCGCGGGGTGGATTGTTCGGGCGAGACCGCCGTGCAGTTTCAGCGACTTGGGACCTTGTTGCGTGCGGTGCGCCCGCACCTGCAACCGTCTGATCTCATGAAAATTCCCGATCCGGACACCGCACAAGGCTACGACGTGTTTTGTGCCGAGCTTGAAAATGCCCCGCGCCGTGAGCTTGCGGAACATAAGACGATACGGGCACTGGAACGAGACACCGCAAGCATCGCTGGCCGCTATGCCGCGCGGGGTAATGGTGCGGGAATCTCAGGGCGACAGTAACCGCGCCCGCCGGTGCGCACCTACTTGTTCATCAGCGCAAAGAACTCGTCGTTGCTCTTGGTATCCTTGATCTTATCGAGCAGGAATTCCATCGCGTCCATCGGCCCCATGGGGTTGAGGATTTTGCGCAGCATCCATACTTTGGTGAGGTCGCCTTTTTCGTAGAGAAGGTCCTCTTTGCGGGTGCCGGATTTGGTAATGTCCATCGCCGGATAGACGCGCTTGTCGGAGAGTTTGCGATCCAGCACGATCTCGGAGTTACCGGTGCCTTTGAATTCCTCGAAGATCACCTCGTCCATGCGCGAGCCGGTTTCGATCAGCGCGGTGGAAATAATGGTGAGCGAACCACCGAATTCGATGTTACGGGCCGCACCGAAGAAGCGTTTGGGGCGCTGCAGGGCGTTGGCATCCACCCCGCCGGTGAGCACTTTGCCGGAGCTGGGCACCACCGTGTTGTACGCCCGGGCCAAGCGGGTGATGGAATCCAGCAGGATGATCACGTCTTTTTTATGTTCCACCAAGCGTTTGGCTTTCTCGATCACCATCTCAGCCAGTGCCACGTGGCGGGTTGCCGGTTCATCGAAGGTGGAGCTGACCACTTCGCCCTTCACGGTGCGGCTCATATCCGTCACCTCCTCGGGGCGTTCATCCACCAGCAGCACGATCAGGTAGCATTCCGGGTGGTTCTTCTCGATCGAATGGGCGATGTTCTGCAGCATCACGGTTTTCCCGGTGCGCGGCGGCGCCACCACCAGCGTGCGCTGGCCTTTACCCTGCGGCACAATCAGGTCGATCACGCGCTTGGTCATGTCCTCTTTTTTCTTATCGGGGTCATACCATTCCATTTTCAGGCGCTGCTCGGGGTAAAGCGGCGTCAGATTGTCGAAATTCACGCGGTGGCGCAGGTTCTCGACCGGCTCGAAATTCACCAGCTTGGCCTCATTCAGGGCGAAATAGCGCTCGCCCTCCTTGGGGGCGCGGATCGGGCCTTCCACCGTATCGCCGGTGCGAAGCCCGAGTTTTTTCACGATGCTTGGCGGCACGTAGATATCATCCGGCCCGGCGAGGTAATTCGCTTCCGGGTAGCGCAGGAACCCAAACCCATCCTGCAGCACTTCGATCACGCCTTCGCCGGTGATTTCTTCACCGTCCTCGGCGCGCTTTTTCAACACGGCGAACACCATTTCCTGCTTCAACAGCGAGCTGGCATTTTCAATGCCTGCCTGTTCGGCGAGCGCGAGCAACTCATTGGGTTTGAGGCGTTTCAGTTCTTGCAGTTTCATGGGATTCTCGAAAGGGTGTTCGGTGATGTGACAGGCACGTAAGGGAAAGCGGCGGGAATCAAAAAAAGACGTTTTTTGAAGGCGCGAGAACGCGCTGCATGCCGTATTTGTATGCCGCCCATTTAGGGGGTTGATGGTAGGCCGTCAAGCGTTATTCGCCATCGAGGCGAATTTTTTGTGCGATTTAGAAGGGCTTAACGATCACCAGCAACACGATCACGATAAAGATCACGGTCACCGCTTCATTGATAACCTTATAGAATCGTGGGGTTTTTGGCCGTTCGTCGGCCGCGAATCGGCGGCGCGTGGCGCTGAAATATCCGTGTAAGCCGAGCATGGCAAACACCAGCAACGCCTTGAAATGGAACCAGCCTTCGCGGAATGGCTCGATCAGCAGCACCAGCCAGACGCCAAAAATCAGCGTCAGGATCATCGCCGGGTTCATGATGATGCGCAGCAACCGACGCTCCATCACTTTCAGTAGTTCGGAGCTTTCCGAGCCGGCTTGCGTGCCCGCATGATAAGCAAACAGGCGCGGCAGGTAGAACATGCCCGCCATCCAGCTGGTGAAGCTGATGATATGCAACGCAGTAACGATCTGGTAGCTACTCATGCAATTACTCCGTCATTGCGAGCAAAGTGCGAAGCAATCCATTCTCGGAGAGCCCGTAGAAAATGGATTGCCACGTCGCTGCGCTCCTCGCAATGACAAACTAGGCCGAAGCCCCGCATTTTTTGAAGGATTTAGGGCAAATGCGCGCACCGGTATGCGGCGCGCTGCCGGTCGTTTCTTCCTGCGCCAAGCACATATCGGCCAGCCCCGCGATGAATTGCGCATGCACCGACAACGTCGGCACGCGGTAATATTTATCCAGCCCATGCTCGTGCGCCAGTTCGGCATATTCGATGTCCAGCTCGACAAGCGTTTCCGAATGTTCCGAGACAAACGCGATGGGCACCAGCACGATGGGTTTTTTCTCCGTCGCCGCGCGCAAAATCTCGTCCTCAGTGTTCGGACCAATCCATTTCAGTGGGCCGACGCGGCTTTGGTAGCAATTCACATAATCGATATGCTCATCACCCATTTCACGCAGCACCTCACGCGTGGTTTGCTCTACCTGCCATTGGTACGGATCGCCGCCGCGCACGATCTTCTCCGGCAAGCCATGCGCCGAGAACAGAATGCGCGGATCGCCGTGATGGCGGGCTTCGTCAAGATACGTACGCACCAATTGTGCATGCGCACGAATGAAATCGCGCTGGGTGGGGTAACAGCAAATGGTGCGCGTGGGCAGGTTCAACCCCGCTTTTTTCGCTTCGCGCTGCCATTCTTTCACAGAAGAGCCGGTCGTGGTCGTCGAAAAATGTGGATAGAGCGGCAGCAAAATGAGCTGCTCTGCCCCCCATGCTTTGATTTCTTTCGCCACCTGCGCGGCGCGCGGGTGCCAATAGCGCATGACGGTAAAGACTTTGACGTTACCATGCGCGGCCAAGGTTGCCTCAAGCGCGGATGCCTGCGCATCGGTATTTTCCAGGATGGGGGATTTGCCGCCCATTTCTTCGTAGATGCCTTGCGCTTTTGGCGTGCGTTTGCGCGAGATCAGCGAGGCAAGCAGCCAGCGAAATGGGCGCGGCAGCCCAATGATTGCGGGGTCGAAAAACAGGTTGAATAAAAAGGGCTGCACCGCTTGCGGGCTATCCGGCCCACCCAGATTGAACAGTATCACGGCGGTTTTGCGTTGGGGCGAAATCAGGCGCATGAAAATCCTATGAACGGCGATGCTGTTTGATGGTCTCGCACAAAGCCTCGACATGCGCAATGGGTGTTTGGGGTTGCATGCCGTGGCCGAAATTCACCACGCAGGGAACATCGTTCAGCACCCCCAATAACGCTTTCAACGCAGCGACGCTGCCGGGCCCGTCACTCAACACCTGCATGGGATCAAGATTGCCCTGCACGGCCTGCCGCGTGTGGGCACGTGCGCCGATGGCATAGGGCATGGGGGTATGCTGATCGACGCCGATGGCATCAAGCCCTTCAATCGCCGCATAGGCGGGAAGATTGGCCCCTGCCCCCTTGGCAAAGCCGATGATGGGGGTGTTTGGGTGGCTTTGCTTCAATGCCGCAACAATACGCTGCGTGGGCCCAATGCTCCACCGCGCGAATTGCTCGGGCGTGAGTAGGCCCGACCAGCTATCGAACAGTTGCACGGCCTGCACGCCCGCATCAATCTGCATGCGCAAGTAGGCAATGGTTGCGTCCACCAACGTGTCGATGAGTTGCTGCATCAGCGCCGGTTGCGCATAGGCAAAGCTGCGGGCGGTCGCAAATTCTTTCACGGCAGCTTTGCCGCGCTCGCCTTGCAGCATGTAGCACGCCACGGTCCACGGGCTGCCAGCAAACCCGATGAGGGCGGTCTCACCTGGTAACTCGGCGCGTACTTTTTTGACTACCTCGCCCACGGGCGCGAGTTTTTTCAGAACCTCATGGGTGTGCAATTGGCCAATACGCTCAGGCGTAATCGTTTGCTCCACGATCGGGCCTTCGCCTTCGGCAAAGCGCACGCCAACCCCCAACCCGTGCGGAATCACCAGAATATCGGAAAATAAAATCGCCGCATCCATGCCAAACCGGCGAATGGGCTGCAACGTGACTTCCGCGGCTTTATCGACATCGAAACATAAATCTAGAAAGCTTGGTACGCTGGCACGCAGGGCCCGATATTCCGGCAGGTAACGCCCAGCCTGACGCATGAACCAGAACGGCATACGCTCGGTGATCTCGCCTTTCAGGGCACGGACTAACAGATATTCTCGGATCATCTTACTTCTAATCTTTTTAATAAAAAGAAATGGTAGATAATAGTAGGGGGTATGCGCAGTGGGGATTCAGGCAATGCCATGATTCATGCACAAGGACATACCCAATCCGACGCCAGCTTTAAATCGTGGATGGGGCGGTGTATAGCAAAATGCAGCCTACTGAGCATGAAAGATTTTTTACCATGATGCATGATGGGGACGTTCTCGCATGAAACCGATTGTGGATGGTGGATACCAACTTATCCGGCTGCGGATAACTTTGCTTGAGGAAGCATGAATCGAACCTAGTAACTTTTGCATTTTCCGCTAAGAGGTGGATAACCGCTTATTCACCCACAGCTATTCCACAGGCATGAAAAGTTTTCATCTCCACCTCGTTTCCGATTCGACCGGCGAAACCGTTGCCTCCGTTGCCCGGGCCAGCATGGCACAGTTTGACCGCGTGCATGCGGAGGAACATATCTGGTCGCTGGTGCGCACGCGCGGGCAATTGGAAAAAGTGATCGCGGCGCTCGATACCCATCCCGGCATTGTGATGTTTACGCTGGTCGATGCGCAAATGCGCGAACAATTGCGCCAGGCCGCTGCCAAACGTGGGTTACCCTGTATTCCGATTCTGGGCCATGTAGTGCGCGAGCTGTCAAATTATCTGGGCGAGGAAGCCACCGGTGCCCCGGGCCAGCAATATGAATTGAGTGAAGATTATTTCGCGCGCATCGATGCGATCAATTTCGCCCTTGAGCATGATGATGGACAGGCCACCTGGGAATTAGAAGAAGCCGACATTGTGATTGTTGGGCCTTCGCGCACCAGCAAATCACCGACCTGCGTGTATCTTGCGTACCGTGGTTATAAGGCCGCGAACGTCCCGTTTGTGCCGAACTGTCCGCTACCGGAAAATCTCACCGGGCTGAAACAGCCATTGGTGGTGGGCCTGACGATCAGCTCGGATCGGTTGATCGATATTCGCTCGTCACGCCTTGTCGCCATGAATCAGGACCTCAACACGGATTACGTGCGCGAGGAACATGTGCGCGCTGAGATCGACCACTCGAAAAAGCTGTTCCGTCAGCAAGGCTGGCCGGTGATTGATGTATCGCGCCGCTCGGTTGAGGAGACCGCAACCTTAATGATCCAATACCGCCAGCGCCAGGTCGAAAAACGGCGCGGAGATAACGCATGAGTATATTGACCGCCCTGATCGGCTTTCCGACCGAGCATTCGCTCAGCCCCGCCATTCACACCTATTGGATGCGCCAGCACGGCATCGACGGGGATTATAAACTACTGACCACCCCACCACCGCGCTTGCGGCAAACCATGTTGCATGTGCGCAAGAAGCAGATGCGTGGCGTGAATATCACCGTTCCGCATAAGGAATCGGTGTTGCAATACCTTGATGCGGTGGATGAAGTGGCGACCCGCATCGGGGCGGTGAATACGGTGATCGCCGAGGGCGAAAAACTGCGCGGTACGAATACCGACGCATACGGGTTTATCAGCCATTTGCGTGAGCAATGCAGTGGCACACCGGATCTGTCGCATTGCGTATTGCTCGGTGCTGGCGGTGCGGCGCGCGCGGCCATTGTGGCGTTACAAGAAGCGGGTGCAGCGCGCATCACGCTGGTGAACCGCACGTTGGCGACCGCCGAGGCACTGGCTCAGGAATTCGGCGTGGAAGCGGCCGCGTGGGATGTTTCCGGAGCCGGACTGGCCACCGCAAGCCTGCTGGTGAACACGACCAGCCTGGGCATGGCGGGGCAGCCTCCTATCAATATGTCGTGGCAGCATTTGCCGGAATCGGCCGTGGTCTATGACATCGTTTACAACCCACTGGAAACGGGGCTGCTGAAAGCATGCCGCAAGCGGGGCAATCCGGTGGTCGATGGGCTGGGCATGCTGCTCTATCAGGCGCAGAAAGCCTTTGCCCTTTGGCACGGGGTAGAGCCGGTGGTGGATAAAGCCCTACGCCAGCATGTGATGGAAGAACTGCGCGCCCGCGAGGCGGCATGAATCACCCCAGCCCCGCGCCGATGAGTGGTACAAGCCCCGCATTTGAAACATTTCAAGTCATCGGTATCACTGGTGGGATGGCCAGTGGCAAATCCACCGTGGCGCGGTTGCTCGCGGGGGATAGCATTCCCATATTGGATGCGGACGCGGTGGTGCATGATCTGATGGCGCAGGATGCTGCGACCATTGCGGCCATCGCAGAGGCTTTTCCTGAAAGTTTTGTGGATGGTGCCATTCGCCGGGCGGCGTTGGCCGAGGCCATCACGCAGGACCCCTCCCGCTTAGCGGTGCTGGAGACAATCCTACACCCGCGCGTGCGCCATGCAGAAGAGGCGGCGATTGCCGCCGCACGCGATGCGGGCAAGCCTGGTATCATTCTCGATATTCCATTGTTGTTTGAAACCGGCGCCGAGGCGCTGTGTGATTGCGTGATTGCCGTGCAAGCGCCGGAAGAAATGCGCCGCGCGCGCGCTTTCGCTCGCCCCGGCATGAGCGAGGAAAAATGGCAGCGGCTTGTCCGTCGGCAATGGAGCGATGGGCAGCGCGCCGCCAAAGCCGATGCGGTGATGGATACAAGCGGCAGCTTGGATGAGGTGCGGCTACAGCTAGAGGTGCTTAAAAAAGCATGGGGACTAACCTGACGATGTCATTGCGAGCGGTAGCGAAGCAATCCAGAGATGGAGTGGTGGATCGCTGCGTCGCTGCGCTCCCCGCGATGACAGAGAGGGCCAATGCGTGAGATCGTTCTAGATACCGAGACCACCGGGCTTGATCCCTTCTCGGGCCATCGCATCGTCGAGATCGGTTGCGTGGAACTCATCAACCATGTGCGCACGGGCAATTTCTTTCACACCTATTTGAACCCTGAGCGCAGCATGCCACGCGAGGCCGAAAATGTGCATGGGTTGTCGGAAGCCTTCCTGAAAGATAAGCCGCTATTTAAACAGGTGGTGGGTGCATTTTTAGAATTCATTGGCGACAGCCCGCTTGTCATTCACAATGCGGCGTTTGACATGAAATTCATCAATGCCGAGCTCTCGGTTGCGGGCCGTGCTGAGATCCCCATGAGCCGCGCGATCGATACGGTGCTGATCGCCCGCCAGAAATATCCCGGTCAGCCCGCCTCGCTGGATGCGCTGTGCAAACGCTTCAATGTGGATCTGACCGCCCGCACCAAACACGGCGCGCTGCTTGATTCGGAATTACTGGCGGAGGTGTATCTGGAGTTGATGGGCGGACGCCAATCCACCCTCGGGCTCGCCAACCAGCGGGCGCAAGCAACGGCGCAGCCCGGCGATTTGGCGTTTGTGGGTCAGGCGGATATTCCGCCGCGCAGTTTTCCCTTGAGCCTTGAGGAAGAAGCGGCCCACCGCGCCATGCTGGAACGGTTGAAAAACCCGCTCTGGCTGCAGGAAATGTAGTATTGAAGAAGGGATTTGCTATCCCTTCGTCGCCTTCGGCTCCTTACCCTTTCCGCTCCGCGGCTCGCGCCACTCGACGGCGCTACGCACGATTGCGTGGATGCCGAGTAAATACAGTGAGAGAGTTGACTACTCTTAAGCGCTTTCGCGCTGGCGGCGTTCGGCATACATTTGCGCGAAGTCGATCGGCTCCAGCTGCAGCGAGGGGAAGCCACCGTCACGCGTCATGTCGGCCAGCACACGGCGGGCGAACGGAAACACCAGCTGTGCCCCCGCCACGAAAATGATCTGCTCCTGCTGCTCGGCAGGAATATTGCGCAGCTCCAACACACCCGCATAGACGAGATCGGCCAGAAAAATCGTGGTTTTCTCGGCGATGGCACGCACCGAAATTTGCATCGCCAGCTCGACCACGTTCTCATCCAGCTTTTGCGCCCCGAGATTGATGCTCACTTCCATTTGTGGCGCTTCCTTCAGGCCGAACAGGCTGGCCGGCGCGCGTGGATTTTCAAACGACAAATCTTTCACGTATTGGGCCCGTAACGCCATAGCTGGCTTGCTTGGCGCATCGGCGGCAGGAGGGGTGCTGGTCGGTTCGGTCATAAGGGAATCCTTGTATTTTCTGGCGCTTTCTCTATATCAGGCCGCAATGCGCGACAAGCGTTATTCACCGCGACAGGAGTGATTGTGGAAGGCGGATTCCCCTACGGCGACATCATTGTCATTGCGGCCATTGCCGCGTTCATTTTGCTGCGCTACCGCGCCATGCTGGGCGAGCCACGCGGGCGCGACCGCGCGGACATTCAGCGCCCGCGGCAACCGGAAACGCTAGAGCCGGTGGTGCAATTGCCCGAGCGTGAACTTGCCCGCCGCAAGGAAGAGAAAGCCAAAGCGCTGGCAAACGAGCCCGCCGCATTTGCCGATAGCTTTGCCGCGATGCGCGCCATCGACCCCGAGTTCCAAGCCGACGAATTTATCGCCGGCGCGAAGATGGCGTTTGAAATGGTGCTGAACGCTTACAACGAGGAAGACCACGACACGCTGAAAATGCTATTGTCCGATCGCATCTACCGCGAGTTCAAATCCTCGTTAGAGGCGAACGCGCGTGACGGCAAAAAAGCACACAGCACGTTGGTGGCGATTGTAAAGGCCGACATTACCAGCGCCGAGCTGCGCGGTAACAAGGCTACCATCACCGTGGATTTCCTAAGCGAGCAGGTGCCGCTGGTGCGCGATAAGGACGGCGCCATTATCGAAGGCGACGCGAGCGTGCAGGAAGCCGTGGAAGATCAGTGGACCTTTGAGCGCGACTTAAAGAACGCCGACCCAGCCTGGAAGGTGATCGAGACCTAGAGCTTCTGGCCTGTTGCGGCCCAGTCTTTCAGGAACACGTCAAGGCCCTTATCGGTGAGCGGGTGGCTCACCAGTTGCTTGATCACGCTGGCCGGAATGGTGGCCACATGCGCACCAATGCGCGCGGCTTCTACCACATGCATCGGGTGGCGCACCGAGGCCACCAACACTTCGGTCTCGAAGGCGCTGTAGTTGTTGTAGATCTCCACGATATCGCCGATCAGCTGCATGCCGTCATGGCCGATATCATCGAGTCGGCCCACAAACGGTGAGACGAAGGTCGCCCCTGCTTTGGCAGCCAGAATCGCCTGTGCGGGCGAGAAGCACAGCGTCACATTCACCATGGTGCCGTTATCGGTGAAGTATTTGCAGGCCTTAAGGCCATCGATGGTCAGCGGCACTTTGATGGCCACATTCTTGGCGATGGTGGCAAGCTCCTCGCCCTGGCGTTTCATGCCGTCGAAATCGGTGGCGACCACTTCGGCCGAGACCGGCCCATCCACGATGCCGCAGATCTCAGTGATCACTTCCTTGAAATCGCGCCCTGCTTTTTTGATGAGGCTGGGGTTGGTGGTCACCCCATCCAGCAGGCCGGTTGAGGCCAGCTCGCGGATTTCGTTCACATCGGCGGTATCCACAAAGAATTTCATGCGAGGACTCCTCTTGTATTTCGTCATTGCGAGCGGTAGCGAAGCACTTGAGCGCAGCGAAAGAGGCGAGGCAAGAAAAACTAGAAAAAATCTTCGAGCCAATCCATCTATGCTAAAGATAATCGATTGCCGCGTCGCCTGCGGCTCCTCGCAAAGACGACGGAGAATGCCATAACAGCGCTCGAACCAGTCAAGCAAGCAGAAGCCTCACGACGTGCACCGGTATTATTGCCCGCGCTGGTGGACCAGGCCTTTGACTACAAAGTGCCTGCGGGCACAGCGGTCGGCACGCTGGTGGAGGCGACGCTGGCGGGTAAAAAGCGCATCGGCGTGGTGTGGGATGGGCAAACGGATGCTGCCCTGCCCGACAGCAAAGTGAAGCCCGTGCATGCGGTGATCGACGCGGTGCCGCCCTTGCGCGAGAATTTCCGCCGATTCCTGGATTGGGTGGCTGACTATTCCCTGGCGCCCAAAGGAGCGGTGCTGTCGCTGTGCGGGTTGGCGCACGCAGGCAAGACCACACGCAGCGCCTACCGCGCGCCTTCCTACGCGCTGGACCTGCCAACATTAACGCCCGCGCAGCGCGGCGCGGCGCAGGCCCTGCTGGCCGAGCCGAAGCCCGTGCTGCTCGACGGAGTGACCGGCTCCGGCAAAACCGAAGTGTATTTCCACGCGATGGCGGAGATTTTAGGTTTAGTGGGCCCTTCGGGCCTTGAAGGGGCTGCGTCCCCTTCGTTCGCTACGCTCACTGACCCCTCCCGCTTACGCGGCTCGCGCCACTTCGGCGCTACGCACGGACTGCATCAATGTCGAGAGGATACGCAGCGAGGGCAGCAGCCCGAGCCAGCCATGAGCCAGCGGAGCTGCGCGGAGGCATCGCACAGCACGTGCGATCTGCCGGAGCAAACGAAATCTCAAATCCTCGTCCTCATTCCCGAGATCGCGCTGACCCACCAATGGCTGGAGCGCTTCGAGCGCGCCTTCGGCGCACGCCCCGCCGTGTGGCACAGTCAGCAAACGCCCGCGGCGCGCGCGCGGGTGTGGCAGGCGGTGGCGAATGGTTCGGCGCAGGTGGTGGTGGGCGCACGCTCGGCGCTGTTTTTGCCGTTCGCCAACCTCAAACTCATCGTGGTGGATGAGGAGCATGACCCGTCCTACAAGCAGGACGACGGGGTGCTCTACCACGCGCGCGACATGGCGGTGGTGCGCGGCCATTTCGAGCGCGCCCCGGTGGTGCTGGTGTCGGCTACGCCCAGCTTGGAGACCATGCTGAATGTACGCGAGGGCAAGTATCGCAGCGTGCATCTGGCCGAACGGTTCGGTGCGGCAGGCATGCCGAATGTCGCGCTGATCGATATGCTCACCGCACCGCCGGAGCGCGGAAATTTCCTGTCGCCCGCCTTGCGCGAAGCCATGGTGACCACGCTCAGCCGCGGTGAACAGGTGCTATTGTTCCTGAACCGCCGTGGCTATGCACCGTTGCTGCTCTGCCGCGGCTGTGGCCACCGGTTCGAATGTTCGGATTGCTCCGCGTGGCTGGTCGTACACGGTAAGAACACGCGGCTGGAATGCCATCATTGTGGCCACCGTGAACCCATGCCCACCGCATGCCCAAACTGCAAAGCCGAGGGCGATAAACTGGTAGCCTGCGGCCCCGGGGTTGAGCGCATCGCGGAAGAAGTGCGGGAGATGTTCGGGTTGGGTGTGGAGAGGGAACGGTGCGTAGGCGAAGCCGAGCCGCGAAGCGAGGGGGTAGCGAGCATTGCGAGCGAAGGGCGGCGGGACGCCCCCTTCACGCCCGAAGGGCGCGGCCTAAAACTCGCCATTCTCTCCAGCGACGAGGCCATCGCGGCCGAGACCTGGGCGCAGATCGAGCGTGGCGAGATCGACATTCTCGTCGGCACGCAGATGGTGGCGAAGGGTCACCATTTCCCGAACCTGACGCTCGTGGGCGTAGTGGATGCGGATGTGGGCTTGCAAGGCGCCGACCTGCGCGCGGGTGAGCGCACCTATCAGTTGCTGCACCAGCTGGGTGGCCGTGCGGGGCGGGGCGACCAGCCCGGCACGGTGCTGATCCAGACCTACGAGAAGAACCACCCCATCATGCAGGCGCTCACCCGCCATGACCGCGACGCGGTGATGCAGCTGGAGGCGCAATTGCGAGAACAAGGCGGCTGGCCGCCCTATGGTCAGCTGGTCGCCATTTTGCTGGATGGCACGAACGACGCTACCGTGCGTGCCGCAGGCCAGCAGCTCGCGCGCACCGCCCCACAGGACCCACGCATTCGCGTGCTTGGCCCCGCGCCTGCCCCGCTTTCCAAACTGCGCGGGCAATTCCGCTACCGCCTGCTCGTAAAAATCCAGCCCGGGCTGCATCCGCAGCGCACGCTGCGTGCCTGGCTGCAAGACCAGAAATTCAAAGGCGTGCGCGTGAAGGTGGATGTAAACCCCTACTACTTCCTGTAGGCACCCACGCAGCCCTTGAAAAACCAAAGAAAAAATAGACCACGAAAAATCCTTGCGTTGCTGCCAACGCATGCCTAGATTGCGCGCGCAAAAATAACCCACCCTCGCAAGGCATACACCCCTATGGGCGCTTCCCGTTCTTCGGTTTCTGTTCTCGCTAACCGCTACGCCACCGCGATTTTCACGCTGGCCGAAGCGGCCGGCAACGAGGCGGACGTGGTGCAGGAAATCAGCGCCGTAGCCGAGGCGATTGCCGCTACCCCCGAATTGCGCGCGGCGCTTTCCAGCCCATTGCTGGGCCGTGCCGCCAAAGCCGAGTTATTGGCGAAGCTTGCTGCCAAGGGCAACACGCTGACGCAGCAGGCAATGGCCGCGATGGCGCACCAAGGCCGTGCTGCCGTCATTCCGGCGATTGCTACGGCATTGCAAGCCAAGCTTTCGATCGCTCGTGGCGAGCTGGTGGCGCAGGTGGAGTCCGCCCGTCCGCTTACCGAATCGGTGCGCAAGCAATTGGCAGAAAGCCTCAGCAAGGCGACCGGCAAAACGGTGCAGCTTGCCTTGAAAGAAAACCCCGAGCTGCTGGGCGGTGTCGCCGTGCAGATCGGCAGTGCGCGACTGGATGCGTCGCTTGCTGCAGCCCTCAACACCATGCGCAAGTCGTTGCTTGCGCCCACGAACGCTTAAACATTGGAGACCCACATGGATATTCGCCCCTCCGAAATCTCGGACATTCTGAAAAGCCACATCGCGGGCATGAACGACGCCGCCGAGCTGGCCGAAGTTGGCCGCGTTGTCTCCGTCGGTGACGGGATCGCGACCGTCTACGGTCTGGAGAACGTGCAGGCGGGCGAGATGGTGGAATTCGCCGATGGCACCACCGGCATGGCGCTGAACCTGGCCACCGATTCGGTGGGCGTGGTGCTGTTCGGTGAAGATAAGGGCATCAAAGAAGGCTCGACCGTGAAGCGCACCGGCGCGATTGTGGATGTGCCCGTTGGCCCCGAATTGCTGGGTCGCGTGGTGGACCCGCTGGGTAACCCGATCGACGGCAAAGGCCCGATCAAATCGAAAGAGCGCCGCCGCGTGGAGCTGAAGGCCCCCGGCATTATTGCCCGTAAATCGGTGCATGAGCCCGTGCAGACCGGCATCAAATCCATCGATGCGCTGATTCCCGTGGGCCGTGGCCAGCGCGAGCTGATCATCGGCGACCGCCAGACCGGCAAAACCGCGATCGCGATCGATACCATCCTGAACCAGAAAGCCATCAACGAATCGGGCGATGAGAGCAAGAAGCTCTATTGCGTGTACGTGGC
>Ga0075157_10001465_pt1 | contig 14753 bp, 16 predicted proteins | sample JI81BgreenDNA_FD_70967 | JGI IMG/M metagenome (GOLD analysis project Ga0075157, IMG submission 70967) | Wastewater effluent complex algal communities from Wisconsin, to seasonally profile nutrient transformation and Carbon sequestration -... | ecosystem: Engineered > WWTP > Effluent > Algae...
CGTGTCACCGCGTTCATCGCAGGTGGTGGCATAGAGCGCGATGAACTCGTCATCGGGCAGCACCGTCTGGCTCCAGCCTTCGCCCTGGAACATCTCGACCAGCCGCTCCACGCTTTGCGCCGTCCGATCTTCGATGCCGGTGCGGAAGCCGCCCTCACCGCCATCGGCAACCAGATGCAGGAAGCCGGCGGCTTCCGCGATCGATTCCACCGCCCAATGCACCATGTCGTGCGGGATGATGCCCTGTTTCGGGCAGTCGATCGGTGGGCGCGGGCCATCGGCGGCCACGATGTCGAGCCGGTCATATTTGCCGGTGCCCTTGGTGAAGGTCAGTTTCACGGACAATCCTAACGTGTCGGCACGGGCTCCGCGCCCGTGTAATCATAAAAGCCGCGGCCGGATTTGCGGCCATACCAGCCGGCCTCGACATATTTCACCAGCAGCGGCGCCGGGCGATATTTCGGATCGCCGGTGCCATCCTGCATCACCTTCATGATGCTGAGCAGCGTATCCAGCCCAACGAAATCCGCCAGCGTCAGCGGGCCCATCGGGTGGTTGGCGCCCAGTTTCAGGCCGGTATCGATATCCACCACGCTGCCAACGCCATCGCCCAGCGCAAAGATGGCTTCGTTCAGCATCGGGCAGAGCACGCGGTTGACAATGAAGGCCGGCGCGTCACCGGCCAGGATCGCCGTCTTGCCCAGCTTTGCCGCAAAGCCCTGCATGGCCGCCGTGGTGGCGGCAGAGGTAGCGAGGCCGGGAATGATCTCGACCAGCGCCATCAGCGGGACGGGGTTGAAGAAATGCAGCCCGCAGAAGCGGTCAGCCCGCTCCGTCGCCGCCGCCAGCCGCGTGATGGAGATGGACGATGTGTTGCTGGCCAACAGTGCGTCGGGCTTCAGCACATCCTTCAGCCCGGCAAAAATCTGCCCCTTCACGGCTTCATTCTCGGTCGCGGCTTCGATCACCAGATCAGCGCTGGCGAAATCACCGTTGCTGGTCGTCAGCGTGATGCGGGCCAATGCGGCATCGGCGTCGGCCTGCGTCAGCACGCCCTTGCTCACCTGGCGCGCCATGTTCTTGGCAATCGTGGCCTTGGCCGCCTCGCAGCGTTCCATCGCCACGTCAGACAGGATCACGTCATAACCAGCCTGTGCCGCCACATGGGCAATGCCATTGCCCATCAGGCCTGCGCCGATCACCCCGATTGTCTGCATGTCGCCAGGCTCCCGTCTTGTCCAAATTCCGATGAGGCGCGATAGCAGGGCAATGACAAGACTGGAAGGTAAGACCGCCCTGATCACCGGCGCCGCGCGCGGGATCGGCGAAGCCATCGCCCGCCGCTTTGCCGCCGAAGGAGCAGCGGTATGGGTAACAGATATCGATCCGGCCGGGCAGGCCGTGGCGGGCAGCATCGGCGGGCACTTTGCCTTGCTCGATGTGACGGATGAGGCGGCGTGGGACCGGGTGATGGCTGATGTCGGCCCGCTCGATATCCTGGTCAACAACGCCGGCATCACCGGCTTCGAAGGCGCGCCTGCCGCGCATGATCCGGAACATGCCAGCCTGGCCGATTGGCGCCATGTCCATGCCGTGAATCTGGATGGCACCTTCCTTGGTTGCCGCGCCGCGATCCGGGCGATGCAGCCCAAGCGGAAAGGCAGCATCATCAACATCTCGTCACGCTCCGGCATTGTCGGCATTCCGGCGGCAGCGGCCTATGCCTCGTCGAAGGCGGCGGTCAGGAACCACAGCAAGTCCGTCGCGCTGTGGTGCGCGCAAAACGGGCTCGCCATCCGCTGCAACTCCATCCACCCGGCGGCGATCATGACGCCAATGTGGGAGCCAATGCTGGGCACAACACCCGCAGAACGCGAAGCCGCGACAAGAGCTTTTGTCGCCGACACACCGCTGAAGCGCTTCGGCACGGCAGACGAAGTTGCTGCCATGGCCGCCTATCTCGCCGCCGATGAAAGTGCCTATGTGACGGGCAGCGAATTCCATATTGATGGCGGCATATTGGCCGGATCAGCCGCCTCTCCGGAATAAAAGCCAGCAGTCCTACCGAATTGATGGGATATGATGTCAGAATCATGCTATGAAGACGTCGTTGGAATGCTTTGACAGGGCAACCCCGACGTGACCAATCTTTGGTCTGAGGAGTATAGGCTCATGAAAACATTCACCCGTATCTTGATTCTTGGTGCCACTTCACTTGCTCTGGCGGCCTGCTCGCAGACCACCAAGGAAGAAACCAACGAAGCCGCCAACTCCGCCGCCGATGATACCGCTGCCAATGCCGAAAAGGCCGGCGACGCGATCGAAAAGGCCGGCGATGATGCCAGCGCCGCCATCGACAAGGCTGGCGAGAATGCCAGTGATGCGATGGAAAAGGCCGGCGACAAGGCCGCTGCTTCTGCAGCCGATGCCAAGCAGAACACCGGCGAGGCCATCGAGGAAGTTGGCAAGGACATGCAGGCGCCGAAGTAACGGCCACTGCTGAACAAATCGGGGGCAGCCCGGCCACGCGGCCAGGCTGCCCCCTTTTTGCGTCAGTTCACCTTGCGCTCGCGCCCAGCCCAGAACGGTTCGCGCAGATCCTTCTTCAGGATCTTGCCACTTGGGTTGCGCGGCAGTTCCGCGATGAAGTCCACCGATTTGGGCACCTTGTATCCGGCGATGCGTTCGCGGGCGAAGGCGATCAGCGCCTCCGGCGTCACGTCGGCCTTTTTCACCACGATCGCCTTTACCGACTCGCCCCATTTTTCGTCGGGCACGCCGATCACGGCGCAATCAGCCACGGCCGGATGCTCGTGCAGGGCGTTTTCGACTTCGGCCGGGTAGATATTCTCCGCGCCCGAAACGATCATGTCCTTCACCCGGTCGTGGATATAGAGATAGCCGTCTGCATCCAGATAGCCGGCGTCCCCGGTCAGATACCAGCCATCCACCACGGCCTTGGCGGTGGCTTCGGGCTTGCCATGGTAACCGCTCATCACGCTCACCGATTTGATGCAGATCTCCCCCACCTGCCCAGGCGCCAGTTCCTGGCCATCGCCATCGATGATCTTCACCTGGTTGCCGGGAAACGGCTTGCCGCAGCCGCGCATGCGGGCGTTGCCGGCGGAATCATGATCATAGGGCGGCAGATAGACCACCGTGCCGCAGGTTTCGGTGGCGCCATAACACTGGATGAAACCGGCATTGGGAAAGGCCGCCATCGACCGGCGCAGCACGTCGAGCGGGATCGGCGAAGCACCGTAATACAGCTCGGTCATGCTGGTCAGGTCAGCTGGTACAGCTTCCAGATACTGGCAGATGGCCAGCAGCACGGCGGGCACGGCAAACATGCGGGTGATGCGTTCCTGGGCGATGGCGTTCACCATCCCCGGCACATCCGGCCGCGGCAGGATCACCATGGTGGCACCGGCTTCCAGCGCGTGCAGCGCCCAGCCACTGCCGCCGATGTGGAACAAAGGCATGGCGACCAGTGCCACATCCTGATCATCCCAACGCCCCCACTCCTCGCCGGTCAGCCGGCCCTTCTCGATGGTGCCGAGCAGTTGGCGGTGGCTGAGCAGCGCGCCCTTGGGAAAGCCCGTGGTGCCGCTGGTGTAAAGCTGCAGCGCGGCATCGTCCGGGCTGATGGCGGGCATGGCATCATCGGGCGTGTGGCCGGCAATCCACTCGGCAAAGGCCGGGCGGCCTTCGAAGGGCGCATCGAGCAGGATCACCGACTTCAGGCCCGTGACGCTGCGCGCCTCCTCCACCAGCGGCAAAAATCCGGTTTCCGAAACGATGATGCCGATACCGGCGTCGCCCAGGATATAGGCGATTTCGCGCGCCACCAGCCGGGCATTGATCGCCACCAGCACCGCCCCCAGCCGGAAACAGGCGCACATCAGCGTGACATAATCAGGGTGGTTCAGAGCCAGCCAGCCAACCCGATCACCCTTGCCCACGCCGGCACTGCGCAGCGCCGCCACCGTCTGCAGCACGCGGCCATGCAGATCGCCATAGCTCCACACCGCGCCATCCACGCGGATGGCCGGCTTGTTCGGTGCGCTGGCGGCATGATGCCCGGTCAACGCCGCCAGGGTCGTGAAATTGCTGTCCATGCCCGTCCTCCCCAACAGATATCTGCCGGAGGGGGCGCGATATTGCCACTCTCCATTGCGGGAAGCGGCCGCGGTCTGTAAGGGCCACGGCCATGGATAATACCATTGTCGCCTTCGTGAATATCTTCACCATGATCACCGAAGTGGTGATCTGGGGCCTGATCGTGTGGGCAATCTCCAGCTGGCTGGTCGCCTTCAACGTGGTCAACACCCGCAACCGCTTTGTCAGCGGCGTGCTGGATGCGCTTGACAAGATCTATGGCCCGATGGTGCGCCCCATCCGCCGCATCCTGCCGGATTTCGGCGGCATTGATCTGTCACCGCTGGTGCTGTGGCTGCTGCTGCGCGGGCTGCAGATACTGGTGCCGGCGCTGGTGCTGGATTCGACGAGGCTGCTGCAGTGAAGGACTCTGGGAGCGCTGTACTGATCGACGGCAAGGCGCGCGCTGCGGCCGTGCGCGCTGAAGTGGCGACCGGCGTGGAGGCGTTCGTGGCCGCCCATGGCCGCGCTCCGGGGCTCACCGTTGTGCTGGTTGGCGATGATCCGGCCAGCGCCGTCTATGTCGGCTCCAAGGGCAAGGCCACGCGCGAAGCCGGGATGATCTCCGGCGAACATCGCCTGCCCGCCGATACTCCGGAAGCCGATCTGCTCGCCCTCATTGCCAGGCTGAACGCCGACAGGTGCGTGGATGGCATCCTGGTACAGATGCCGCTGCCAAAGCACATCGATAGTGACCGCGTGATCGCGGCCATCGATCCGGCCAAGGATGTCGATGGCCTGCACCCGATCAACACCGGCCTGCTGGTCAGCGGCCGTGACGGCCTGGTGCCGTGCACGCCATCGGGCTGCATGCTGCTGATCAACGAAGCTTTGGGCAATATATCAGGCGCCGAAGCCGTGGTGATCGGCCGCTCGATCCTGGTTGGCAAACCGATGGCCGCGCTGCTCACCAACGCCAGCGCCACGGTCACCGTCGCTCACAGCCGCACCCGCGATCTGGCCGGGCACGTGGCGCGCGCCGATATCGTCGTGGCCGCTGTTGGCATCCCCGGCATGGTGAAAGGCGAATGGATCAAGCCCGGCGCCTGCGTGATCGATGTTGGCATCAACCGCATCGCCCTGCCCGATGGCAAGACGCGCCTTGTGGGCGACGTCGACTTTGATGGCGCCGTGGGCCGCGCCGGCTGGATCACGCCAGTACCCGGCGGTGTCGGCCCGATGACCATTGCCTGCCTTCTGGCCAACACGTTGCAGGCAGCGCACGCCCGGGCCACGGCGTGACCGGTCTTTCCCTCGATGGGCCATTGGTCCAGCTGTTCATCTCGGCATTTGTCACACTGTTCGTTGTGATCGATCCGCCGGGCTGTGTGCCGATCTTTTCCAGCCTCACCGCTGGCACCACGCCCAAACATCGATTCGACATGGCGATCCGTTCCAGCATGATCGCCGCGGGTGTGCTTGTGGCCTTCGCGCTTGGTGGGGAGGCTTTCCTGTCGGCGTTGGGCATCACGCTGCCCGCCTTCAAGATCGCCGGCGGCCTGATGGTGTTCGTGATTGCCATCGACATGGTGTTCGAAAAGCGCACCCAGCGCCGCGAAACGCGCGCTGAAGAAGTGAAATCCGCAGCCGACGCCGCCGGCAAACCACTGGAAGAAGAGGATATCTCAGTCTTCCCGATGGCAATTCCAATGCTGGCCGGGCCAGGCTCCATTGCGTCCGTCATGCTGCTGTCAGCGCGCACGGACGGCGATTTCGCCAAGGAAGCTGTGGTTCTGGGCGCACTCGTCGCCGTGTTGCTGCTCACACTTCTATCCCTGCTGGCAGCCGGGCCGATCATGAAGCTGATGGGCGCCAAGTTCGAAGGCGCCCTTACCCGCTTGCTGGGCGTCGTGCTGGCGGCATTGGCGGCACAGTTCGTCATCGACGGCATCAAGCAGAGCTTTGGGCTGTAACAGCCGGGATTGCTCGACAGGTCAAACCGCGCGGGCCAGACTGCCTCCTGCAACAACAGGAGACTCAACCATGCCCTCAGCTCTCATCATCGGTGCCTCGCGCGGCATCGGGCTTGGCCTCACCCAGTTACTGATCAGCCGCGGCTGGGACGTGGTCGCCACCCAGCGGAGCCCGTCACCCGCATTGGCTGAAACCGGCGCGCAGGTGGCAACAGTTGATATCGATGACAGCGACACGGTGTCGGCGCTGGCTGCCAGTCTTGGCGGCAAGACGTTCGATCACGTGCTGATCAACGCCGGGGTGAGCGGCGGACGCGGTGACACCGCCTCCACGGTAACGCGCACGGCAATGGCAGACCTGTTCTGGACCAACGCCATTGCCCCGATCCGCGCCGGCCGCATCCTGCTGCCACTGGTGAAGGAGGGCGGCTCAATCGGCTTCATGACGTCGATCCTGGGGACGGTTGGCGGCCGCAACCACGCCCACGCCGAACTCTACAGCGCGTCCAAAGCCGCGCTGAACAGCCTGAGCCGCGGCTTTGCCGTGCAGGATATCGGCAGCCGCGCCGTTGCCGTGCTCAACCTGCATCCGGGCTGGGTGAAGACCGACATGGGCGGCGCTGATGCCGATATCGATGTCGCCACCAGCGTGAAGGGCCTGGCCCAAGTCATCACGGAATCGATCGCAGCTGCGCGGCCGCCGGGCCAAGTCTATGTCGACTACAAGGGCAGCAGCATCCCCTGGTGAGCTGCAAACACAAAATGGGCGCCGCTCTGGTGGAGCGGCGCCCATTTTATTTCGGTTGAGGCCGGACGTTCCAGCCCCAGCTGGATCAGGCAGCTACGCTGACGCGACGACGGCGGGCGGCAACGCCGACCATGCCGAAGCCAGCAAGCAGCATCAGCCAGCTGGCCGGTTCCGGAACCGCACTGTCGACCAGGATGTTGTCGAGGATCGGACCGGCCGAGTCATTCGGGCCTGCACCACCGAAGGTGAGCAGGAGCGAGCCAGCGCTGGTCGGGACGAAGGACAGGGCATAGGATACAAACGGGCGATTGCGGATCAGCGATTCCGTGTAGGTGCCCATGCTGGTGATGCCCGCGCCAGTGGTACCGTAAGCACCCTGGAAGCCCGAGATCAGCGTGAAGGCTGCGATGTTTTCCGGGTTGGTGAAGCCCAGCGCGAAGTTGAAGATGTCAGCCGGAGTACCAGCGCGCGGGTTGCCGCTGACGTCGAAGGTGACGGTGATCAGGCGACCGGCATTGAAGTTGATCGGCGTGGACGTGACCGAGCCCGTGTTCGGCGAACCGACGAGATCGAGGCAGCGGCCAGCAGCGCCAGCGCAGAGCACGCCTGCGGTGCCGCTCTGGATCAGGTCAACACTGCCGGTAACAGTGAAGCCCGGCACGGTGGCGATATTGTTGCCGCGCGGTGCCGAATCGAAGTTCTGGCTGAAGATGGTCACGGCAGAGGCCGGCATGGCCATCACGGCGGCGGCGGCAAGAGCAGCAAGAATACGCATTGGGATCTCCATTTGGTGCACTGCCTGCCATGCAAACAGCGTGCCAAAATGGATGTTTCTCTATTTGTGGTAATTTTTCAGTGGCTTGTGAGCGCTGGGGAAATTTGGGCGCCAAAATGGATGTAAACTACGCCGACAGTTCGGGTGCCGCGATGCAGCACCCGGCATCATCAGGTCAGTGCCTGACTACCGTTCATGTTGCCCACTCTGCACCACGAAGTGGTCAGAATCAGCGAGTCGCAGACTCTATGACTGATTATTTCTGACGTGAAAATGATTAAATGGTTAACAACGTCACGTTGTGGGCAGGATCAAGGCTGTGACCGGTCGCAGCCAGCGTGAGTGTAAGATTTTCCGACTCTTCTGAAGACCCGCCAGCGGCATGGGTGCTTGCGGGCGGACCGAACGGCCGCAGGGACAGCGGCGATGCGCACGGAGCCAGGCGAAGGCGCAACAATGCCAGTCGCTGACAGCAAAGATCAGGCCAACGCCCCAAGGCTCAGCCCACGCCATGCGGCCCAAGCGACGGGATCATCATTCCAGCGGCAAACAAGTCCGCCGGGCTCAGCGCCCGTCGCGGCGCCCCAACAGCCGCAGCCGCAGCGCATTCAGGCGGATGAAGCCCGCCGCATCGCGCTGATCATAGGCGCCGCGATCATCTTCAAACGTGACGATGCCGGCGGAGTACAGACTATAAGGCGATTTGCGCCCCACCACGCCCACATTGCCCTTGTACAGCTTCAGCCGCACGGTGCCGGTCACCTTGGCCTGGCTGTGATCGATGGCGGCCTGCAGCATCTCGCGCTCAGGGCTGAACCAGAAGCCATTATACAGCAGTTCCGCATATTTCGGCATCAGCTCATCCTTCAGATGCGCCGCGCCGCGATCCAGCGTGATCTGTTCGATGCCGCGGTGGGCGATGTGCAGGATAGTGCCGCCCGGCGTTTCATACATGCCGCGCGATTTCATGCCGACAAAGCGGTTCTCCAGCAGATCGAGCCGGCCAATGCCATGCCGCTTGCCCAGCTCGTTCAGCTTGGCCAGCAGCGTCGCCGGGCTCAGCCCTTCGCCGTTGATCGCGACTGCATCGCCGCTCTGGAAATCGACGGTGATATATTCCGGCGTGTCCGGCGCCTCTTCCGGGTGATCGGTGCGGCTGTACACATAATCCGGCACTTCTTCCCACGGATCTTCCAGTACTTTGCCCTCGCTGCTGGTGTGCAGCAGGTTGGCATCGGTCGAAAACGGGCTCTCCCCGCGCTTGTCCTTCGAAACCGGGATCTGGTGCTGTTCGGCAAAGGCGATCAGCGCCTCACGGCTGGTCAGATTCCATTCCCGCCACGGCGCGATGATGCGGATATCCGGCGCAAGCGCATAATAACCCAGCTCGAACCGCACCTGGTCATTGCCCTTGCCCGTCGCCCCGTGGGACACCGCGTCGGCACCCGTCATCTTGGCAATCTCGATCTGGCGCTTGGCAATCAACGGCCGCGCGATCGACGTGCCGAGCAGATACAGCCCCTCATACAGCGCGTTGGCGCGCATCATCGGGAACACATAATCCTTCACGAACTCTTCGCGCAGATCGTCGATGAAGATATTCTCCGGCTTGATGCCGAGCAGCAGCGCCTTGGCCCGCGCCGGCTCCAATTCCTCGCCCTGGCCCAGATCGGCGGTGAAGGTGACGACCTCGCAACTGTATTCGGTCTGCAGCCACTTCAGGATCACGCTCGTATCGAGCCCGCCCGAATACGCCAGCACCACCTTCTTGACCGAATCAGCCATGATCATTCCTTCCAATTGTGGATGCGCGCCTATTTGCTAAGCTCCCTGAGTGCAAGCGGGGGGATTCACGATGGCCGACACACCCAAGACCAAACTGACCGATGCCAGCGTTCCAGCCTTCCTCGCCGCCCTCGAACCCGCCCAGCGCCGCACCGATGCGCAAGCCATCTGCGCACTGCTCGCCGACGTCTCCGGCACGGCCCCCGCACTGTGGTCCGGCGGCATCGTCGGCTTCGGCACCTACACCTACAAATACGGCAGCGGCCGCACCGGCGACTGGATGCGCCTCGGCTACGCCCCCCGCAAAGCCCAACACGTCGTCTATCTGATGGACGGCTTCGACGGCCAGGCCGATCTGCTGGCAGGGCTGGGCAAGGCCAGCACCGGCATGTCGTGCCTGTATGTGAAGAAACTCGCCGATATCGATATGGACGTGCTGGCCGAAATGGCGCGGCGGTCGTGGGCGATGATGGCGGAGAAGTATCCGGGTTAAGTTAAGGGGGCCTCCGGCGGGCAGGGGCTGAGCCCCTGCACCCACTTTCATTGGGCATGGCGCACCGTCTCCAGCGGGGCGCTTGGCGGGGTTGTAGGTTACAAAGGTTACAGTTTTTTCCGCGTGCGCGTGGGCGTCTCTGGGCGGTGGCGCAAACCGTTCGCGCCGCCCGCTGTATAATCGCAGCCGCTCCGTGTAGGACAGGCCGTCGCCCACGCTTCTGCTCCTTCACCCGTCACCCCGGACTTGATCCGGGGTTAGGCTTGGAACAGCGCCTACCAACCAAATGGCAGAGCAGTGGACTGTCACCAGGATCCTGACCCCATTGTCCAGGCCTCAAAAAGGCAAATCATCATCGAGGTCATCCATTGCCACCGGCTGCGCTTCATCTAATCCCCAGCCAGACAGCGGCTTGCGGTAGATTTTCTCTTCAACGCTGCGCGCCAAAACTAGTCGAAGGGTCATCACCCTATCGTATGGTTGGCGGTCACGAGTGTAGCGGCAACCTTCGTCATTGTCCCAGCAGGGATATTTGGCACTTATCCAAGTGGATCCACCAAACAACCCAATACCGAAATCGGCGAGCCGCTGGAGTCTTTTGGTCAAGTCCGATCCCAACTGCACCTTTTCGCTAAGACTGACAGCAGCGGGGTTTTGCTCAAATTCCCATGGTGTTGGCAGACGCTCTTCGACAAATCGGATAAGCGCAAGGACATCTTCCATTTCGCTGTCGTTGGGGTCTACTTCGCAATCGAAGGCGGCCACTCCTGCCTTGGCAAGATCGTCAAGTATAATCCGTCCGGCGCTTAGTCGACGAAGCGATACGTCCCCTTCATAATCAGCCTCGTCGGCGTCTAGCACTAATTCGCTCAGCGGCACTTGAAGCGCTGCAGCGAAGTCGGCAAGTGTATCTAGCCGCATCGTCGCACCTGCTTCCGCCCGTTGCACGGTGCGTTCAGAGACGTTGCTAAGAATGGCCAGTTTCTCCTGGGTCATTCCCATGCGTTCGCGGATCATTCGCATCTGTTTTGCATCGTGTTTCATACATAACGCCCTAGCGTCAACTAAGCCGACAATGGAACGACATAAACACGACACGGAGGTGACAAGCAATTCAGCCAAGGGCGACACTTGCTAGGAGATTCTAGTAACGGCCAACGTAGCTGCGAACCAAGACGACGATTTTGCAGGAAGTCTGCGGGCAAATTTCCCCTCTCCCCTTGCGGGAGAGGGTCGACTCGGCGCAGCCGAGCGGGGTGAGGGGTGGCGCTGGTGGTCGCCTGAGCACCCCCTCACCCCGGGCCGCCTGCGGCGTCTCTCGCCCTCTCCCGCGAGGGGAGAGGGGAAGAAAGTGAAAGTGGGTGCAGGGGCTCAGCCCCTGCCCGCCGGAGGCTCCACTTGGTTCTTCCTGCTCTGTCCTAAACCGGGGCGGATGGGTTACATTGCCGCGCAGGAGGCGTGACAATCACCAAGCGTGCGGGGCCATGACAACGCAAGGCAGAAAATCCCCAATTCGATACGAATCGTCAAAACTGGCAAAACTGCCGATCACTTCTGCCGGCGGATGAAGTCCCTCAAGTCGTTCGACAATTTCTTCCGGTCCGCATCACGCACGTACATCATGTGGCCGGCGTCGTAATAATGGAATTCGGTGCGGCCTTCGGGCCAGCCGGGGCGGTTCATGGAATATTCGGCGAAGTGGAACGGGGTGGCGAAATCGTACCAGCCCTGGCCGACCCAGACTTTGGTGCGGCTGTTTTCGCGTAAGGTACGGGCGAGGCCGGGGGCGACGTTGACATAAGAGTCCCGCCCGTTGCCGAGGCGCCAATCCCAGGCGCCGACGCCGCCGATGGAGACGTAGCTGCGATCCGTCTTGTAGCCGAGATCGCCGCGCAGATAGGCGTTCACGGCGGCGGGGTAGGAGGCATCGATGCCGTAGAAGCTGGGATCATTGTCGGGCCCTTCGCCGGCGTTGTCATAATCCTTGCCGGTGTAGCGGGCGTCCAGACGCCCGATGGTGAGGCCGCGATCGCGCAGCAGTTCCTTGTAGAAACGGCCGGGGGTGACGCGCAGATTGGCCTGTTCGAGATAGGTTTCGGACAGGCCGGTGAAGCGGGCCAGTTCCTTGCGGATGGCGGCGCGTTCGGCTTGGGCCAAGCTGTTCCCCTTGATCAGCGCGGTGATGTAGGGGCCGCTGGCAAAGGCGCGGGCTTCGGCAGCAAACGCTTCGACGCTGGCAGGCTTGTTCGGGATCTTGTCGTGATACCAGGCGGCGGCGGCATAGCTGGGCAGCAGGCCCATATATTGCATTTCATTGCCTTCATCCTCGGCCTCCAGACCGAAATCGAGGATGGCGGAGATGAGGATGACGCCGTTCAGCGCGACATCGTTGTAACCGCGGTTGAGTTCGTGGGCGACGGCGGCGGAGCGCGTGGTGCCATAGGATTCGCCGCCCAGGAACTTGGGCGCGTTCCAGCGGTTATGCTCGTTCAGCCACAGGCGGATGAACTCGGCGACGGATTTGGCATCGCTGTTGACGCCCCAGAATTCCTTGGGATCGGTTTTGCCCAGCGCGTGGGACCAGCCGGTGCCGACCGGATCGATGAACACCAGATCGGCGACGTCGAGCAGGGATTCGGGGTTGTCGCTGATGTCATAGGGCGGGGCGCCATCGTCCTTGGCGTCGGGGATGTTCACCCGCTTGGGGCCAAAGGCGCCCATGTGCAGCCACAGGCTGCCCGAACCGGGCCCGCCGTTGAACAGGAAGAACACCGGGCGGTTGGGCTCCGGACTATCCTTCAGATAGGTGGTGGCGAAGATGGCGGCGGTGGGCTTGCCGTCCTTGTCTTTCAGGAAGGTTTCGCCGGCGATGGCGGTGTAGTTCATCTTGACGCCGCCGAAGGTGCCGCTGCGTTTGGCGACGACGCGGTTGGGGATGGGGGCGGCCTCGGCGGTTTTCTCAGCCGGCTTGTCGGCGGTTTGAGCGAAAGCCGGAACAGCCAGCGCAGCAGCCAGCGCGATCAGCGAAACGAAACGAGCCATGAGATTCTCCCCTTGTGCGCTCCGGATAGCCGGCGGCTGGGGAGAGTTCAATCAGAAGGCGTCAGCCGGCGGGCTCCAGGCGATCGGCGGCGGGGTCACCAACGGCGCGCGCGGGGCTTCAGGTTGCGGCTCCGGCGCGGCTTCAACCGGGGCTGCCTTCGCCAACTGGCCAAGGCCCCACGCCCCCACCGCCATCGCGGCGAGGCCCAGCGGCGACACCCGGCGCAGCACGAATGGCAGCGCGACGGCGGCCACATTGCCGATGGGGCCTAGGTGCGACCCCGATACGCGTGACGCAATCTGACGGCTGGCTGCGGCGGCAACGGCGCGAACGGCAAGGCGGGCAAGCGGATTGGCCATGACGAGTCTCCTGCAGTTCGTATCAGCATAACATAGGTGGGGGCCGGCCGTGCAGCGCACAAGCCTCGCGCCAGGCGGGTCGTCGCGCTATGGGCTCGGCATGTCGCCCGCCAATCTTTCACCCGCCGATGCGCTGTTGCGTCTGTGGATGCTGGCGGAAATCGCGATGGCCGGGCTCTACGGTTGGCTGGGCTGGCGGATGCGCGACTGGCCGGCCGATCTGCCGGCGCCGCAACCGCTGCGGGCCGTGGCGATCACGGAGTTCATGGTGTTGTTCCTGTTCGTGCCGGCAGCCGCCGTGGTGTTGCTGCGCTGGCGGGCAACGCGGGATCGGCCGCTGGCAGCATTGGCCCTGGGCTATGGCGGGCTGGCGATGTGGTCATTCATCGCTTGGGACAGCGCGGTCGAAGATGGTGCCGCACTCGCTGGAGAGGTGTTGCGGCTGCGCTTTGCCGATGCCGCCATCGCGCTGGCAGGCGCGGTCGTGGCGCTCAGGGCGTTGCGCTTGCGGTGATCTTCGCCGCGCTGGTGGCGCCCGACAGTGTGTCGACCGCCGTCACCCATGTGGCACCAGCGGGCACGGCGGCGGCAAAGCGCCCAGTCTGGCCGGCCCACTTCATCGGCACGGCGTTGCTGCCCACCCCCGATCCTACCCACGCCTTCACCTCGAAACGCTTTTCATCCCACAGCGTGCCCGGCGCGATCGGGCAGCCGCACAGCATCGACACATCGGCCACCACCTGCCCGCCTTCATGCCGCGCGGTGAGCGCCAGGCCGGGCAGTTCCACCACCCAGCCATCACCCACCACCGGCTGGCCCGGGATCAGCCAATGCGAGGACAGCACCGATACGATGGTGCCCGCCGGCTTGAGCGGACCTCGCACCATCACGTTCACCCGGCGCGGCTCGTCGATGTCGATCATGGTGGAAAAGCCGGCCGATTGCGCGTCGGCCAGCGGCGTGCCGCGCGGGTTGCCGTTCATGATCCTTGCGGTATCGCCGGTGCCGCCTTCGATGCGGCCATGCGCCAGGGGCGCGCCAGTAGCCGCATCGCTCACCACCACGTCCACCCCGCCCATGCCGGTGCCGATGAACTTGGCGCCCTGGCTGATCACCCGCACCGTCACCGGCGTGGGCACGGCCAGTGCCGGAGCGGCGGCGATAAGGGCAGAAAGGGCGAGCAGGCGGTTCATGGCAAATCTCCAGTCAGGCGGGCGGCAGCGGCCCGCATTTCGGCATCGCGGTGGCTCAACCGTTCGGCAATCATCGTTTTCAATGGGGCCAATATCGCCGGCCGGGCGCTGGCCGGGGTGCCACCGGCATGGCTTTCCGGATCATATTCCAGTGCCAACCGGATCGTGGCCGCCACATCCGGCCCATGCAGATGCGCCACCACCCGGAAGGCGAAATCGATGCCGCTGGTGACGCCGCCAGCGGTGATGATGTTGCCATCGAACACGGTGCGTTCTTCCACCCATT
>Ga0075157_10001468_pt1 | contig 14731 bp, 11 predicted proteins | sample JI81BgreenDNA_FD_70967 | JGI IMG/M metagenome (GOLD analysis project Ga0075157, IMG submission 70967) | Wastewater effluent complex algal communities from Wisconsin, to seasonally profile nutrient transformation and Carbon sequestration -... | ecosystem: Engineered > WWTP > Effluent > Algae...
AATCATGGCCGGCAGAAATGAGTCTCGCGTCGTTTTTCCGTCCTCCATCCCATACAAATGTTCCGATGAAGTTTTCTTCACTGAAAACTTCATCGGCTACGCACTTTAGATTTGCCACTTCATTATCATCAATTGATATGAAAATTACACCATTTTCTCGAAGCAAGTCCTTGGCAATTTTGAGCCGAGGGTAAATCATATCTAACCAACGAGCGTGGTATCTATTGGACGACTTCTCGTTTTTGATTAGCCGCCTTCCTTCGACTGTTATAGCACCCTCTTCTAATTCGCTTTCATCGATACTGGTTGTGAATTTATCTGCATAAACAAAGTCGTTCCCCGTGTTGTAAGGAGGGTCGATGTAGATCATTTTGACCTCACCATAGTAGTTTTGCCGTAGGAGCCTGAGAGCTTCGAGGTTATCGCCCTCGATGTAGAGGTTCTGCGTGGTTTCGCTATTCTTTCCGTCATCCTTGAGCGCGAGAGTTTTTCCCAGCAGCGGCTTGAATGCTTCTTTCTTTGCCGCCTGCTTGCCAACCCAGTTCAATTCATAGGTTTCGTCTCCAGGTTTGATTTCCGCGAAGTCGCCCAGTTCGGCGCGAAGCGCTGCCACATCGAGTGCGCCGTCTTTTACCGCTGAGGGAAAGAGTGCGGCCAGTTTCGCGAGGTTTTCCGAGATAGGATCGGAGATTTGTTGTGGGACTTTCGGGTAGTCGGGCATGGCGGTGAAGCGTTGGATTGAGAGTGGTTCGTAATCGAAAGGATGTTAGTCGGAAAGCCAGAGGCAGGCGAGTGGTGCGGGGATGGCCAAGATCTTGGCATCGAGGCGATCGCGTTCGTGGCCTTTGCGTGCGGAAGTCGTTTCGATGATGCCAAAGTCTTCCCAGCGTTGGGTGATCACGTAGCCGTGCTGGATCACTTTTTCTTCGAGGAAGAGGCGTAGCCCTTTGAGCTTGCGAGGAGTGGGCTCAGCGTCTTGGTACTTCACCTCGAAGGGTACGAGACGATCACCGGTTTCCGCGATGAGATCCACTTCGAGGTCGCGATTTTTTTTGTCCTGCCAGTAGGAGAAGGTTGGCTGGTCTGGGTAGTAGCGAGTGTAGAGGTGCTTGAAGAAGGCGGTTTCCACGGCGGCACCGAGGCGGTCGGGTTTTTCGAGGAGGCGGCGGCCAAGCAGAAGCATGGCACCGGGAAGCGAGGCATCGGCAAGGTAGATCTTGGAGCGACCGCGCAGGACTTCTTTGCCGTAGCCATAGGGGCGCAGGCGGTAGATCAGGTGGGTGGCCTCGAAAAGGTCGAGGAAGTTGTTCACCGATTGGCGGTTGATGCCGTCGAGTTGCTTGGAAAGTGTGGGGACGTCGAGGATGCCGCCGTCGTGGTAAGAGAGGTAGAGGAAGATCTTTTCCACCTCTAAAACCCTGCGGACTCCGTAGAGAGCGGTCATGTCCCGTTTGAGCACCTTGTCCACGATGTCTTCGCGGAGTAGGCGTTGGCAACGGGTGAGGTCGTTCACCATGGCGGGTTCCGGAAAACCTCCACGGAGCAGATATTCGTGGAAGTGGGCGGTGAGAGGTCTGGCGATTTTGGCAATGTTAGAAAAGTCGCCGATGTTCCAGTCGAAGAGTTGTTTGAGAGAGCGAACTTCAGGAAGATTCGGGATTTCGACTTTTCGCAGGCGGAGGTATTCTGCGAAAGATAGGGTGGGCAGTGGGATGGTTTCCCAGCGGCCAACGCCGGACTCTGTGGCAGCGTCGCGAAGGGGGCTCGCGGAACCCGTGGCGGCAATGCGCCGACTGCGATTGAAATCGGCTTGGTGTTTGAGCCAGGTTTGCCAGTCGGGGACGAATTGGATTTCGTCGAGGAACAGCATGCGCGGGTAGCCTTCCACGGGTGGGAAGAGTTCATCCCATGCCTGGAGGGTGCGTTCCAGCCCTGCGAGCTTGAGGATGGGATGATCGAATGTGGCGTAGAGCAGATTGGATGGTGGGTAGCCTTCTTGAACCAGTTTGCGGATCGCCTGCCTGTATAACGTGGTTTTCCCCACTTGTCGGGCTCCCGTTAGAAGCAGGGCGCGCTTGGTCTGGGTATCGTCGATCCAAGCACGGAGCTGCCGAGAGGCGGCACGCTCCCAATCCGGCAGGTCAGCCACAGGCTGCCCGCTCCACCAAGGATTGAACTCTTGGAGGACGGAAAACAGCTCTGCTTTTGGGAGATCCATGCTTGTTTGTTGCGATTAGGTAAAACGTATAGTGCTTATTTTCATCAAATTGTCAATAATTCGTAGAAAATTATTCATTTTTGCGGGTTTCGTGGACGGATTCACGGGATAGATTTTCAGCGCAAGAAAAGCCGGGGTGGCGGGTGGCGATTGCTGTGAGTAAGGTTTCCGCTTCGGGATCGGGTTTCTGGGTTGTGTTTTCCTTTGGGGAAAGGAAGTCGGTTTTGATGCGCTCGATGGCGGTTTTGATGGCGGTGTTGAGGGTGGCTTTTTCGGCAAGGGAACGGGTGCGGTCTTTTTTGGTTTTCAGAGATTCCAGCTCCCCGAGGGCTCGGAACAGGGAAAGAATGGTGGGGCCGTGGAACCAGAGTTTGGTTTCGAAGAGCTGGGTGGCACCGATGAAGATTTTAGGGTGATCGAGGAGGAAGGCTTTGGTCATGGCTTCCAGGTAGAGATCGCGCTTGTTGAGGCGGTTGATCAGGGCGGTGTGGTGCAGAGGGGCGAGTGCGGCGGTGGTGGTGTGTGGCTCCGTGCAGTAGGAGTCCGCGACGACGACGGCGTTTTCCTCGGTGAGGCTGAGGCGCTTGTGAGCGAACGAGAGGGCAAAGCGCCCGCTGCCGTCGTGGAGGCGAAGCACGGCGTGTTCCTTGATCTGGGGCTGGATGGTACGGGCGGCGAAGTCTGCATGGCGGAGTTCGGTCAGCTCGATGTCGAGAAAGAGGATGGCTTGGCAGCGGTATTCCTCGGTGACGAGCGACGGGATTTCCGGGCCGGTCAGTTGATGGGTGAGCGTGGCCTTGCGGAGAATTTTTTTCAAGCGTGTGCGCTGCGCCGTTGGCAGTGTAGCGGGAGTGAAGGATTTGAGGTTGAGGCGTTTGCCGTTGGATTCGACACGCCAGGATTCGGGGAGGGCTATCATGGGCGAAGAACGAGGAAGGAGATGAGTTCGAAGTCGTCCATGTCCTGCCCGGCGAAGGGGTTGTCGTAACCACCGAAGTCAAAGACGGTGGATTCGGATTGGGCGGCCTCGTGGCCTTGGATGGATTCGATGGCTTGGTTGAGAAGCTGGGAGCATGCGGACATGTCCTTGCAGTGGTTGGTTTCCGCGAGGAAGGCACTGACGAGTTCCGGGAATGGTGTGCTTTGGCCGCGCGTGGCTTTGCGCATGAATTTCACAAGCTCGCGGGCCTGCCCCTTGCCGATGGGTGCGGAACCTTCATCGGAGACGTACACGAGGTAGTAGGGATAGAGAGAGCTGTCGCTTTTCGGCTTCTGGTCGAGGTTGCGGTGTTTGAAGCAGAAGAGAATGCCGTGTTTGCGGTCGGAGTCTTGCGGCGCGTGGGTGATCGAGTAGATGCCGCTGGGTGTCTGGCGGATTTCCGGCGTATGTTTGAGATATTCGCTCAACTCATGAAGGTAGTCGTTCATGTTGAGATCGGTGAGTGAAAGGTTTTCGTTGGCGTCTTCCAGTTCAATGACTTCGTCCTTGAGGCGGGCGAGCTGGCGCGAACGGAATGAGATGTCGTTCATCTCCGGACTGAGGTCGTCCTCGCCGCCGGTGGCTGTCATGTTGACGGTGACCATTTTGCTTTTCACCCGTTTTTCCAGACTGAGGTATTCGTTGAGATCAAGATCGGGGAAGAAGTTGATCATCTTGATTCGCGTATTGGTGGAGCCGATCCGGTCGATGCGACCGAAACGCTGGATGAGTGTGACGGGGTTCCACTGCACGTCGTAGTTGATGACGCAGTCGCAATCCTGGAGGTTCTGGCCCTCCGAGATACAATCGGTGCCGATGAGGATGTCCACTTGCTCGTTAGCGGGAAGTTCGCGGCGGAGTTTGGAGCGTGGAGAGAATGCCGAGAGGACCTTGTGGAATGTGGGGGCGACTTTCGGATTGTTCACACGCGGGGTGTCCGAGCCGTAGATGAGCGCTGTGGTGAGATCGTAGGTTGCCTTGAGGTCTGCGGCGAGTGACTGGTAGAGATAGAGCGCGGTGTCGGCGAAGGCCGTGAAGATCAGAATTTTCCGGTTGCCAGGGTTGTAGGGCATGGCGGTGACTTTCTCCGTGATGAGGCCGCGCAGCGTGTGGAGCTTGTGGTCGCGCTTCTCGTCAAGGATCGCCTTCGCGTCGGCGATGATGCCGGTGAGAAGATGGCGGTCCGCGTTGAGGTCGTGCAGATATTCATCGACCAGCAGGTGGGAGACCTTGATGTCGTATTTGTAGTCGAGGCCGGGTGCTTCGTCTTCCGGATTTTCAGCGTCTTCGATGGATTCGGCGCTGATGTCCGCGTCCTGGTTTTGCAGAGTGGTGATGAACGCGTCGATTTTCTGAGTGAGGCGTTGTAGGGTAAGGTGGAATGCGGCCACGGAACTGTCCAGGCGTTTGAACAGGTTGAAGCGGTGCATCTTCGCGGTTTGGAATTCGCGGTCCTCGTGGCTGAAGATGACCTTGTCGTTGTAGGTGGTCTGGTATTTTTCCCGATAGTAAGCGCGGTACTCCGGCTTGATGTATTTCATCGGGATGTAAACGGCGAGGATGAGCTCTTCCAGGCGAAGGTTGGTTTGCTTGAAGTCGAGAAGTTCCCGGCGTGAGTCGATGTAAGGGGTGTGGGTGTCGGGCTTGAGCTTGGTGGGAAACGGCCCGACATCGGATGCCGAGTAGTGCTCGGTAATGTGCTTGCGACTTCTGGATATGGTGAGAAGCTCCAGGATCTTGTAAAAGTCCGAAGGGATGGCGTCGAGCAGCTCCGCTTTGATTTTAGGTTCGCTCTCGTTCCACGCGTTGATGGCGCGTGTGGTTTGCTGGAGGGTGTTTTGAACGCTGTGAATGCCTTCGTTTTCAAAAGCGGCATCGTTGTCGGCGGTGATGATGCTGATCTGGTTGCGCAGGTCGGTGAGGGAGTTGTTGACGGGTGTCGCGGACAGCAGAAGGACTTTGGTGTTCTGGTTTTGTTGGATCACCTCACTGAGCAAGCGTTGGTAGCGTGTGAAGCCTTCGTCTTTTTCAATGCGGTTGCGGAAATTGTGGGATTCGTCGATGACGACGAGGTCGAATTTCCCCCAGTCGAAACGGGACAGGTCGAATCCGCTGCGCGAGTCCCCCCGCGTGCGCGAGAGGTCGGTGTGGAACATGATCTTGTAATGGAAGGTCTCGTTCAAGGTGCTGTCCTTGTAGGCACCACGGAAGGAGTTCCAGTTGTCGTAGAGTTTCGCGGGTGTGAGGACGAGGACGTTGTCTTGGCGCAACTCGAAGTATTTGATGACGGCGAGTGCCTCAAAGGTCTTCCCGAGCCCGACGCTGTCAGCGATGATGCAGCCGTTGTATTTGTTGATTTTTTGGATGGCGGACAGAACGCAGTCCTTCTGGAAATCGTAGAGCATGTTCCAGATGGCCGTGCGTTTGAAATGCAGTGCGTCTTGCTCGAAGCGGGCGACGCCTCGGTCGAGCTGGTGGCCGAAGAGTTCGTTCAGGGTGAAGTAGTAGAGGAATTCGGGGCCGTGTTCTTTGTAGAGTGACTGGAGTCTGGTCAGGATTTCTTCTTTGTAGTCGAAAGTGAGATCCGGGTTGTTCCAGATCATGTCGAATTTCTGGCGTGCGGCCACGATCTGGGCCTTGTCCATCGACTCGCTGATGATGCTGTCGAAGTTGATACTGTGATGGTCGGCGCGTGTGTTCTGGGCGGCCAGTTCGAGGGAGGATGATCCCTGGATCATGAAGTCCGCATCGACGAGTAGGATATTGCCCTTAATTTTACAGACGGGTGTCGTGCGCCGGATGTCGACGTGGGAGCGGATGAAGGCGGCCATCTGCCGTGCCTGCTCGAAGTGCTGGAGTTTGTTCTTCTGGGTGATGTCGTAGGCATTGAAGAGAGCATCGTTGGGATTGATCTCGAATTCCCGTGCGAGTTCGCCGACGGGGAGGAAGACTTCTTTGTCGCGAAGCAAGAGGTGGATGGTGTCCACACGCTCAAGGCTGGACTCCAAAAGGGAGAAGACCGAGAGTGTCAGCTTGTCGTTGATAATATTGACCGCAGAGCCAGCCACATTTCTGTGGAGGGTTTCGCGAAGTTTTTCGAGTAGAGCAGTATCCACGTGACCATGTTAGGATAAACTACACCCGGGTGCCAGCCAATCCTATCATACGAGTCATTTTTTACCTCGATCTGATAAAAACTGCGCAAGAGTCATGCGCATATCCATGGGGTTGCGCACATCCGCGCGATAATGGTTCTTAGAAAACTCGTTTTTGTAATAGCGGCTGCGGCCTCTCGTTCATAAAATCCTCCCCGAAGCCATCGAGCGCAGCAAACATCACTGCCCAATCGTGGTTCTTCGGCAACAACACTACCGCCGCGCCTAGGCGAGTTACCATGACCTCGTCACCCTCAAAGCGGAACTCCTAAGGCAAGCGCACCGCTTGACTACGGCCGCTTTTAAAGACTTTTGCGGTATCCATGCATAGAGTATATACCATTGGTATCCATTGTCAACTGGAGGTTTTTTCTATCCGGGCACAGACACCAAAGCACCATGGCCCTCAATGACTGCTCGCCTTCTCCGCGCCCAAGCCGGTGTGGGAGCGCACGGCGAGTTCATCGAACTTCGCTTCCGCGTTTGGTTCGTTGCCGCCCAGCAGGGTGCCGATGATGGCAAACAGGAAACCGAGCGGAATGCTGACGATGCCGGGGTTTTCCAACGGGAAGAGCGCGCCCTCCTTGCCGAAAATCCCCACCGGGCTGACCAGAATCAAGCCCAGCGATGCCACCAAGCCACCACCCAGACCGAACAGCGCGCCCGTGGTGTTGAAACGCTTCCAGAACACCGAGAAAATGATTGCGGGCAGATTGGCCGAGGCCGCCACCGCGAAGGCGAGACCGACGAGGAAAGCGACGTTGACCTTGGGTCCTAACAGAATCGCCAGCACAATCGACAACGCACCAATCGAGAATGCCGTGATGCGGGCGACTTTCACCTCGCTACCAGCTTTGGTTTCTTTGCCGTGATGGATCACGTTGGTGTAGAAATCGTGGGCAAACGAGGTGCTGGCGCTGATGGTCAGACCTGCCACCACCGCGAGAATCGTGGCGAAGGCCACCGCGCAAATAAAGGCGAAGAAAAACTCACCACCGAGCAACTGCGCGAGCATGGGCGCACTCATGTTGGGGTTCGGATTCGTGACATCGGGCCCGATCAGCGCCGCGGCACCGAAGCCGAAGAAAGTCGTCATAATGTAGAAACCACCTATGATCCACATCGCCCACACCACGCTGGAGCGTGCCGTTTTGGCATCGGGCACGGTGTAGAAACGAATGAGAATGTGCGGCAGACCGGCAGTACCAAACAGCAATGCCGCGCCTAACGAAACCGATTCCCACGGGTTCTTGAACTTCATGCCGGGATCGAGGAAATTTTTCACCACCTGCTTTCCATCAGCCGCCGTCATTTTGATTTGCGTGACGGCATCAAAGAAGTTCACGAAGCTATAATCAAACTTGCGCAGCACCAGCACACTGAGGAACAAGCTGCCGGAAATCAGCAGAATCGCCTTGATGATCTGCACCCATGTCGTGGCCAGCATGCCGCCGAAGACCACGTAAATGATCATCATCACGCCCACGCCGCACACCGAGAGATTGTAGCCTGCGGTCTCTTGCATGAAGGGAATGTCGTGCATCAGCTTCTGGATCAGGACCCCGGCACCCACCATTTGTGCAATCATGTAAAACAGCGACACGCTCAGAGTGTTAAGACTGGCCATCGCCCGTACCGGACGCGGTTTCAAGCGATAGGCCAAAACATCCGCCATGGTGTATTTGCCCGAGTTCCGCAGCGGCTCGGCCACCACATAGAGCACGGTCAGATAGGCCACTAGAAAGCCGACGCTATACATGAAGCCATCAAAACCAAAACAGGCGATCATCCCGGCGATGCCGAGGAACGAGGCCGCGGACATGTAGTCACCTGCCACCGCCAGACCGTTCTGCCACGCGGTAATCGAACGACCGGCCGCGAAGTAAGCACTGGAGCCGGTGTTTTTGCGGGCGCTGATAAAGGTGATGGCCAGAGTAGCCACCACAAACAAAAGAAACATGGAAATTGCCATAAGAGAAGAAAATCGAGATGAAAAATGTTAGAGTCCGGCTTTTTTGAGCAAATCAGCCGCCGCTTTGTCGAACTGGTTTGCCTTGTACATGTAGATGTAGGCCATGATCCAGGTCATGAAAAATTGCGACAAGGCGAACAGATACGCGCCATTGACCTTGCCCAGCACGGGCTTGCTGAGCATCGGGCTGTACCAACCGACCAGAATGAGAAACGCCAGATAATAGAGCGAGAAAAACACGCAGCATGGTACGACAAAACGGCGTTTGGCACGCAGGAGGTCCTGGAATTCCGGCATCGCGGCAATCGCGCTCCAATTGGGTTCACGGGTTGGGTTCATGAGCGACGAGAACTAGCGGCTGGGACCGCGCTTGTCAAAACAACTCGACGCCATAACATCACAAATTTCTTCTGCGGCTCAGCCGCTTGGGACCGCTTCGAGAATGGCAGCTTTTGTGCTGATGGGACAGACTCACGAAAAAGGCATCAGATCTGTGGCTTGGGTCTTTCACCTTTCACAAAGCGGTGATGACCCACCGCAGTCCAAAGGCTTCGGCCTACATCATCGCTCCGGCAGCAGAACCATGGGCTTCATCGCGCCCCAGATACCAGTAGAATCGAAGAGCGTGCCACCGCCCGCTATGACAATTTTCTGATCGCCCATGTGCAACCTCTCTGATCGGGCACTGCCATCCACCCGCAGGTAGATACCGCGACCTTGATAGCTTTTTTTCTCGAACGAACCCCACGGGTTCACCAGCACTGCAGCCAACATCGGCAATCCACCGTTATCGCCGGTGCTCAATCCCCGCTTGCGGCCTTTTTCTTCCACCATGACATAGGAAAATCCGCATTCGTTTTTTTCGAGAATGTTGGAAGGAGGATGGATGTTGTCATCAGGCTTTTTCCGCCCGCTCCTGGCATCAAACGCATAAAATATTTCCTCGGATTTGGTGTATTCCCCCGCGATCAACTGACCCAGATAACGATTCGACGCAGCGCCCTGAAATCCATGCAAGCGCGGATCCGCCACAGCGGTTCGGTCATCCGGGAAATGTCCGTGATCAGACTCAAAATCGATGAGACAAAGATAGACTTGTTTCGAATTCGAGATCGCTTGCGTCATGTCCATTTTTTTCTTCGACCGTAGGATGGTGGGAGCCATCAAAAATGCCAGCAACACCCCAATCACTAGCGCAAAGGCCAAGAGATACTTGCCTACGAAACTCCGATCCGTGGCATTGCGTAGCCGCTCCTGCTCCTCCACATGTCGCATGACCTCCTCTTCAGATATTTCTTCCATGACTTTGCTGTGCTCTATACTAAGTAACGATGATCTCTGAGACGTGGCATTTCAAACCAAAAATTCCTTGCCGGGAATCTGAACCACATGTCTGCCACCTGACACACCGAATCAAGTTCAGCGCTCGGGCAAAAGAACCACAGGATTTTTCTCGCCCCACAGAGAGCCTGGTCCCGCATCAAAGAGAGTCAGTCCATTTTTCATTACGATCTTGTTGTCTGAATCGCGAAGTCGCTCTGCTCTGCCACTGCCGTCGATGCTGATCACGCCTCCGCAATGATGGAAACTCGACCTCTCAAATGAACCCCAGCGATTCACCAGCGGCGCGACAAGAAGCGGTAGGAACCCCGGATCCGAAGAACTCAGCCCGTGACGCTGCCCCCGAACATCCTGCATCACATAGGAAAACCCACATTCATTTTTCTCCAGAATTCTCTCCGGCGGAGAAATCACCTCATCGGGCTGCTGGCGAGGAAACGCTCCTGCACTAACAGAAAAAACCTCCTCGCATCGCAAGTAACCACCCGCCATGAGCTGCCCCAGGTAATCGTTGGAAAATTCGCCGCGAAAATTTTGCAACTCTGCTCTGCTGCCCGCACTTCTGTCATCGGGAAAATGACCAAAATCGTTTTCAAAATCCATCATACAGAAGTGAACGGCTCTGCCGTTGGAAAGTGAATACGTAGTGTCCGCGATTCGGCCCTGGGTCTTCACCAACGGCACGATGATCAACGCTGCTCCTCCCAAAAAAATCACGCACCAAAGCACGTGCTTCATGCGTAATATCGGTTTCTTTTTCTGGGGCAAATCCATATTCCACCTCGCGTGATGACTCGCATTGGCCATTTTTTCATCACCAGCTCGTTCCATGTCTTACCCTAGCAAAAACATGGTATCCGTCATCAAAAAATCACGGATTCTCTCGGTGTCGTATGTGCAAGAGTCTCGTGGTGGCGGATAGGAGCAGGCTCGGCGATACGCACCCCGCCCATCAGAACGGAGCGAATGACCGCCGCCAATGAAACGGCATCAGGCTTGGCGATGACGTGTAACATTTCATGCGCTGGCAAACCACAGGCTTGTGTCGCGATCACCGGAATCCCGCTCGCCAAGGCCAGCAAGGCAAGACGGGGTTGATGTTCCACCCAAGCGGGAATGACCAACGCTGACGCCGTAGCCAGATCAGCGGGCTTGCCGCGCAATAGCTCGATGCCATCCCACAGATCCTCCAATCCCTCCTCCGCCGCACCCAGATAACGAATCTCGGCATCGATGCCCGACTTCACTGCCGCTACCAACTCCAACGCGCCCTTGCGGGCGAGTCGCGATGCCGGGAAAAACAACATCAGTTTGCCCGGGGTATGCACTCGCGGCATAGGCAACGGCATTTCCCATGGGATCAGCCAGGCACGGGAGCCGAAATGCTCGGCGATCGCCCGATGCGGAGTGATAAGTCTCCCAGCGGCAGCCAATGCCTCACGTTCCGCCCGCAGCAACTCCTCATCGGCGCGAAAGTCACCCAAGGTCAACGATCGTGGGTGAGCCCGCTTTGCTTCATCCAGGATGCCTTGCAATCGTTCCATCGGCCACCTCTCGACCAAGACATCAAAGGTCCTGCCTCCCAGCACCCCGAGCCGCCACAGATGAGGCAGCAAATTCTGTGATACCACCACGTGCCTGCATTGCGGATCGAGCTGTTTGGCATACGACTGGGCAAGTGCCGCATCGCCCTTCAACAAGGCCCGTTGACGCATCGCCCCTTGCGCAGGCAAACGTCGCATGCGCCATGAACGAAGCAGAGCCGCCACCGTGGCATGCCGCACGGTTGCGCCTTCGGGAACACTCCACTGATAATTCGGCTTGCGCCATCTCCGCCCATCCATCGGTGTGAACCAACGGTCGCCGCAACGGGCATGTTCACCGCACCAGCGCTCAAACTCCGGCCACCGCGCATCTAACAAATAAGCCGAATGACCCAGCGACGCGGCATGCTCTTGGACCGCAGCGGGATGGCGAAAGCACTCCACCATGCCGCATGTCAAACAGTCGCCCGAGGGCAGCGCGCGCAACACCGGAGAAACGTGTCTTTGGCTCGGCTTGCTCGCCGACGGCAGCGACAAAGAGCGGATGCGAACCACCAACTCGCTCGCGGTCAATTCCACTTCCATGCGCCACCGGCTGGCACTGCGGAAACGCAAATCCACGTAATTCCAGAACACCGTCGCATCCAGATCCAGTTCCGCCTGCGAACCGCTCACCATCCGGGAATGGCGGTGGCGCTCGATGACTTCCAATCCAGCCTCCCGTGCCGCTTGATAGAGCAAGCCGCTGAGTTGACACAACCCTCCTCCGATGGCCGGAACGATGCAGCCTTCACGCAACTCGCGCCCCACTTGATAGCCCTGGCCCCGGGTGGTGCGTCCGAGTTGTCGCCAGAAACTCATCACCTCGCCAGAGGGAATTTCCACACCGTGAAAAGCCCGTGCGGCCACACGCAGATTCTCCACTTTGCCCGCTGTCAGCGGAAATTCTTCCGCGCTCACTTCACGCCACAGCGGCGCACGTTTTTCCGCGATTACCGGTGCCTCTAGCAAGTCATCGGCCACACCATGCCATGCCGGTCGCCGCCCTATCTCCGCCCATGCGCGACGCAGTTGGAAAACCCGGGTTTTCGCTCCAAACATCAAGGCTTGCCAGCGTGACGGCGTCTCTCTGTGGTGCACTTCATTGCTCATAGCCTGCCCATTTCTCATGTGTTTCATCATCCGCTCACTCGCTCTCTTCCGCAGCATACAGCACCCAGAAGCCGGTTTGTTTCGCGGTATCCGCAACTTGCTTCAATCGCGTGGCATACACCGCATCGGTGAGCTTGGCACCCATCGGCAACTCCACATCAATCGCCCGCCTGGTGGTAAAAGACTCGCCGTATTCTTGCACCGTAACCATGAGATCACCATCCTTATTGCGCTTGGCATCAGGCAATGCAGCGGATAGGGCCGACAGCAAGACGGGAAATGGCACCAGCGTTCCGTTGAGGTGAAACTCGCCACGTTCATTCACTACGAATGTCACCACGCGCTGGCTGACAAAGAGTTGGTAGCGAATTTCCTCGACACCCACGGGCCCCTCCCCCTCATGCAGAACCGCCATGCGATCTTTTGAGATGGCAATCACATAAGGCCCTTCCATACCGCAACAACAATCATCATAGGTCACAGGAATGATATTCTGAAAACGCTTCGGCGTGCGTGGTGCGATTTTTCTCAGCCCCTTCCATTGATCCGAAGTCAGTGTAAAAGTGCCCAGACTCTGCGTTTCCTCGATCTGATCTGCGGTCAGCGTCACGACAGTGTGTGGGAATTCAATCCTGCCCGTTTTATGGTCCACCGGAATACCCTCCGCATGGACGGAAATGACGCACGCCAACATCTGCATTAAAAAAGTTCTCATAGGTTTCATGATCCAATTGGTTGTTCGTTTATGGGGAATATCGCCCTTCACCCAGTCATGCGAAATTCCGGGGCAAAACAGATCAAGAAATTCATCAAAAAAAATCGACGCACTTGATTTGATATTTCAAATTTTCATGATGCCTCACGCGAAACCGGACACATGCGCGATGGCATGCTCATCCCTGTGGCAGATCTTGCCTCCGCCGGAGATCAAATTGTGGACGTGAGACCCACCGCCACGGCCAGCAAACAACCGGTGCCCGGAGCGAAAAACTGGAGCGTCCCCCGCAAGAACTGGACAGGAAATATGAGCTTTTCGAATCGATCAGAATGGTTCAAAACGCAACTGAAAAACAGCGGGCGTGGTCAAGCTGACGACAGCTTGCCGGGGTCTGGGGCGGGGAGCCCCAGGTTGTGCCCAAGCTGGAAAGGAGGTGTTTCATGAATCCGCAAAACGAAGAAATCAAGCGATGGACGGCGAGGCGTAAAGCTGAAGTCGTATTGGACATCATCAAGGGCAAGACGACTTCAGCAGAGGTCGCCAGAAGTCACGATCTGACGGTCGGCGAAATCGAGCAATGGATGGAGGATTTCACCTCCATGGGAACCGAGGCCTTGCGCTCACATCCCCGCGATGCTGAAGCGCTCTACAAGGCTCGCGAAAAAGATCTCCTGGCCAAAATCGGAGATCTTACCATGCAGATGGAAGTCTATAAAATCGCCTGTGAAGTGCAGGGAAAGCCATTGCCCGACGTGAGATCATGAACAAGGTCAAATCCATTCTGCTCGCGTCGGGAAAAGACTTGTCCACCAGCAAGCTTTGCGAGTGGCTCGGCCTTCCGCGATCCAGCGCTTATTACCAACCTCGCCAGCGTGTCCCAAGGCCTTTGGATGAGGCGATGGCCGCCCGCATCAAACGCATCCACCAAGAAGAACCCGCATGTGGTGTCCGTGGGACATGGAGTCGTTTGCGCTTCGTCCAGGGCATCAAGATCAACCGCAAAAAGGTGCACCGCATCATGAAGCGGAAAGGCTGGACGCTGCCCAAGCGCCGCTCGGGACATCGCCCGCGCGTCAAAGCCACCACCTCGATTGCCTCTAATCCAAATCAACGCTGGGCTACCGACCTTGCCTTGATCAACTGTGGAAGGGATGGTTGGTGCGTATTCGTTCCGGTCATCGACTGTTGCACTCGGGAAGTCCTTGGCCACGCCTTGGAGCTTACCGGTCGTGCCAAAACAGCCGAACGCGCTCTCGAAGAGGCATTGCTCGCACGTTTCGGCACACTGCGCAGCGCTCCAAAGGATATGCTGCTTCGCCATGACAATGGCTTGGTCTTCGGATCACGACAATACCGCGCCGTCGTCAACGACTACGGCCTCAAACAAGAATATATCACCCCCTACACCCCTCAGCAAAACGGACTTTGCGAGCGCTTTATCAAAACCTTCAAAGAAGAATTTGCCTACTGCCATCGCTTCGAATCCATCCAACACGCCAGACTCAAACTGCGAGCCTGGATCCATCACTACAACAACCACAGGCCTCACCAATCACTCAAATACCTCTCACCTCAACAGTATCACCAACACCTATGCAACCAAGCAGCCTAAATAACAAAAAAGGCTGTCCAAATCTCAGGGGAGCGCTACA
>Ga0075157_10001469_pt1 | contig 14729 bp, 11 predicted proteins | sample JI81BgreenDNA_FD_70967 | JGI IMG/M metagenome (GOLD analysis project Ga0075157, IMG submission 70967) | Wastewater effluent complex algal communities from Wisconsin, to seasonally profile nutrient transformation and Carbon sequestration -... | ecosystem: Engineered > WWTP > Effluent > Algae...
ACGTGCACGCACCAGCAACGAACTCGTGCTGGTGGCGGTGCTGGCCGCCGCGCTGGTGTTTCTCGTGCTGGCCGCCGAGTTCGCGAGCTTCACCATTCCGTCTGTGGTGATGCTCACGGTGCCCCTCGCCGGCGCGGGCGCGGTGATTTTCCTCTGGCTCACCGGACAATCACTCAACGCGGTGAGCCTCATCGGCATCGTGGTGATGATCGGTATGGCCGACAACGAAGCAGTGGTGAAGCTCGACGCCATCCGCACGCTGCGCGAACAGGGGGTGCCGCTGCACGACGCCATTCTGCAAGGTGGCGCCAAGCGACTGCGCGCCATTGCCATGACGAGCATCACCACCATCACTGGCGTGTTGCCGCTGGTGTTCGGGTGGGGCAGTGGCGGGGCACTCTATCAGCCGCTCGCCGCTGGTATCATCGGCGGCAGCATCTCGGCGTTGCTGGTGACCTTCTTCCTGTTGCCCACGGCCTACGCGGTACTCGAAGGCCGTCACGGTAGTACGGTAACGCTCACCAGCGAGCGCTCGGCGTGATTCGCGCCGCCGTGAACCGCCCGGCGGTCATGTGGGCGCTTGCGGTGGCGCTGCTGCTCGCTGGTGGCATCGCGTTCATGCGGCTGCCGCTGGCCACGCGCACTACGGTGGAGCTGCCGAGGCTCAATGTGAGCGCCTCGTGGTCCGGTGCCTCACCAGAAGTCATGGAAGCGTACGTCACGGCGCCACTCGAAGGGGCAGTGCAGGGGGTACGCGGCGTGAAGCGGGTGAACAGCACCAGCCGAGACGGCACCTCGCTGCTCACGGTGGAGCTCGAGCCCAAGGCTGATGTGCAGATGGCGCGGCTCGGCATTCTCGAGCGGCTCGAATTGCTGCGAAAGGAACTGCCACCGGGTGTCACGCAGCCCACGGTGTCCAACTTCGTGCCGGAAGGGTTGGAGGAGACGCCGCTGCTCTCGCTCATCGTTACGGGGCCCTACACTCCAGGGGCGCTGCAGCGCACACTCAACGAACGGGTGAGTCCGCGGCTGTCGAACGTAACGGGTGTGGCCGGCGTGACCACCCGCGGCGGCACCACGTTTGGCGTGGCGGTCACGTACGAAGCGGCGCGCCTGCGACAGCTGGGCATTGCCCCTGAACGCATTACCGACGCCATCGCCTCGGCGCGCGTGGTTGCGGCCCTGGGTACGCTCACCCGCGGCGGCACCGTGCAGTCGGTGGTGCTGCGCGATCAGCCGGCGGCGCTCGATTCGCTCGCCTCACTACCGGTTGTGGCGCCGGGGGGGCGGCGCTTTCGGCTGGGCGAACTCGCCGTCGTACGCGCCGAAGAAGATGCGCGCGGTCAATTCTTCCGTATCGATGGCCGGCCGGCGGTGGCACTCGATGTCACGCGACAGCCCGGTGCCGACGCCATCGCCACAGCGGCCGCGCTGCGCCGCGAAATCAATGCGCTGGGGCCGCAGCTGCCACCGGGTATGCGTCTCGCCATCGCGAGCGACGAAAGCATTGCGCTGGCCGACGAGCTGCAGGATCTCGCTCGGCGTGGCGCGTTGGCCATGCTCGCGGTGGCGGTGGTGCTGTGGCTCTTCCTGCGCCCGCGTCGCGCGGTGTGGCTGGTGATGGGCACCACGGCGGTGGCGGTGGCCGGTACCGCGCTCACGCTCTACGTGTTCGACATTCCCGCCAACCTGCTCACGCTGGCCGGCTTGGGCATGGGTGTTGGCATTCTGGTGCAGAACGCCATCGTGGTGGTGGAGCGACTGGCCTTGGCGCCGGATACACCCATGTCGCGCGCCGACGTCGCGCGGCGCATGGCCCCCGCGGTGCTGGGAGGCACGCTCACCACGGCGGTGGTGCTGCTGCCGTTTCTCTATCTGCAGGGGAACACGCGCGCGGCGTTCACGCCGTTTGCGTTGGCGTTCGTGATTGCGTTGGGGTGGAGCGTGTTCACGGCGTTGGTGATGGTGCCGGCGATGGGGAGGGTGGGGAGGGGTGGGGCGGCTTCAACAGCGGAAGCTGGAGCTACGGAAGCTGGGACTACGGGAGTTGGAACTACGGGACATGCGGGGCGGAGGGGAGAGGGGTGGCTGGAATGGCTGCGACGGGCATACACACGGGTGGTGGTATTCTCGTTGCGCTATCGGTGGGGCACACGGCTGGTGAGTGCGGCGCTGGTGGGCGGCATGACCTGGGTGTTCGTGGTGAAGGTGCCGCGCAGCAGCTGGGGCAACTGGGGCGACCGGCGTACCACGGTGAACGTGTCGCTGAGTTTTCCGCGTGGCAGCGATCCGGCCACGCTCGATGCCGGCATGCGCGACTTCGAACAGCTCGCGGTGACCACACCCGGCGTGGAACAGGTGCGGGCGCAGGGGGGAGGCACGGGCGCATATCTCACGGTGCGCTTCACGCGCGAAGGCGGGCGTACGGCGGCCCCGCTCACCCTCTACGAGCAGCTAACACAACGCGGCGTGCTGCTGGGCGGCGCGAGTGTGTCGGTGTCGGGCGAGGGGCAATCGTTCTCCAACGGTGGCGGCGGTGGCAGCTTCGCGACCTTCCGCATTCAGGTGAAGGGTTTCTCGTACGCCGGCGTGGAAGCGCTGGCGCTGGATGTGAAGCAGCGGCTCGAACGCATCACCCGCGTGCGCGACGTACGCATCACCAGCGGTGGTTGGTTCGGCAGTCAGCGCAGTTCGCTCATCACGCTCGAACCCGACCGGGTGCAGCTCTCACGCGTGGGGCTCACCACCGCCAACTTCACCGCGGCGCTCGCGCGTGAGATTCGCGGCCAGGTGGGCGCGCAGCGGGTGGAGATCGGCGGCGAGGAGTTGCCGGTCACCATCAAGGAAGCCGGCGCAGCCAACCGCGATCTTGCTGCCCTCGAGCAGGCCATCGTGGTGACACCGGGCGGTGCGCCGGTGCGACTCGCCGACGTGGCCACCATCAGTGAGCGCGAAGCCCTCGGAAGCGTGGAGCGCGAAGACCAACAGTACATCCGGCAGATCAACTACGACTTCCGCGGCCCCAACAAGCTCGCGCAGCGCACGCACAAATCGTTCATGCAGTCGTTGTCGGCGCCGGCGGGCTACACCTTCGTGGATCTCACCAATCAGTTCTTCGGCGAAGAAGACGCCAGTGCCAAGGGGCTGTGGCTGGTGTTCGCGATCGGCGTGGTGCTGGTGGTGCTCAGCGTGGCGCTCGTGTTCGACAGCGTGTGGGGCGCCTTCATGGTATTCCTGTCACTCCCGCTCGCCCTCACCGGCGTGGTGGCCGCGTTCTGGGCCACCGATACCGCGTTCACGCGGGAAGCTGCCGTAGGCGTGATTCTCGTGGTGGGGCTCGCGGTGAATCAGGCCATTCTGTTGGTGGACGCCGCACTCGACGTGCGACGCCGCACCGGCACCACCCGTGGCGCAGCCGTGTTGCGTGCCGCGCTCGATCGTGCCTCCCTCATTGTGGTTGTCACGTTGGCAGCGCTGGCCTCACTCGCGCCACTCAGCCTAGGTACCGAATCCGATTCGTTATTCGGTGGCATTGCCCTGGCTACTGCCGGCGGCACCATCGCCGGCACACTTGGGGTACTCTTCTTGCTGCCGGGCATCATGGCGGCGGCGTCACGGTCACAGGGGCAAGCACCGCGCCGCTGATCACTGACTGCGAAACTGACTGCGAAACTGACTGCGAATGACAAGGCGTAAGGCATTCGCAGTCAGCGCAGAGCTCACCGTCTCCGTACCACGCCGACGCTGAGAGTGAACATGGGTCCGCGTTCAGTAATCGTCTCGACACCCTGAAACGCCTCGGCGATGAGACGAAGGCCCCACTGGTGGCTGGCGGGGATCGTGTATCCGGTTCGTACCGACACGACGCCGGTGATCCGGTCCCAGCCATCGTCATCGCCGAACGGATTGAGGGGGATACCCGTGGATGTCACCTCGCGAACGGACTGACGGCTGGTCGCCGCCGACCCACCGAGCCCCACAAACCACCGCTGTGGGGTATGCGTCAGATCCCAATCCACACCGATGCCGGCGGTAACGAGATACTCGCGAATCGCGTGCTCGCGCGGTTGAATGGGGGAGTCCGTACGGAATCGGCCGCGGTCTTTCGTGTAGCCTTTCACCGAAGCCACGAAACTGCGGCGGCGAGCCGGGTTGGTGCGGCGAAAGTCGAGTCCCGCCATTACGCCGAGCGAGGGTTCGCTCGGCTGTCGGGAGGCCGAACCCATGGACCATGCGCCCGCGTACACCGACGGCTCCCACTTGGACGAGGCGCCACCGGGCGCCGTGTCCTGGGCTGAGGCCGCGCGTGTGGCGCCGACGAGCAGAAGGGCAATTCCAGCGAGCACGACAGACGAGTAGCTGTCGTGCCTCGGACGTATACTGTCGAGCATACACATCACTCCGCGAGTAAGAATTCTTCCACGATTCATAGCCAGATCAAAAGGCGCCCCTCACATTTCACTGCGTGTCGCAGTGATCGCTTGGCGGGACCACCGGATTGACCTGAGGACAACGTAATGCGCGGATCAGCCGCCGGCAAAAGAAACCTGCTCAACGCTGGCCACATTCTGCTGCTGATCGTATGCATGACTTTGGCAGCAATGCCGGCCCATGCGCAAGAAACGTCGGTGCTCCAGATCCGCGTGCGTGACGCAGGCACTGACAAACCACTCGGTAATGCCAGCGTCGCACTGCGGACCCAGCCATCGACACCACTCGCGCAGATAGTGTCCGATACGGGCGGACTGGTACGGTTTACACACGTGAAGCGTGAGGCGATCCACGTTTCGGTTCGTCGTATCGGCAGCGTACCGTTCGACACGACCGTATCGATGATGGGCGAAGCTGTTGTGAGTATTACAGTACGCCTCCAGTCGTTGTCCAATCTGCTCTCCGCTGTTCGAGTTTCTGCTGAAGATCAGTGCCCTGGGGGGGTATGGTCGGCTCACGCGTGACGCCGCGTTTGCGTCGGTGGTATTGGCGGCGGTGGATTCGCAGCCCAGCGCACCGTTGAAAGATCGCGTGCTGTGGCGTGTCACCGAAGAAAGGCGCTTAACGGATAAGAGTGGGAACGAGCTCGAGCGGTACGAGCAGGACTGGGTGGCCTCAGAGCCACCACCACTTAGGGGAATAAGCCGCGATACACTTGAATCACTCGGATTCTCGTGGCTGACCGACACACGTTGGTTCTTCGCACTCCCACACCCCGCTACTTTCGCGACTAGAGAGTTCGAGCGGTTGCATTGTTTTAGAACGACAGCAGCGAATGCCGGCTCAACCCACGAGATTCAATTCGTTCCCTCCATGCGACGTGTTCCCCAGCAGTTGGCGGGGCGCGTGGTGTTTGGCGGGGAGCCGATCACTATCCAGCGCATGGATCTCTTCTATAAAGGGGGGCCCAGGAGAATTCGGCGACTCGATTGCCAATGCTTCGATGCGTTTCGAGCCGACTAGTGGAGGGAGAGTCCGGCTGAACAGTTGGCGTGCCAGTACGCCCGCCCGGCAACCGTATGATACGGTACCGTCCGTACTCGCTCCCGAGTTCCGCCGAACTCGCCAACACGATGCTCGTGTCGAATACACGGTTGTCTTTCGCGTCGATTCGGAGGCTGTACAGGCGCACCCCGGGGCCGAACCTTTCCGCGTGCTCAAGCGGGAAGTCGTGTCGCATTGCCGCAGCTTGTCTCTGGCGCAGTGCCTTACGCATGGCATTACAACGGTTCGTAATGCTCGGCGGGCATCAGACTCCATCGGTGTAGCAACTGCGGCGGGATACTTCGCAGCTGCGTGTCGCACGGGGCCGCTTGCGGTGGGGCGTCCGGTGGTCGCCATCGGCGACAGCGCGTGGGTGCAGCTTCCGCCGCATGCACTGGCCTTGGGCGACGCCAGCGGGTATCTCGGTGCCTTCTGGGACAATAACAAGGTCGTACCTGCCAAACATCGATCAGCACTGCTGGGTCAGGTGCAGCTCGAGGCGTGTTCGAGGCTTGTGGAGTTGCTGCTCGCAGACCCGCTGCTTACCACGCCCGACCTTTCCCGTGACCACCTCTTCGAGTGGACCTGTGCCGGGGGAGAAGCAGCGACCTGTCTTTGGCAGGCGCTCGCTCAACGTGAGGATCGGGAGGTCAAGCCGCAGGATACCCGGCAATCGTACACGATCGAACAGCTGCTGCGACGCGCCTGTTTTCTTCGTGCAGCACGCGCGTGTCGACTGTTGTCCGCAGGGTCACCGTCGTTCGACGCAGCGCGATTTCCGATATCACGTTTACAGGGAGACGGTAGCACGGAATCGGCCGCCAAGATATTACGCTCACGCGCGGAATCATTCCTGGTATCGTCCCCGACATCGCGGCCTGACTTCAGCGCCGGAGTGGTGGCCGCCTTACGCACGAGGCTGTCGAAGTGGAATCGGGACGTTGAACTTGCCGAACGACCCGGTGGCATACTGCTGACACTCCATGCGGCTCTTCCTGATCGCATCACCGAGAATCTTTTCCGCCCGGGCACCGAGGAGATAGCGGATTCTCTCGGCGCATTCCTTCGTACGCGCTCCGACATCACGGCGCTTGTTGCCGTGCACAGTGACTCGTCGTGGTCGCCCGCAGGTTCGCGTACCAAAATGTTCCAGGAACGCCAGATCCGACGCGCGAACGAGCAGCGCGGTGAGGCTTGGGTAAATCAGCTGCTTAGCGCTGGTGCAGACAGGAGACAGGAACAGACATATCTGGCAGGTGACAGCGAGCCCGTGTTCTCCAATCTCACCCGACTCGGTCAGCAGTTGAATTGGCGAGCCGAGATCGCGGTCCGCGTTGATCAAAGACGCGTACGATAGAGAACAACGTAGACTGGAATGGCCTCCCAGAGTACCAGTCCCAGTCGCACAGTTTACCGTCTGCTCACCCGGTACGCCTCGAGCACCGGCACGTCGTCGGCATCGAGGCGTGAGCCCCAGACAACTGTGCCGGATCCTGCCTGAAGAGTCAGTCCTGCTGGTGCTGACACTCGTCCAGCCACGCGTCCGGTACGATCCACGATCACCCACTGATCCGTTCCATTCCGTTGGTCAAGCTGCAACCAAAGGTCATCGTCGCGAGTGAGAAAAGCCGAACGAATCAGTGGATAGCTGTCCGGAAGGAAAAGTCGTTCGCGGAGTAGCCGTTCACCGTTGGGGATATCTCGAACGCTGCGCCGCTGCGCTTGCCAGATACTGTCCTTCAACGATTGTGCAATGGGCCTCGCATCCACATCGATATCACGTTGCCAAATCTTGCGCCCCGCGCCATCGACGGAAAAAATCCGTGCCTTGTTCGCCGCACCGCGTCGTGCGGCACGATCGACGATGACGAATCGAGCGTCACGGGCTGACGAAAGAACGATTGGCTGATCCGGGAATGGCTGTTTGCCCAGAATGAAACCAGGCTCTGACTTCGGCACCGCGAAATAGTCGTGACCAGCGGGAACAAGAGCGACCTCGGCTGTCGATGTTGCATCGAGAGAGAGCCGTACAAGCTTTCTTTCGGTACGAACCGCTGTGTCGGCAAAGGAAAACGCCTCTTCCAATCCCCAATGGCTTCGATCCGCAAGCAGGCCTTTGGGCGAGATGTCCTGCGAACTCTTGGTCGACGTTTTCGTGCGCCACGCGTAAGTGGACGCTAATCGGCCGCCGGGGGCAAATATCGACGTGCGCTTGAGTGTGGCGTCGACGTACCACACCGAATCGCCTATAGCACCCATGTTTTCGATCAACCGATACTCGCCCGGCCCGGATCCTCGTGCGCCGAACGAAGAGGAAATGGTACCAGTCGTGTCGAATATGCGAATCCCTGACCAGCCTGCGTCATGAACGGCAACTCGACCGCCAGAAAGCCCGACGGCATGAAGAATTCGGCTCAGCTCGCCCTTTTGGTCGACTGATCCATCGATGGATACGATGCGAGCAAGTGAGTACTGCGTTGCGCCTGACTGGGCAGAGGAGAGCTTCGGTCCAACGATCACCCATGCGATGAGCATGGCCAGCGTGCCAAGTCTAATCATCTGACGTCCGAGTTCGTGCAGCTTGCAGCATCGCAACAAGGCTGTCCATCGAAGGCATCCCGTTGTAACGGATTCTTCCGATAAGCAGCGTGGGGGTTCCTTGGACAAAAAGTGCTCGCGCTGCCGTGGTGTCTCGACCAAGCTGTGGAATTGACTGTGAACCGTCGGCGCATTCGGCAAATGCCGTTGAATCGCTCAGTCCGGCTCGGATGCTCAGTCAACCGAGTGGGAGCGTATCCAACGCCTCAAGGTGATCGAAGAGCAGGCGATGCATCTTGCGAAACTCGCCTTGCTCTGCTGAACATTCCGCGATTCGAATTGCCCGAAGTGCTAGCGGATGAGCTTTCGAAGGCAGATAACGATGTACCAAGTGCACGGTATAGCCCTTCTGACCGATGCTATCGAGCACCTTCTCAAGCCGTCGGCAAAACGGACACTGATAGTCGGAAAACACGACGACGGTGTCGCGTGCGCCGCTGTCGCGTACGATGCGCCCGTCTAGAGCGTACTTGCGCCAATCTCTTTCGACTCCAGTTCGCGGCAAGCTCCTCGGGCGATCGGTGAGGAACTCACTAATGCGGTATCCAGACAATACGAGTGCGGCTCCGGAAAGCAGTACCGCGATGGATCGCTCGATTCGTGGAGTTGTAGGCATATGTCGAGAATCGCGCTATCTCGCGCACTGAATACCCATACCTTCCTCACAGCACATCGGGTTCGAGAAGAGCTCGCAATTGCCGGGGCAGTTGCTTTCTTCGCACCATTGGACGCACTCCGAAGGTGTCGTGCAGCAGCTTCCACAGTTACCAGCACTGTCGCAAATAGAAATCGACGATGCCCCGGCTGCCCGAACTGGTCCGGCAAGCGAAAGCATGATGACCGCCACAGACAGCACACTTGCGAAACGGTGCGATATAAAAATATCCTTGAGTTGAAGTTAACCGAATATTGTTTCTGACCCTTGGCAATCTGCTATGACGTTTTCGTCCCACCTTCTTGTCGGCGGTAACGCACTTCGCCCTCAACGCGCTTGTTTGCGTGGTTCCGAAAAGCGTGAAATTGTCGATTCAGAGTGGATCAGTCTGCTTGCGCCGATCGTGACGCTAACGTCGCTTTGGAGTAGCGTCGATTTACGACTAGGCGTACGTGCGGCCGCTCAACGATTATCGTATTCGTCTACCGCCGAGCTGCAGAGATGGCTTCGAAGCCATGATCTGCCCCCGTATCAGCCACTAAGGGACGTGTACTACGTTGTCCGGCTCTGCGAGGAAGCCGCGAGTGGTCAATCACTCGCAGCGTGGTGTCTGTCGCGCGGAAGGGATCCGGCGTCCTACTATCGCTTCATCCAACGAGCTTGCGGCAAAAGCTGGGGTGAGATCTCGCAGATTGGGCTTGTAGATCAGAAGGCAGAGGCGATTGATCTGATCAGGGGAGGTTCAAATGAAAGGTCGGATCTTGCAGCAATGTAGGGACGTGACATCGGCCGCCCCGCTTGGCATCGCAAACGGAATGGAGGTGCGCCATCTCCGAGTTGGTATCCGATGCTCTGTTACAGCTGCCTGGCGCGGGGACCACGGGCGAGAGCGGATATCCCGAAGCGCTGCAGTCAGTGTGACGAGATTGTCGCGAATGTCCACGAGGTGAGTGAGCATCGGGTACGCGATCTGCCGCTTCGCGAAGGGGACACGTGGCTCGTGTTTCCGCGAGCGCGAACTCGCGCGTGCTCAAAGGCTTCAACAGTAAAAATTAACGTTATCAAGCGCGTCGCGTACGGCTATCGCGACGACGCATGCTTCCTCATCATAGTTCGCATAGTCCGCATAGTCCGCGTGGCGTTTCCCGGAATTCCCGGACGACTCGAAAGGCAGTAACCCCGCGTAGTCAACTCAGCTTAAAAATGTCCGTCGCACGGAATCCGTTGTTCAGAGACATCACGGATGAAATGCCCTGAGCGCGCACCCATGTTCTACGACTCTTAGCGATGCGAACCCCAAGTAGCGCTGGTGACGCGCGGAGTGATGCGCCGAGTGCTCAGCACAATACTACCAGTCCGTCGGCTTGTAGTCCTTGAGGAACTTGCCCCACACGTGCTGGCCGGTGTTGATCCCATCAATGATGGGGTCCACGATGCGCGCCGCACCGTCCACGATGTCGAGCGGCGGATGGAAGCGGTGCTCCTCCACCTTGCGCGCGGCGATGTGCACGGGGTCTTCGTCGGTCACCCAGCCGGTATCAACGGCGTTCATGTGGATGCCGTCCGTTTCGTAGTCGGCCGCACTCGTGCGCGTCATCATGTTGAGCGCCGCCTTCGCCATGTTCGTGTGCGGGTGGCGCGTCGTCTTGAACTTGCGGTAGAACTGGCCCTCCACCGCGCTCACGTTCACGATGTGCTTGTCTCGGTTCGCCGTGCGCAGCATGAGCGGCTTGAGACGCGCGTTCAGCAGGAACGGGGCGATGGCGTTCACCAGCTGCACTTCCAGCAGCTCCACGCTGGGCACTTCGTGCATGAGAAGGCGCCACGAGTTGCGCTCGCGCAGGTCCACCTGCTGCAGGTCCTGGTCGAGACGCCCCTCGGGGAAGAGCTGCGACTGGTCCTGATATTCTTCGGCGAGCAACTGCACCTGCGACAGTTCGGCCGCGTGCGTGATGCCCGCCACCTCCGACAACGCGCGCGGCAGCGTGGCCGGCGTGATCATCTCTTCTTCGCGTGACACGCCCGCTTCGGGGAGCAGATGATAGCCGCGCACGCCCTCGTACGCGCCGAGCAGTTTGCGCGCCTGCTCCGGCATATCGCTGAGCGATGCGCGCTCGAGATCCATCATGTGCTTGTAGAAGTCGGGCGGACGCCGCACCGTCTGACAGGCATTGTTCACGATGAAGTCGAGCCGCTCGTGCGTCTCCATCAGATGATGGCAGAACGCCTCCACACTCGGCGTGTGACGCAGGTCGAGCCCGTAGATCTCGAGACGGTGCTTCCACTGCTCGAAGTCGGGCTCGCTCGCGTAGCGCTGCGCCGAGTCGCGCGGAAAGCGCGTGGTGACGATGAGATGCGCCCCGGCGCGCAGCAGTTTGATGCCCGCCTGATAGCCAATCTTCACGCGACCGCCGGTGAGCAGCGCCGTGCGACCGCTCAGGTCGGCCAGCTCGGTGCGCTTACGGTAGTTGAACTCCGCGCAGGTGGGGCAGAGCTGATCGTAGAAGTGGTGAATGACCGTGTACTGTTGCTTGCACACGTAGCAGTGCTGCGGCTCCAGCGCCTCGGTGAAATCCGGCTCGTTTACCGTGATCTGCTCATCGCTTCCAGGGAGCAGATAGTTGGGCGTGGTGAACACCGTCTGTCGGCGCAGCTTCCGAATGCCCGTCTCCTGCAGCTGGTTCTCCGCCTCCTGCAGCTTCACCGTACGCTCGGCCTTCTTCTGGCGCTTGGTGGCCTTCACCATCTGGCGGCGCAGAATGGCATCCGGGCGCGACACTTCGCCCGCCGCCTTGAGCAGGCGCGTGCGCTGATCGTCGGGGATGTCGAGCAGGTTGGCGCGATCGTTCGCGAGCCTTTCGAGCAGCGCGGTGGCGGCGGCGATCTGTTCGGCCGAAATGGAATCAGCCGGGAGCGAACCGGCAGGGGCGTTTTGAGGCAGCGGAGTTTCCGACATAGCCTTGAAAGATAACGACCTCAGGGCCGGAATCACATTTGTGATGTGCTGTCGTCCACGACGAACGTGCCGTCGGGCCACCGGTACTCGATTCCCTCCTTGAGTACGATGAAGACGGCGTTCCGGCTGCCGATGGCATTCACCGGCCCCCCAAAGCAGTCGATGTACGACATCTCCAGGATGTGTTCGGGACGTACCGAGGCGAGGATGGAGAGGACCTGCGGCGCCACCGGTTGTTTCGGGTTCACGCCAGGGAGAACTCGGTTCTGCATCATGGGGTCGGCTGGGAAGTTCTGCGGGATACGCATTCCGTTTATCCAGACTTCCTGCACGAGACCGCACACACGTCGTCCGCCGATGCTGGTGAGCATGAACGGGCGCAGGGCCACCACCGCATCGAGCGCGCTGCGAATGCGTCGTGTGCTGTTGGCAATGGTTTCGGAGTCGAGAAAGTAGGAACGTCGCCGCAGGCTCTCGCGAGCGGACACTTGTACGGTTCCCAGTGTCTGCGCCGATACAGTGAGCGTCATGTCGAGGTTGACCGTGTCGCCCAAGGAAAAGCGCAGAAACCGGTTCGCCGGACGGTACCCCAATTTTCGCACCACGACTTCCGCGGTGGCGGAGTCAGTGGCGAAGCCAATGGTGGCCGACCCCGTGCTCGATGTGCGTGCAGTTGCTACCACGCGCCGTCCGGCGCGGACCAGGACCTCTGCCCGTTCAATCGACGTGCCCGTGGAGTCGGTGACGGTCACCCGCACGGCGAAGCCGGCACCCGCTTGTTGCGCCGACGCGGGGGGGGCGGCGGTCAACATTGCAATCGCAATGCCAACCGCGCAGCGCCACACCACCCTCAGCCACGCGGTCATTCGTTCCTCCGGGAAGTTCTGGATTGCCGCCTCGCTTGGTGCACCACCGTCAGCGATTCGAGATCGGCGCGAGGTCCTGCCGAACAATTCGCAGCTCTCCGTCGTCGGTCTCGACGATCGACCAGAGCCGACTCCCGCGAACGACCCGAATGTGCTGCCGGCGCGGAAGGGGCATGATTCCTGTCACCGCTCCGCTCGGCGTCATCCAGGCATAGTCTACCGTGTCTCCGAGCCAGTCATTTCCACGCAAGGCCACGCGACCGTCGTCGCTGACCACAAGGTCGGAGACCGGCACCTTGAAGCGGGGCATGTACATGCCGTTGGCGAACTCCGTTCGAGACGGCGCGCTGTTCTTCCGGTCGCCCAGATACTCCAGCATCGTGTCGTATCGCGCGTTCAGTATGCGTTGGGCATCTGCGGGCGTGACGGCGACGCGGGGGAAGGGGATTCGCGCCGAGTACACGCGAGTGCCCTCGTAGCGATACAGCGAGACATCACCGGCAGGCCCCCCATCGGGTTGCGTGACGACCGCCACGAACGTGCCGTTTGGGCTCGCGGCCCAGAGCGATTTGTCGGAGAACGGCTCTTCGCTAGTTCGAGTCGCGCGGTCTGCCCCCACCTGAACCGTGCGAACGGCGTGCTGCATGCCCAGCATGGCAATGGTGTCCAGAATCCTGGATCCATCGCGCGACGTTCTGATCAGCGGCAGGAGCGGCGGCGAACCTATCGTTGCGAGGCGAGCATCGCTTCCGGTCGTCGTGATGGCCGACCCGTCGGGCGCGAGGGCCGCGATACTACTCACGATGGCACCGCGAACGACGCCTCCCACGAACGGCGTCGTGGTCGCTTTCCCCGCTCCGTACGACGGGAGCAGTGTGGTTCGTCGGTTGCCGACATCGAAGATCCAGAGGGTATCAGCAACCAGGCCCATCCACGCCGGAAGCAGGTATTCGCCCGGTCCGCGCCCCTTTCGCCCGATCTCCGTAGCCGCTCCACTGTTCGCGCTGAAACGCTGGATGACCGGGGTGAACGGCTGCAGCAGAAACGCGGTGCCGTTCGGTGCCACCGTCATGCGCACGTACTTCGGCTCGACTAGCAGCGACGTCCCCGAGCCGTCGTGCATCTCGACTACCGGGGGCGCAACCAGACGGCGATTCAGTTGGGCGTTCATCGATGCCAAGGGTATGCAGCCGACGAGGAGCCCCGCCGAAACGCGACTCCACGAGGAGAGGTGCCCAAGCAACCTGAATGTGCTGTGTCTCATTCAAAATCCGGCGAATGCGCTACGGTGACCAGTCCCTTGCCATGGACGGCGCGCCAGCCGCGTGAGATGTTCTTCCGGCGGTCGCGCGCCTGTCTCCACGGTCATCTCGATCACCGGTGACTCCCAGCGGCGGACACTGTGTACCCCCCACAATCTGCAGGTAATGCCATGATCGCGAAATGTGCGCACCGACGAGAGATCCCTCGAACCCAGGTGAAACACGAACTTGACAGTGTGTATCCGTTCGGATACACTTTGAGATGAACGTGTTCCTACGTACCGACGAATTTGACGAGTGGCTGCGAACGCTCCGCGATCCGATCGGTAAGGCGCGGATCCTCGCACGAATTCGTGCGGCTGAACTCGGCCACTTCGGCGATCATGCGTCGGTGGGCGATGGGGTATTCGAGTTGCGCGTTCACGTCGGCCCCGGCTATCGCGTGTACTACTGGCGGCAGGGAACGGTCACCTACTGGCTCCTCTGCGGCGGCGACAAGTCGTCGCAGTCGCGGGACATTCGCCGAGCCAAAGCACTACGGAAGACTCTGGAGAGCGAGCCATGAAGAAGCCTGTACCGTTCGACGCGGCAGATTACCTGGACAGTGACGAGGTGATTGCGGAGTATCTCAATGTCGCGCTGGCGAGCGAGCACCCGGAGTTGTTGCTACAGGCGCTCGCGGATGTAGCGAAGGCGCGCGGGATGGCGCAGTTGGCACGCGATACGGGGTTGGGGCGCGAGAGTTTGTACAAAGCACTGGCGCCCGGAGCGAAGCCGCGCTTCGACACGGTGTTGAAGCTGATGCGCGCGCTTGGCGTGGAGTTACGTACCAGCCCGATCTCGCGCTGAAGAGGCGTCGAGCTCGCGGAGTAGCGTTCTCAGTACTCCGCCTCGAACGCCAGCCCCTGCTTCTTGGG
>Ga0075157_10001470_pt1 | contig 14718 bp, 11 predicted proteins | sample JI81BgreenDNA_FD_70967 | JGI IMG/M metagenome (GOLD analysis project Ga0075157, IMG submission 70967) | Wastewater effluent complex algal communities from Wisconsin, to seasonally profile nutrient transformation and Carbon sequestration -... | ecosystem: Engineered > WWTP > Effluent > Algae...
GGTTCTTTTACCCGAACCAGCACCAAAGCCGTATCCGCACAGCCCGACGCATTTACCCCGATAAGGGTATAAAGTGTCGTCGTATCGGGCATGGCGAGCGGCGACGGACAGTCCGTACAGCTCAAACCAAGCGGCGGACTCCAAAGCAGCGCCGCCGCGCCGCTCGCATTGAGGCGCGCCTGCTCGCCCTGATCTATATCAAATTCGGGCGTTACCATCAGTTCCGGTTTGGGCAAAACGCCGACGCTCACCTGCATGGAATCCTTGCAGTCGCCGTCGCTGACAAAAAGTTGCAGTATTGTCGCCTGATTGGTCGCGAACAGCGGATTGGCGCCCTCCAGCAGGGTTTGCCCGTTGCTGCCCACCCATTGGTAAGTTGTACCGCCCGAAGCGCTGAGGCGAATACTGTCGCCCGGACAAATATTTACTTCCGTATCGGTTTGTATGGCCACCCGATTGCCGCGCAAAGTAATCAGTATGGTGTCGGTACTCAGGCCGCATTCACTGTTCAGGCTTGCGGTGTAAATACCCTGCGCAATGACCTGAATGTTGCGCGTGGTGTCGCCGTTGCTCCAGGCCACAGCGCCAGGGAGGGTGGTTTGCAGCCCGATACTCAAGGTGTCGCCAAGACAAAGGCCCGCTGTGGGAGGCAGTAAATTGATGTTGTCGGGGCTGGCGCAACGCTGCTCCGCCGCAAGGACAATACTTTGTGTGCCGGCGTTTCGCGCCTGTCGCGGCGGCACTGCGCCGACACTGAATGCCGGGATTGCCTGCACAACCAGCGCGATGGCAGGGCCGGGCACTGCTTCAATCGGCAGCGCACAGCACGAAACGTCTGCACGACTACGCGAAATCATGGCAATCGGTTGGCCATTGTTGTTTGCAGGCACGCTGCTGCCGCATTGCAAGATTTCGTCGCCAAGGCGTATGCCAAAAATGGTAGATTCGAGCGCTTCATACCCATACGCAAGGGCGCCCAATAGTTCGCCTTGCGGAGAAATCCGGATAATGGCCTGATCGGCCTCATTTTGAAGAAAAAACGATCCGTGCAGGAGCAGGGTATCCGGGCTTAATTGTTCTAATCCCTGCGCCTGAAAAGTCTGGCCGGTCTCGTAGGTGCGTTGAAACAAAACATTGCCCTCGGCATCTAAGCGAATAAAAACGGCTTCAAAATTCGCCGGGCCAAATGCCGGAATGGCGCTGACGCCCAAAGTCCCGTCGTTGAGGCGGATCAGGCCGCTCCAGAAAAGCTCGTTTGCGCCGTAATCATAAGTCTTTACCCAGTCAATGACGCCGTCGGCATTAAATTTAGCCAAAACATTCAGGCGTTTGGCATTGGCAAAGAAATTTCCGGCAGCATAAAAACTGCCATCTGACAATGGAACAATGCGAGTAAAACTCCCAATATTATCAAAATCATAGGTGCGCTCCCAAATCGGTACTCCAGTGGCGGAAAACCGTACAAAAAAGGCGCGCTGCGAAAAACTTTGCTCCGCACGACTGATTCCGGAAGCAATCACTTCGCCGTTATCAAACCGGGCCGCAGCAAACCAGTCGTCCTGATCGCCTTCCAGGCCCCAGAGCAACTCCTGCTTCAAAACGCCGTTGGCGTCAACATGCAAGACCGAAGCGTCAAAATAATCCTGAAATTCCAGGTTGCTGTTAAAAAACAATACACTGCCGTCATTTAAGGTCACAAGTGCCCTCGGTTCGCGGGCTTCCGCAGGACTAATGGCCCATATCGGGTTTCCGGTAGCATCCAGGCGCGTCAAAACAGTCCCCTGGGTATTTGCATCCCTGAACCAGCCGGCAGCGTAAATGCTGTTGCCTGGCGCTTCGGACAAGCGGGCAAAACCGGAAAAATCAGACCCGAAATTATAGGTATTGATGAATGATTGTCCCTGCGTATGAAAAACACAGCAAACAGAACAGAAGGTAAAAAGTAAGCAACGCATCATTGTGTTATGGCTATTCCCACCTAACCTCCTTTGCACGGGCAATGTTTTTAATCCACGCAAGTTTCCGGGCCTTTGAACAAAACCGTCATAAGCTAAAATTTTTTCGCAAGTGGAATAGGGGAATCCTGAAAAGCGTTAAAACGGCGCCGCACACACAAAGCGCAACACCTCCCCGCTTTGCGGATGCGTAAACGAAAGTTCCGCCGCATGCAGACATAAACGCGCACCGGCATGGCCATAAAGCTCGTCGCCGACAATCGGCGTGTTCAGCCCTTGCGGATGCGCCGCATGTACGCGCAACTGGTGCGTACGGCCGGTAATCGGGAAAAAATGAATGCGGGTGCGGCCATGTTTACGGGCCATTAACTGCCACTCGGTGCGCGCTGCTTTGCCGTGTTCGTAGCAAACCATCTGCCGCGGCCTGTCGTCGAGGTCTACGCGGAGGGGCAGGTCAATAACGCCGCTTTCGCCCCGAACTTCGCCTTCAAGCAGGGCTTCGTAGCGTTTTTTTACGCTGCGGGTCAGGAACTGGCTTTGTAGTATTTTATAAGTTTCTTCATTTTTGGCCAATAATAACAGGCCGGAAGTGGACATGTCCAGGCGATGTACAATCATGGGGCCGCTGGCTTCGGGCCGCATTTTTTTTACCCGTAAAAAAACCGAATCGCTTTCCTCCTTGCCGGGCACGGAGAGCAGTCCGGCGGGTTTGTTGACGAGCAGCAGCGTTTCGTCTTCGTAGAGAATTTCCAGTTCCAGTGCGGCGGCGCTGCCGGGCTTCAGGGGGTTATCGTCGAGGGCCATACCGGCGAGCATGTGGCCCAGAATAGGTTCGCATTTGCTTCGACAGGCGGGGTAATAGTATTGATGTTTCCGGATTTCGCCACTTGGTGAAGCGCCCCACCAGAACTCGGCCATTGCAATCGGGCGCAGGCCGTGCCGGAAGGCATATTGCAGGAGTTTGGGCGCGGCGCATTCGCCGGCGCCTGCGGGCGGTGGCGCGGCAAGGTGCGCCTGAAAAATATCGCCGATACTTCGCTCCCGGCCTTCTATGTTCAGAAAAGTATATTGCTCAAAGATGCGTTGTTGCAGGGCGGCGGAGCGTTTTTTGCGCTCTTCGCGCAGCAGACGCAGTTCCTGTTCGAGGGCTTCTACTTTTTCCTGTGCTGCCTGCAGGCGTTCTTGCCAGTGTTTTTTCAAGTCTTTCAGCTCAAAATGGTCGCGTTTGCTGGCCTCCGTCATGGCGGCGTCTACGGCGGCAAAATCTTCAGGCGCGGCGGCGTTCCTGCGTACCTGACGTTCGGCTTTGGCGGCTTTTTGCCGGGCTTTGAGGGCTTCTAACTGCCGGGCTGCAGCAGCGGTTTCTTCATGCAGGCGCGCCAGCGCGGCGTCGCGTTCCGGGCTTTGTTCCAGCGCCTCGATACGGCGGTTCATGGCGCTCAGTTCGTCTTCTTCGGGTCGGTAAAAGCCGTTTTCGTCGAGCAGGTCGAATACTGGCGGCACAAAGCCGGGGTGGTGGTTTCTGCCGCCGAGTTTGCCGGAAAAAGCTGATAAATACCCCAAAGCGCCATCTGTGGCCTGCACGATGAGTACCCCGAACATTTTACCCATTGGCTCGCCGTTGCCGTTTTCATGCGGCAATCCGAAAAAATGCCCGAAATCTTCTGTTTCCAAGCGTTTTTGCAAAGCTTCGGCAGCCGCCAGCGCAAGCGGGTGCGGCGTATAATGGAAGGGAAAGGTAAAGCGCTCCGGCAATGAATGCTGCGCGGGGAGGGGATTGAGCATTTGTGCGTAGTTACGGCACAAAGGTAGGTATTAAAGCTCGTTCACCGGCCCTCAAAGCACCTCAAACGCTGCGCGATCGCTGCTGTGGGGCACCACTTCATCGCGGTGGAGGGTGTAAATTTTGGGTTCTTTTTCAGCTACCTGAAGGCGCTTGTTGGTCACATTGAATTCTGAATCGTCGTAGCTGTAAATGCTCCACTGGCCGTTTTTAAATTCCAGCGCTGTCATGTGTTCTACCCAATCGCCGCTGTTCATGTAAGTTACTTTCCGGCCGTTGGCGCCGGTCACTTCGCGCATTTGCGGCATGTGGATATGCCCGCAGAGCACATAATCATACCCTTCTTCAGCGGCAATATCAATGGCGGTATCTTCAAAGTCGCTGATAAATTTCACAGCGCCTTTTACACTTTTTTTGACTTTGGCTGCAAAAGATGCTGGTCCCATGCCAAAAAGGCGGCGCATTCTGTTAATGGTGCGATTGATAAAAATAAGGAGGGAATAGCCTTCGCCGCCGAGTTTGGCCAACCAGCGGGCGCGTTGAATACTGGCGTCAAATACGTCGCCGTGGAAAACCCAGTGTACTTTTCCGTCTACCTGAAAAACTAATTTATTGCGCAGTTGAATCAGGCCGAGGGAAAACTCCCCGAATTTGCGCAAGAGGTCGTCGTGGTTGCCCGTGAGGTAATAGACTTTGGTGCCATTGGTCGCCATTTTAAGCAGGCGGCGCACCACTTCGAGGTGTTCTTTCGGAAAATAACTTTTCCTGAAATGCCAGATGTCAATAATATCGCCATTGAGAATAAGCGTTTTGGGCTGTATGCTCTTTAAATAGTTCAGCAACTCCTCGGCATGGCAGCCGATGGTGCCGAGGTGTACGTCGGAAATTACAACAATATCTACGTCGCGTTTCATAATAACAGCGTTAAACAGTTGGCGCGGATGAGGCGAATTTTGATGATTGAGGCTGTACGCAAATTCAAAATTTAGTATTGCAACAGCCAATAAATACAGCCATCGCAAAGTGGTTATGAAAATCGATGGCTTTTAATCCTTTCAAAATCAGAATAAAAGTATCCATCAATCTTCAAATCCACCCCAATCCGGGTACACAAAGGTATAGGCACTGCATGAAACAGGCCTTTAAAGCAATTTAAAGTAAATATTATGTTTTTAGTCAGTTACTGACTGAACCCCGAAAATTAAAGATAGCGTTCGAGGTCTTTTCCGATGTCTTTCCGGAAATATTTGCCCTCGTACTGAATCTTTTTGGCATTGTTGCGCGAGCGTTTGAGCGCATTGGGGAAGGTTTTACCAAAACTGGTGACGGCCAGTACACGGCCGCCGGAAGTGAGGATCTGGCCCTTTTCGTCGCTTTTAGCCCCGGCGTGAAACACTAAACTGCCTTTTACAGCATCGAGGCCGCTGATGATTTTTCCTTTGGCATAATCGCCGGGGTATCCGCCGCTGACGAGGAAGATGGTGGTGGCAGCGCGTTTGTCGGTGCGGATACGGGTGCGGGCCAATTGGCCGCGGGCGCAACTGAGGAGCAGGGCGCCGAGGTCGTTTTTCAGGCGCGGCAGCACCACTTCCGTCTCGGGGTCGCCCATACGGCAATTGTATTCAATCACGTAAGGATCATCATTAACCATAATGAGGCCGAAAAAGACGAAACCGCAATACGGAATTTTTTCTTTCCGCAGCCCTTTGATCGTTGGTTGAATGATTTGGGCTTCTACTTTTTCCCAAACGCTTTCTGTGGCAAAAGGCACCGGACTTACTGCGCCCATGCCGCCAGTGTTGAGGCCGGTATCGCCTTCGCCGATGCGTTTATAATCTTTGGCTTCGGGCAGAATTTTATAATTTTTGCCGTCGGTGAGGGCAAAAACGCTGAATTCAATGCCTGTCAGGAATTGTTCAACCACAACGGTAGCGCCGGCGGCGCCAAATTTGCCGCCCAGCATTTCTTCCAGTTCGGTTTGCGCCTGCGCGTGGTTATCGCAAATGACGACGCCTTTGCCGGCCGCGAGGCCGTCGGCTTTCAGCACGATGGGCAGGGCGTGGGCAGCCAAATAAGTTTTGGCTTCGGCGAGTTGGGTGCCGTCGAATTTGCGGTAAGCGGCTGTCGGAATTTTATGGCGCTGCATAAAAGCCTTGGCCCAGGCTTTGCTGCCTTCGAGCACGGCGCCGGCTTGTGAAGGGCCGATAAAGGGAATCTGAGCCAACTCGGGATCGGCCTGAAAAAAGTCCCAGATGCCGCGCACCAAAGGTTCTTCCGGGCCAACCACAACCATACCAATCTGCGTGCTGCGCACGAAGGCAGCCACAGCAGGAAAATCAAGCGGATCGAGGGAAACATTGACGCCGCAGGCAGCGGTGCCGGAATTGCCCGGGGCAATGAAGAGTTGGGTGCAGATACGGCTTTGAGCCAATTTCCAGGCGAAGGCGTGTTCACGCCCGCCGGAACCGAGCAGCAGAATGTTCATGAATAGGGTAAAGGCGCTTAAAAACTATACAGCGAAGCTTTCACCACAACTACAGGTGCGGGAAGCATTCGGGTTGTTGAAGGCAAATCCTTTGCCGTCCAGGCCACCGGAGAATTCAAGGGTGGTGTTAAACAGGTAAAGGAAACTCTTCAGATCGGTTACGACTTTCACCCCGTTGTCTTCAAAAGCCTGATCGTTGGGCTTGCTCTCGTTGTCGAAATCTAATTTATAACTCAAACCAGAGCAGCCGCCGGACACGACGCTGACACGCAGGAAAAAATCGTCCGCAATATTACTGCTTTTGCGGATTTCCGAAATTTTAGTTTTAGCGCTTTCTGCTACGTAAATCATAGCGCGGTGGATTTATTTAGCCTGGGGGCGATGGTTTATCGCCCCCAGGCCAGCGATTTATTAAGCCTGAGCGGCGTTGGTTTCTGCCGGCTCTTCGATGCCGTTTTTCTTGCGGTAATCGGCGATGGCGGCTTTGATGGCGTCTTCGGCGAGTACAGAGCAGTGGATTTTAACGGGCGGCAGGGCCAGTTCTTCCACGATATCCATATTGTCGATTTTCATGGCGTCATCAATGCTTTTGCCTTTGAGCCATTCGGTGGCGAGGCTAGAGGAAGCAATGGCGGAGCCACAGCCGAAGGTTTTGAACTTGGCATCGGTGATGGTGCCGTCGTTGTCGACCTGAATCTGGAGGCGCATAACGTCGCCGCATTCGGGCGCCCCGACGAGGCCGGTGCCTACGTTTTGGGCTTCTTTATCGAGCGAGCCAACGTTGCGCGGGTTTTTGAAGTGTTCGAGAACTTTATCGCTATATGCCATGACTTGATGTATTGTATTTGAATGATTTGGTCGTTGTTGTTGTAGGCCCGAAACAAGTTTCGGGGTACTGTTTCGAAGCGGAGCTTTGAAATACTAGTGGGCGGTCCACTCGATTTTGGTGAGGTCTACACCTTCTTTATACATTTCCCAGATGGGGCTGAGTTCGCGCATGTGGTTAACGCCGTTGCGCACCAATTCGATGGCCTGATCTACTTCTTCTTCGGTGGTGAAGCGGCCGAGGGAGAAGCGGATGGAGGAGTGGGCGAGGTCGTCGCCAAGGCCCATGCCTACCAGCACATAAGAAGGCTCCAGCGAGGCAGAAGTGCAGGCAGAGCCGGAAGAGACGGCAATATTCTGGTTGAAGGTCATCATCAGGCCTTCACCTTCCACGTGTTTGAAGGAAATGTTGGAAACATGGGGCATCCGGCTATTGATGTTGCCGTTTACCTTGGTTTCTTCCATTTGGGTGAGGGTGTGTTCGAGTTTGTCGCGCAGTTTGGAAATGCGTTCTGCATCCTGGCCCATTTCGTTCATGGCAATTTCGGCAGCTTTGCCGAAACCTACAATGCCGGGTACGTTGAGGGTGCCGGAGCGCATGCCGCGTTCGTGGCCGCCGCCGTCCATCTGGGCAGTTACTTTAACGCGCGGATTTTTACGGCTTACGTAAAGCGCGCCAACGCCTTTGGGGCCGTACATTTTGTGGGCGGTGAATGACATCAGGTGTACGCCCGTTTCGCGCGGATGTGTCGGGATTTTGCCCACGGCCTGTGTGGCGTCGCTGTGGAAAAGTACTCCGTGTTTTTCGCAGATTTGCGCAATTTCACGCATGGGCTGGATCACACCGGTTTCGTTATTGGCCCACATCAGCGATACCAGAATGGTGCTCGGTTTGATGGCGGCTTCAAGTTCGGCGAGGTTGACCAAGCCGTCTTCCTGAACTTTCAGGTACGTAATTTCTGCGCCTGCTTTTTCGAGGTGTTTGCAGGTGTCGAGAATGGCTTTGTGCTCCGTTTCGGCGGTAATGATATGATTGCCTTTTTTGGCATACATTTCAAATACACCTTTAAGTGCAAGGTTATTGCTCTCCGTGGCGCCGGAGGTAAAAATGATTTCTTTATCTTCCACATTGAGCAGTTTGGCGATCTGCTCGCGGGCATAGTCTACGGCGTCTTCAGCCTCCCAGCCAAACTGGTGGCTGCGGCTGGCGGCGTTGCCGTGCTTTTCATAAAAATAGGGCACCATGGTATCTACGACGCGCGGATCACAAGGCGTTGTAGAATTATTATCAAGATAAATGAGGCGTCGACGCTCCATGCTTATTTGGATTTAATTTATTTAAACGCAAAGGTAACAGATGTCGGCAAAAAAGGTTTGTTGCTGTTCATAAAATATTACTTTTGAACAACAAGAAAGCTTAAAAGAGGTTAGGACAGGGCCGACAGGTCGCTTATCTTTGCCGCCTTATCACTACCGCTATGCGCGATCTACTTGAAAATTTTGCCCCCATCAGTAAAGCCGACTGGCTGAAACAAATCGAACAGGACCTCAAAGGCCGCCCTTTACAGGAGTTGGTCTGGCAGGCTGCACCCGGACTTGACATTGACCCGCTGGTACATGCCGAAGATTTTCCGGAGCCGCCGCTACCCCTTGCCGGGCACAACCTGCACTGGGAAATTTGCGAGCAGGTTTATGCACAATACCCTGCTGCCACCAACGCGCAAGCTTTGCAGGCGCTTGAATACGGCGCGGAAGCATTGGTTTTTGATCGCGAAACGCCCTGGACGCCCGTTGCGATAGAGAAGACACTCGCGGGCATGCACCTGGATTTTATCAGCATATATTTTAAAGGCGATTCCATCATCCAGGATCCCGGCGGGCTGCTGAGCGCACTGATAGCCCATGCGCAGGGCAAAACGTTGCGGGGCGGATTGGAGCGTACCCTCGTGCAGGAAGGCCGGCTCACCGATTGGCGCTATGCCGCAGATATGGCCGCTTTTGCGCTGGAACAAACGCCCGGACTGCGCACCATCTGCATCAGCGCGGAGGGTATCGCGCATCCGGTCGACAGTGTGGCGTCGTTGCTGAAACAGGGGCATGAACATTTTATAAAATTACAGGAAAACGGATTAAGCCCCGTCCATGCTGCTGCTCAAATTCAGTTCAAGGTAGATTGTGGCGTGCAATATCTGATTGAAATTGCGCGTTTGCGGGCATTTAGGCAGCTTTGGCTACAGGTGCTTGATGCCTGGGGCGTAATGGCTAATTACCCTGTGGTTTATGCCACTTTCAACCCCGATTCGTACACCGACGATTTGCACAGCAACATGGTTCGCGCAACCACCATGGCAATGTCGGCAGTTATTGGCGGCGCCGATCGCCTGACGGTGCGGCCTTACGATGCCGGGCGCGAAGTGCAAAGCGATACGCGTGCGGCTTTTGGCCGGCGTATTGCACGGAATGTGCAGCATTTGCTGAAAATGGAAAGCGGATTCGAAACGCTGAGCGATCCGGCGGCGGGCAGTTATTATATTGAAAGCCTGACCCGTCAGATTGCTACCCTGGCCTGGGAAAAATTTAAAGTTTAAATATATGCAAAAATTACTGATTCTGTTGTGTTGTCTTTTCGGCTTCTCCGCCGTTGCTTTTACCCCGCCGCCTACGCTTAAATTAGCGTTGATGAAATATAATGGCGGTGGCGACTGGTACAACGACGTCAATTCGCTGAAAAACCTCGCCAAATTTTGCAACGACAACCTGCGCACCAACTTCGACCAGGAGTTTGTGACCGTGGAGCCGGGCAGCGCCGAACTTTTCAATTTCCCTATCGTATACGCTACCGGACACGGCAATATGCTGTTCAGCGACCTCGAAGCCCGCAACCTGCGCGCCTATCTTGAAGGCGGCGGCTTTTTGATTCTGAACGACGACTTTGGCCTCGACCCTTACGTGCGGCCGGCCATGAAAAAGGTATTTCCCGAGCTGGAATTTGTAGAGCTGCCTTTTAACCACCCCATTTATCATCAAAAATACAATTTTAACAACGGGTTGCCCAAAATACACGAACACGAAGGCAAACCGCCCAAAGGACTGGGACTGATCTGGCAAGGACGGCTCGTTTGCTTTTACAATACCGAAACCGACTTAGGCGATGGCTGGGACGACGTGCACAACGACCCCCTGGAACTGCGCAACAAAGCCCTGCAAATGGGCGCCAACATCGTACAGTTCGCTTTCGGCCAGTAATCAGCCCTGTTCACACATTGGCCCAAGCCATTCGACAGAGGGCAATTACCTTTGTCCGGATTTAATGAATTGTTTTGCATGAAAAAAAATACACTACTACTCGCTGCGCTTTTTCTGTTGCTCGGCGCAGCTGCCGTATTCGTATGGCGCAATCAATTGACGCCCGCACAACTGCCTCCCGATCGCGATTTTGCCATTAAAGATGCCGCTGAAATACAGCGTGTTTTTTTAGCCGACCGAAAGGGCCAGACAGCGCTCATTGAACGCAGTGAAAAGGGCTGGCTGTACAATGGAAAATACCCCGCCCGCCAGGACGCTGTGGCCAGTCTGCTGGAAACCCTGACCCGATTAACCATTCACTATGTGCCGCCCAAAGCGGCCGAAAAAGCAATGGTGGAAAGCATTGCCGCCAACGGCATCAAGGTGGAGGTGTACAATAAAGACAAAAAGAAAATCAAGTGTTTTTATGTAGGCGGCGTTACGAACGACGAAACCGGCACCTACGCCATCATGGAAAATGCAGAACAGCCCTATGTGATTACCATGCGCGGCTTTATCGGTTCTGTGCGTTCGCGATTGATTTTTACCGACGATCAGTGGCGCGACCGCACCATTTTTGCTGAAAAACCGGAAAAAATTCAATCCATTACCGTCGAATATCCACAAGCACGCTCCGAATCTTTCCGCGTAGAAAAAAAGGGCGAAGCCGAATATGATGTTACGCCCTTTTTCAGCACCACCCCGGCCAGTAAAAACACCCGCCGCAAAGGCGCTGCTGAAGCTTATGTGTTGAATTTTGAAAGCCTTGCTGCCGAAGGTTTTGAAAATGCCAACCCACTGCGCGATTCTGTACGCAGCCTTACCCCGTTTGCCATACTGACGGTGTTCAATATTCATGGAGAAGCCAAGGTTGCGCGTTTCTGGCCCGCCGGCGACGAGGGCATCGGGCAACCCATCGAGCGTTATTTTACCGAAGTCAACGGGCAGGATTTTATGCTGACCCAGCAACATGTATTCGGAAAAGTATTCCGGGGATATAATCATTTTTTCGCCCCGGAAACGCCGCGCTGATAAATGTCTACGGAACTCAAACGCTCGCTTGGCCTTTACGGGCTTACTATGGTGGCCATTGGCAGCACCATCGGAAGCGGCATTTTCCGCACCCCCGGCGCGGTTGCCGACCATGTTCAGCATCCTTCATTCATGCTGTTGCTTTGGATTTTGGGTGGGGTGGTGGCGCTCACGGGCGCGTTGAGTTTTGCCGAAATGGGTAGTATGTTTCCCGGCGCCGGCGGCTTGTATGTTTATTTGCGCAAAGCTTATGGCGACGCGGTTGCTTTTTCATTTGGGTGGTATATTCTGTTTGTCAGCACTTCCGGCAGCATTGCCGCCCTGGCGATGGTATCGGCCGAGCATATTTTATATTTAATGGGCTATGCGCCCAAAACCGGCCCGGTTGTACCCTTAGCGATCGGCATAACAGCCTTTCTGACGCTCGTAAACTTATTTGGGGTGAAGATCGGGGAGTGGATTGCCAATATTTTCACCGGCGCCAAACTGCTGGGTTTGTTGTTGATAATCGGTGCGGGCTTGTTTTGGGCCGATCCGGCGGTCATGCAGGCCAATTTTGAAATTCCCAAATCAGGTCTTGATTTTCCGGAAGGCATGGGCGCCGCTTTTGCCGCTGGTTTTGTGAGCGTCCTTTGGTCGTATGGCGGCTGGCAGCACGCCAGCTTTATGGCGGCCGAAACCCGGAATCCGCAGCGCAATGTACCCCGCGCCATGATGTGGGGCGCACTGACCGTGACGTTTGTTTACGTGTTGGCCAACTTAGCCTACCTCCGGCTGCTGCCGGTTGGCGTCATGGGCAAAAGCGATATTGTGGCCACTGAGGCTATGGAGCAGGTATTTCCCTGGGCGGGCGTGCTGATTGCCGTTCTGATCGCCGTTTCCACGTTCGGTACCACCGGCATTTACTGCATGACGGCGCCGCGGATTTATTATGCCATGGCGCAAGACGGTATCTTTTTTCCCTGGTTGGCCAAGGTACACCCGCGCTGGCGCACGCCCGTGAACGCGATGCTTTTACAAAGCGGCTGGTCGATTGTTTTACTGCTTTTTTGGGGAAATTTTAAAAACCTTATTGAATACGTCACCTTTATAGACTGGATAGGGTTGATGATGACCGGCGCTGCGGTAATCGTGTTGCGCCGTAAAATGCCCGACGCCGAACGGCAGTACCGCACCAGCGGCTACCCGCTGACACCTATTATATTTGTAGCCATTTGCCTGTGGTTTGTATTGTTTACCCTGATGGGTCAATCGCGCAGCGCCCTGGCGGGCATTGCCGTTGTTGCCAGCGGATTATTGGTTTATTATACCGTTTTTAAAGGCCGCAAAGCGGAAGGCCGGCGCAATATCAAATAAAGCAAACCCAGCAAACTCATGGCTGCGGCGCCATAAAAGACCGCCGGCATGCCACTGTGATGCCCGGCCAAATACCAGCCACCCAATGCCGCACCGCCGCCAATGGCGATTTCTAAGGCAATAAACATCGTTGCCAGGGCGCGGCCTTTGTGCGCCGGATCACCCAGGTCAATCGTCCAGGCATTGATTGCCGGCGAAAAAATGCCATTTCCAAATCCGAAAATAACGGATGCAAGGTAGAGCATCCAGGGCCGGTCGGTATGCGCAAACAATATCATAGACACCGCTATCAGTACCGTGGATGCTTTCAGCACCGGCACCCGCCCCAAGCGGTCGGAAACTTTACCGGCCGTAAATCGCGTCGTGATGCTCGCTAAGGTGAACAAGGCAAAAAATACGCCCCGGTTGCCCACGCCCACCGCGTCGCTGAGGTCGGGAACCACCGTCAGGATTACGCCGTAGCTGGCATAGGCACAAATCATCACAATACCGGCAGGGAAAGCGCCAGGGTCGAGTATGTCCGTTTTTTTTATGCGCAACAAGGAAAACCGGAACGGCTCAGGCTGGCGAAGGGTTTCGGGCAGGCGATATAAAATGAGCATGGAAAGCACCGCCGGCACAACTGATGTGTAAAACATAACCTGTATGCCGTACGTCTGCGTCAGCCAGCTGCCCAGCAAGGGCGATGCCGAAGCGCCGATACTCAGGCAAATGCCCAAAATGCCCATGGCCTCTCCCAATCGGCCCGGCGGAACGGTGTCGGCTACATAAGCGGAGGTGCCGGTAGGTTTGAAACCCGTGGAAAAGCCGTGCAGGAAGCGCAACAGCAAAAAACCGCCAACCGTAGTGAGCAGCGGATACAGCAGCCCACAAAGCACACAGGCGGCCGTGCCGATATACATCACAAACAAACGGCCGACCTTATCGGTGAGTTTGCCGCTGAATGGCCGGGAAATGCCTGCCGTGAGGGTGAAAAGCGCAATGATAAGTCCCTTGTATTCCGCGCCACCAAGACTGCTGAGGTAGGAAGGCAGCTCCGGAATCATCATGTTGAAACTGGCCGCAAACAAGGCATGGGAAAGACAGAGGAGGAGAAATGGCGTTGAAAACAGCCGGTCTTGCCCGTTGGGAATACTTGATGGATTTTCCATGCGCAAAGGTACAAGGATAAATAATACCTTTACCCCGAAAACTTTAAAGTATGTACCCAGACCTTTCCTATCTTTTCCACGATTTACTTGGGACGCCCTACGACAACTGGCTGTCGGTATTCAAAACCTTCGGCTTTTTCTTAGCCTTGTCGTTTTTGCTGAGCGCCTACGTGTATTACATCGAGCTCCGCAGGAAATCGAAGGAAAACAAGTTTTTTACCCCTATTGTCGAAAAAGTCGTTGAGGGCAAGCCCGTTAGCGCGGCCTTACCCGAAATACTGAGCAATGCCCTGATCGGTTTTCTCTTGTTCGGCAAAGGCGGTCTGGCGGTACAGGACAGTGCTGCTTTCGCCAAAGATCCGGCCGATGTGGTGCTTTCCCTGAACTTTCATTGGGTTTATGGTTTGTTAGGCGCCTTGCTGCTCGGCGGCATTGCTTTTTGGGATGCCCGTCGCAAAGCGCTCCCCGAACCAATTGAAAAAATGGTTAATTTTTGGCCGCATCACCGCATCAGTGAGTTTACGGTCTGGGCGGCTATCGGCGGCGTTGCCGGCGCCAAATTGTTTGACCTGTTCGACAACTGGGACGCTTTTATAGAAGATCCGGCAGGTATGCTTTTTTCGGGCGGCGGACTGGCCTTTTTCGGCGGTCTGATTTTGGGTTTTGTTGCCGTAGTCTGGTATCAGTGGCGCAAAAAAATTCCTTTCCTGCCCTCTGCCGATGCGGTGGCGCCGGCATTGGTAGCCGGTTACGGATTAGGCCGCGTGGGTTGTCAGCTGTCGGGCGACGGCGACTGGGGTATTCCGAACACCGCGCCCAAACCCGGCTGGATGTCTTTTTTGCCCG
>Ga0075157_10001471_pt1 | contig 14715 bp, 13 predicted proteins | sample JI81BgreenDNA_FD_70967 | JGI IMG/M metagenome (GOLD analysis project Ga0075157, IMG submission 70967) | Wastewater effluent complex algal communities from Wisconsin, to seasonally profile nutrient transformation and Carbon sequestration -... | ecosystem: Engineered > WWTP > Effluent > Algae...
TGAACTTGCAGTCTCCTGAGAGCATCTACAGCTACACAAAGCAAGCCCAAATCGTTGAAAGAATTAAGCCTGTGTGTAATGGTTACAACCTCTTGTTTATCAAAATCAGGGTTTATTTTGATATGAGGCTCGCCACCTGCAAAAACAAAAGACTCATATTCAATTTCTTTTGCAGTGATAGGTTTGAAATTTTTGTCGAGATGAAGTACCATAAGAAATTTGCGTAATTTTTACACAATTATACAAGAAAGAATTATATTATCAAAATAATTTGCGTAATATTTACGCAAATTTAATTTCAAACAGAAACCCATTATTTATTAACTCTTTGTATTTCTGATGATTAAATTTAAAAAGTTTCGCTGGTCTGCCACTTTTTTTAGAAGAAAAAATTTCTGTTTCTTCAATAATTCCAAAACTTAAAATTTTTTTTCTGAAATTCCTTCTATCTATCTCTTTTTCTAAGATGGTGCAATAAAGATTTTCTAAATCGGAGAATAAAAACTCTTTGGGCAGTAAATCGAAGCCTATGGGTTGGTATGTAAGCTTACTTTGTAGCCTTTTGTAGGCTACTTCTATCATTGCTTGATGATCAAAAGCCAATGGTGGAAGATTTTGCATAGAAAACCATTGAGCCTCTTCTGCATCAGTATCAGGAATTGGGCTAAGCTTTGTGGAATTGACTAGTGCAAAATATGCTACTGAAATAACTCTGAATCGAGGGTCTCGATTTACATTGTCTCCAAAAGTATATAATTGTTCTAAGTAATTAATCTTGATGCCTGTTTCTTCTTGAAGTTCTCTGGTTACTGCTTCCTGAAGGGTTTCAGAATCTTTTACAAAACCTCCGACCAAAGCCCACTGATTTTTGAGTTCTCCAAAGCGTTGTTTGATAAGAAGTATATGTATCTGATTATGAGCGTATCCGAATACAATAGCATCTACGGCTACTTTTATATTCTGTAAAATTTCCATATAGAATATTATGTGTAAATTATACACAAATATATTATTCTTTTGAATAATATTATCCTATAAATAAGAAAAAGAGATTTATAATCATAAATCTCTTTTTCTTCATTGTATAAATATTTCAATCCATTCTTTTGTATTTATTGGGTATTTTGAATGGAAATGAAAGGGCTTCATCAGTAATTTTGGTTCGTTTGTGGTCTATTTCTATCTTAATTTTATAAAAACCTTTCTTATTGTAGTAGTTTAAATCAATGTTATTTTTTTCTGCAAATACACCTGTTCCTAATGCCACAAACTCACTATACAACATTTCCATTGTACTACCTGTATTAGCATCTTTTACATTCAATTTTTCCAATTTTAAATTTTTCTGATTCAAATAATTGTCTACATTTAAGAATTTCTCTCGTTGTCTGATAATATAAAAATTGGTATCTCTCAATACATTGCCTTTATCAAAACGTTTGATGGGCATTTCCCCAATCAAAACTCCTTGCAACAAATCGTATGTAAAATCAAATCCATACTCTTCACTTAGAGCTTTATAACTCAATACTCTGTATGTTTTTTCCTGATAATTAATCATTTGTATCGAATCTTTAGTAGCCAAAATTCTGATACCTTCTACACCAATATTAGCCTGCATCGAAAGCCAAACAGCACTATCCTTTCTGATTCTCATTTTTACCTTAAACTTAGAATCGTTTGTACCATCTGTAAAATCTATTTTGGTATCAGAAGAAAGATATTTAAACTCGAGGCTTGGAATCTCTTTACTTAATACAAAAGTATCTTTAGAAATAGCTACTTGGGTGGCTTTTGTTGTATCTTTAGGGTTTGAAGTATTTAGTTTTTTGGGCTTTCTACAAGAAGCAGCCATAAGCGTAATGATACACGCTAATAGTAAAAAATATCTCATTATCAGTGATTAAGTGCTAAGTTTTGAATAATTATTTTAAAAATGTTTTTTATTCGTAGAGTTGTTTGTCTGTTAATTTTTTGGCAAGTTGAGGGCTTCCACCTTTCATATTTTGAGCTTTCTGCCACTGCTCAATTGCTTTATCTTTTTCATTAAGTTTGAACAAAACATCTCCATAATGCTCTAAAACAAGAGCAGAAGGACTTAATACCACAGCTTTTTCAAACATCTTTTTTGAATCTTGGAGTTTATTCTGTTTGTACAAAACCCATCCGTATGTCCCTGCAAAAGCTCCATTTTCAGGCTGAAGTTCTATTAGTTTTTTAGCGTATTTTGTAGCTATATCCATTTTTTGCTTTCTTGAAGCTAAATAATAACTATAGTTATTCAGAGCTACTACATTTTCAGGCTCTTTTGAGAGAATATCTTCAAAAATTTTATCAGATTTTTCGTATTGACCCATACCATGATGTGTATCTGCCAATCGAATATTGAGTTGTGTTTGTAGTTTAGGGTTGTTTTTGGCAAAACTCAAACCCTGTTCATAACTTTCAATTGCTTTTTGGAATTTTTTAGACTCATGGTAAGCTATTCCATTATAAAGCCAAAATATAGCTTGTGTTGGGTAAAGTTCTAAAGCCTGCTCCGAATGGGTGAGTAGTTCGGAAGCCTGCATAAGTTCTGTATCCAGATATAAAAGTTTTTGCCAAGCTTCAAAACGATTTCCATCTAAACCTACTACTTTAAAATAAGCATTACGAGCTTTTTCAAATTCTTTTTTCTGTTCCAAGCTTTTTGCATAAAGCCACCATGTTTCAGGGTCTTGGGGTGCATTTTGCACAGCTTTTTCCAGTTCGTTATTCATTTGGGTTACATCTCCTCCTGTCTGTGTATTTTCTTTCAGGAATTGGTTACGTATTTCATCTGGAAGGCTTTTTTCAGCAATTGTTTTAGAAAAAAGATTCTGAGCTAAATCTTTTTTATTTTGCTTTTTATAAATTTTAAATAGCAAAAGGTGTGAAGAAAAAGAATAGTCTGAGGGTAACTTACTAGTCAAAAAACTTTCAGCTTTTGATTCTTCACCAGCAGCTAAAAGCATTTCAGCATAATTAATTTGAAAGCCAAAATTATCAGGGAAAGTTTTGGCTAGTTTTTCAGCTTCCAAAGTAGCTGCTGTATTATTCTTTTGTTCTATGTAAATGAGTTGTTTAGCTTTCGTAAGGGCTTCTTGTACTCCATATTTTTTTTCTAGGTTTTCGTAGAGTTTGAGAGCCTTAGAATAATCTTTGATGCGAAACTGATAGATTTGGGCTAAATCGTAGGCGTATAAATCTGTTCCTGAAATTTTCTTAGAAAACATTTTTTCGTATGTCTTGGCAGCCTCTTCATATTGCCCTTGCGATTCGTATAATTTTCCAAGCAACAAATAATAGTATTTATTATTATCTTCTAAATCTATGGCTTTTTCGGCATAAGCAATGGCATCATTAGGTCTGCCTGCTTTAAAATAGGTTTCTGCTACTTGATAATGAATTCCCGAACTTTTAGGATTAATTTTGAGAGCTCTCAAAAAATTTTCAAGGGCAGCCAAATAGTTATCCAAAGCATAGTATTTCATCCCTTCCAGCATTTGTCTTTCTGCCATCAAAGAGGTTTGTCTATCATCTTTGCCTACTACTTCTTCTGTTCTTGCTTGGCTTTCCGTTTCTTCTACTTTGTCTTTATCTTTATCTTTTTTCTTTTTTTTCTGAGCAAACGTATGTTCTACAGAAAGAACTCCCAAAGCAATACAAAAAGCTACCCATTTCATAGAAATACAATTTTAATTGTGTAAATATTCTCCACAAAAATCAATCCACTATCACATTATAATCACCCACACTCAAATTTTGAGCTTTTCCATGCCACTGTACAAAATTACCCACCATAGAGTTCTCAATATGAATAGACTGTAATTGACTATTTTCTTGAATAATACTATTTTTAATTACTGAGTTTTTAATCACTGTTCCTTTACCTATCGAAACGTAAGGACCCACTACACTATTTTCAATTACTACATCAGCCTCTATAAAAACTGGCTCAACGATTACAGTATTTTGTGTTTGTACATTCTTAGCTCTTAGTGGCTGATTTCTTTCTTCTAAAAACGCCAAATATCTCTGATTGGTATAAACCGTTGCATCTTTATTACCACAATCGAGCCATTCTGTTACTTCTCCAATACTGAATTTAGTTCCCTCATTTTTCATGTTTTCGAGAGCATTGGTAAGCTGAAACTCCCCTTTTTCTTTGATATTATTATCTAAAAGGTGTTGTAAATGCTTTCTGAGATATGCTCCATCTTTAAAATAATAAATTCCGATGATTGCTAAATCAGACACAAATTCTTGAGGTTTTTCTACAAAATCTGTAATTTCTTGGTTCTGATTGAGGCGTACAACACCAAATTGTCTTGGGTCATCTATTTTTTGTACCCAAATGATTCCATCTTTGGATGAGTCGAGTATAAAATCTGCTTTAAAAAGTGTATCGGCAAAAGCAATCACCACATTTCCATCCAAACTTTCTTTGGCACACATAATTGCATGGGCTGTTCCCAAAGCTTCTTCTTGATAGCAAATTCGTCCTTTTGCTCCTAATGAGGCAGCTACAGCCAACAAATTATCTTCTGTAGCTTTTCCAAAACTGGGGTGTATGATGAATGCAATTTCATCTATTTTTTGCCCACAAACTTGGGCTATATCTTCTACTAAACGATAAACAATGGGTTTTCCTGCAATGGGAATAAGAGGTTTGGGAACGCTGAGGGTATGGGGACGCATTCTTTTGCCCAAACCAGCCATAGGAACGATAATTTTCATTCAATTAATCTATTTTGGATTGATATTTTTTTATAAATGGGCAGGCAAGATGCTAAAAAATCCTATCAAAACAAAACCTCCAAATTTTAGTTGGAGGTTGTTTCTTCTGTTTTGAAACTTTTGAGTTTTCCCTCAAGAGTATTCTTTAGGTCTGTAGCCTTTTTTGCTAGTTTTTTGCGTGTTTCCTTCCCACTTTCTGGTGCTAAAAGCAAGCCAGCCACTACACCTGCTGCTGCTCCTGCCAAAAAAGAAAATAGGATTTTTTGCCCGTTACTCATAGATTTTAGGATATTTGTAGTTAAAATTTGCATTTAAAAATATGAAATTCTTTAAAACAATATACGCATTTTGGATGATTTTTGTTTTTTTTTCAGGTTTTATTTTAATTTTTCCTTGGCTTATTTTATTTCATAAAATTCGTAAAAGTATTTGGAACACCTATTTATATAAAGCTTGGTCTCATATTTTTTATTTTCTTTTGGGTATTCCTAATCCTACCCGCTTTGTTGGGAATTTTTCTAAGAATCAGACCTACATATTTTGTGCCAATCATTTCTCGTATTTAGACATTGCCACCATTGCAGGCATCATGAAGGGAAAATATGCTTTTGTCGGAAAAAGCACCATTATCAAAGTGCCTTTGTTTGGTTATATGTTTAGAAAATTACACATTCCTGTCGATAGAGATAGCAAAGTAGCAGCAGCCAAAGCCTTTTTACAAATGAAAAAAGCTCTTTTGGAAGGTAGAAGTCTTATTATTTTTCCCGAAGGAGGTATTTTTTCGGAAAATCCACCTCAAATGGTCGATTTTAAAGATGGTGCTTTCAAATTGGCAATTGAAACCAATACTCCTATTGTGCCTATCAGTCTTAAATGGGCTTGGAAAGTATTGCCTGATAATGGAAAAATAAACCTTTCATGGCATAAAATGGAAAGTATTATCCACCAACCTATTGATACTCAAAATCTCAGCATTGCAGATTTGCCACAATTAAAGCAACAGACTTTCGAAACAATTCAGAAAAATGTAGAATAAGGAATACAAAAAAATAGTAGAAATATTTCTTTTCCTTCATCTTTTTTCAAAAAGCAATCTCGATAAAAAACACCAAGCAAGTTTATTATTATAAAATTGATAATCAAACATTTAATTTTATTGTCTTTTAGTCTTCTATCTAAAACTTTGGAATGTAGTAAATTTGTTCTAAATTTCGTGCCGTTTGCATACTTCAACATCGAAATCCAAAAATCTATATGAACATTCACGAATATCAAGCAAAAGAACTTTTAAAGCGTCATGGCGTTCGTATTCAGGAAGGTATCATTGCAGATACCCCTTCTAAAGCTGTAGAGGTAGCTCGTCAGCTCAATGCTCAAACTGGTACTACTTGGTTTGTAATAAAAGCTCAAATCCATGCTGGTGGACGTGGAAAAGGCGGAGGTGTAAAACTTGCTAAAAACTACGATGAGGTCAGAGATCTTTCTGAAAAAATCATTGGAATGCAGTTAATTACGCCACAAACTGGTCCTGAAGGAAAAAAAGTACACAAAGTTTTGATTGCTCAAGATGTATATTACCCTGGTGAAAGCCAACCCAAAGAATTTTATATGAGTATTCTTTTGGACAGAGCTTCTGGACAAAATGTAATTATTGCAAGTACCGAAGGTGGTATGGATATAGAGGAAGTGGCTGAAGCACATCCAGAAAAAATTATTAAAGAATTTATTGATACTCGTGTAGGTTTACGTGATTTCCAAGCTCGTAAAATAGCTTTTGCTTTAGGTTTAGAAGGCAATGCTCATAAAGAAATGGTGGCTTTTGTAAAATCTCTTTACAAAGCTTATTTAGAATCGGATGCTTCAATGTTTGAAGTAAACCCTGTTTTGAAGACTTCTGATAACAAAATTTTGGCTGTAGACTGTAAAGTGAACTTAGATGATAACTCTTTGTTCCGTCATCCTGACCTTGCTGAAATGAGAGATATTTTAGAAGAAGATCCTTTGGAAGTAGAAGCTGGTGAAAACGACCTGAACTACGTAAAATTAGATGGCAATGTAGGTTGTATGGTAAATGGTGCAGGTTTAGCGATGGCAACCATGGATATTATCAAGCTTTCGGGTGGTGAGCCTGCAAACTTCCTTGATGTAGGGGGTGGAGCAAATGCAAAAACTGTAGAAGCTGGTTTCCGTATTATTTTGAAAGACCCTAACGTAAAGGCAATCCTTATCAATGTTTTTGGAGGTATTGTACGTTGCGATAGAGTAGCAAGTGGAGTTGTAGAAGCCTACAAGAAAATTGGAAACATCAATGTTCCTATTATTGTACGTTTGCAAGGAACTAATGCCGAAGAAGGTGCAAAAATTATTGATGAGTCTGGTTTGAAAGTGTTTTCAGCTATTACACTTCAAGAAGCTGCTCAAAAAGTAAAACAAGTTTTAGCATAGTTAAAAAGCCAGAGAATTCTGGCTTTTTTCTTTACAATAAAATTGAATAAAAACAGTTTATGAGGTATATTCTTGTAAACTGTTTTTATTTTATACGAACATGAAATCTATTTATACTATTTTTGGAATATTGTTTTTTCTTGTTTCAGATATTTTAGCCCAAAAGGAATACAATATTTCTTTTGATGGAAATAATATTCACTTTAAAACTTTTGGCTCAAAAGGGTCTCCAGTGCTTATTATTAATGGTGGACCTGGCATGAATAGCAATGGTTTTGCCAATCTTGCAGAAATTATTAGTAAAGAGCATTGTGCCATTATTTATGACCAACGAGGTACAGGAAAATCTACAATGCAAGCCATTAATAACCAAACTATTACCTTGGATAAAATGGTTGAGGATATTGAAAAAATCAGAGTACATTTAGGGTATAAATCTTGGAATGTTTTAGGACATTCTTTTGGAGGAATGCTTGCCTCGTATTATGCAACCAAACACCCTGATAAAATTGACAGAATGGTTTTATCGTCTTCGGGTGGCGTGGATTTAGATTTATTTGCAAATTTCGACTTAAATAAACCTCTAACCGTTGTAGAAAGAGACTCTTTACACTATTGGGATGAGAAGATTTCTAAAGGAGATACTTCTAAAACTACTCGTTTACGAAGAGCCAAAATCTTAGCTTCTGCTTATTTGGTTACAGATAAGTACATTGATATGCTTGCTGAAAGACTTACCCAAGCCAATATGACCATCAATGGTTTAGTCTTTGACAATATGCAAAAAATCAATTTTGATTGTAAAGAAAATCTCAAAACTTTTAAAAAACCTGTTTTGATTATACAAGGCAAGAATGATGTACTCAATACTTATTTATCAGAAAAAGCTCATAAAATTATTCCTAAATCTAAGCTTATTTTAATGGATAATTGTGGACATTATGGTTGGCTGGAGCAACCTCAAATCTATGTTACAGAAGTAATGGCTTTCTTGAAATCTAAGGGTTAATTTTTTGTAATTCTTTTAAAAACCAAATTCTATCCATCGAGTCGGTAAATCCTGTTACAGGAACATCGTATGCTTTTTCATTCAATGTTCCATTATAATAGAATGTCATTAAATATCTTTCTTTAGGTAAAGGAGGTACTGTCTGAAAATCAGCACCTTCTTTACTTGATGTCTTTCCTTTAAATCCTGCTGTCCAGCCCAGTATAAAGAAATCTGTGCTATTATTATATGATTTTAGTTTTGGTAGTTCGCCAGATTTTATTTCCAATAGCTTACATCTTATTTTATATCCCCAACCAATAGCCATTTGTCCTTCAATTTCAACGACTGCTTTAAATTCAGCGTTTTCTACATTCTGATACATATTTGACGATTCTAAATTGAAAAATAATAAAATGGCTACTATCCAATTATGCATACAGTATAATTTTAAGATGCTTTTTTCTTGATAAAACTATAGATAATCATCAAAAAAGATACCAAAACAGCTATTTTACCAAGTATATCTCCTAATCGTACATAAATTGTTTTTTCTGTATTTGCCTGAAGGGTTTGTTTACGAACATCAGAAACCCAATAGGCTGTTTTTTCTATGATGTCCCCTCTCTGATTAATAAACCCTGAAATACCTGTATTGGCAGAACGAGCCACAGCCCTACGAGTTTCAATAGCTCTCAAACGAGCCATTTGTAAATGCTGTTTATAGCCTGGGGTATCTCCCCACCAGCCATCATTGGTAATCACACATAATATATTTGCTCCCTTTTGTACATATTCAGTTACATATTCACCATAGACAGATTCATAACATATAATAGGAGCATATCCAAATTTCTTGGAAAAAAACACTTCTCTTTCAGGTTGTTTACCAAGCCCACCCGAAGAGCCTCCTAAATTAATAATCAAGCTTCCAAAAATAGTTTCAATAATAGCAGGATAAGGCATAGACTCTACTAATGGAACAAGTTTAGATTTATGATACAAAGCAATACTATCCACTTTGTTTCCAAAAAACATAGCCGTATTGAATACGTCATAAAAACCAACTTGTGCATTCTGGCGAGCCGTAAAACTTCTTTTATTTTCTCCGTAAATTAGCCATGAAGTGGTACCACCCAACAGATATAAATTGTCTTTACTTTTCAGAAAATCGCTAATAATACGAATAGGCACATAATCTTTGATTCCTCTTTCATCGTAACCCTCATCAAAAGCTGTTTCGGGAAAAACAATGAGTTCCGTTTTGTTTGTAATTTGTTTTTGAGCCAATTCTAAAAACATACGGGCTTGTTTATCGTAGGGAATGAAGGATGTTTGTCCTACAAATTTTTGAGAATAAGGATCTATATTTGGCTGAACTACAACCACTTCTACACCTTCACCTTTTTCGGTATGCATTGCATAAAGCACAAGTGAAACAACAATAGGAATAAAAAGTACAAATGAAAAACGTAGAAGAGCTTTTTTAGAAAAACCTTCTTGCATAGACTGATAGAATAATATATTGAGTACAAGCACCCACAATGTTCCACCTAATGAGCCTGTAAATTCGTACCACTGAACCAAAGCATGAGAATAGGCAAAACCATTACCCAAATTGAGCCATGACCAACTCAAATCCCAATTAAGATGGATGTATTCAAATGCAAGCCAAAAACACACCAACGCCCATAAGCCCCACTTTAAACCTAATTTTTGTTTAATTTGGCTATACAATACCCAAGGAAGTGTCATAATCAGTGTATTGGCTATCAGCATTCCTATTGCTCCTCCTGCACTGGCGTTCCAAACCCACCAAGTAGTAGCCACATTCCATAAAAACAAGCTGGTATAAGTATAACCAAAAAACTTTAATTTGGGGTATTTGGCATTTGTGTTTCTAATTCCCTGTTCTAAAATAAATAGGGGAACAAAACCTATAAACATCAACAAACACCCACCTGTAAAATACCATGCAGGACTTAAAAACACAGGAACTAATAAAACTAGTATCCAAAGATTGTTTCTTTTTTTAATTTCCATAAAAATCAACAAAACGATTGAAAGGTTGCCAAAGATAAAGAAAAACCAAAATCATTTCTTGATAAATTTTGTTATCTTTGCAAACAGAAACATATCATTCACTTTTTTATATTTTTCTTATGTGTGGCATTGCTTTTATTCGTTTACGTAAGCCTTATCAATACTATTTAGATAAATATGGCTCAATTACGTATCCTTTGCAAAAGCTTTATGTAATGATGGAAAAACAAAGTAACCGTGGACAAGACGGAGCAGGAATTGCCACCATCAAATTGGATGTTGAACCAGGTGTAAGGTATATTAGCCGGTATCGTTCTACAAATCCAAGAGCTACACAAAAAATTTTTAAAAAGATTGGAAAAAGAATTAAAAAGTCCACAAAATCTCGTAAAAAAGAAAAACTGGATGCTACGTGGCTCAAGAGTAATGTAGCTTTCACAGGAGAACTGTTACTAGGACATCTACGTTATGGTACACATGGACTCAACTCTATCGAAAACTGCCATCCTTTTTTACGCCAGAATAATTGGAAAAGTAGAAATTTAGTGCTTGCAGGCAATTTTAACATGACTAACAACGACGCCCTTTTCAATAAGTTGTTGTATTTGGGACAGCACCCCAAAGAAAGAATAGACACAGTAACTGTATTAGAGAAAATTGGTCATTTTTTGGATGAAGAAAATCAGTTGATCTACGATGCTCATAAAGATATGTATTCCAAACAAGAAATGTCAGGAGTCATAGAAGATAAAATTGATTTACAGAGAGTTTTGCGTAGAGCCTGTAAAGATTTTGATGGAGGATATGCCATTGTAGGCATGACAGGATATGGGGCAGCTTTCGTAGCCAGAGACCCCGCAGGTATCCGTCCTGCCTATTTTTATGCCAATGACGAGTTTGTAGTAGCAGCTTCCGAAAGAGCAGCTATTAAACTGGCTTTCAATACAGAATATGATCAGATTCAGGAAATAAAACCTGCTCATGCTCTTATTGTGAATAAAAATGGTGACTTTGATCAATATCCATTTGCAGAGCCTACTACTCAGCTTTCATGTAGTTTTGAACGTATTTATTTTTCGAGAGGTACAGACCCTCAAATTTATGCTGAACGTAAAAAATTAGGGCATTTACTCGCTCATAAAGTACTTGAAAATATTGGTTACGATTTGCAAAACACAGTTTTTTCGTATGTACCCAATACAGCCGAAACCTCATTTTTAGGTCTTTTACAAGGTATTGAGCAGTACCTTGCAGAAAAAAGGGTAGAATTATTAGAGAAAAACGATTTAGAAGGTTTAAAGAAAATATTACACAACAATATCAGAGTTGAAAAATTGGTAATCAAAGACGCCAAATTGCGTACCTTTATCACTGACGATAGCCAAAGAAATGAGATGGTCAATAGTGTTTATGATACTACCTATAATTTAGTGAAGAAGAATATAGACACTTTGGTGATAATTGATGATTCTATTGTACGTGGGACAACCTTAGAGCAAAGCATCTTAAAAATGTTGGATGGGCTTTCTCCTAAAAAAATCGTCATTGTTTCATCTGCTCCGCAGATTCGATACCCCGACTGTTATGGCATTGATATGTCAAGAATGAAAGATTTTATCGCTTTTAGAGCAATGTTAGAGCTTTTAAAAGAAACTCACCAAGAAAATATTATTGATGAACTAGAGCAAAAAGATTTGAACAATTTGGAAGAAAATGAAAATTTAGCTCAAAAATTATATGCTTGCTTTACAGACGAACAAATTTCTGATAAAATAGCTCAAATGATACGCAAAGATGGTATTAAGGCAGAGGTAAGTGTCATTTATCAGAATGTGGAAGGGCTACATCAAGCTTGCCCCAATCATCTAGGAGATTGGTATTTTACAGGTAATTATCCAACTCAGGGAGGTTATAAAGTTGTCAATAAGGCACTTATGAATTATTTACAAGGTAATTTAGAAAGAGCTTATTGATGAAATTCCTATTCAAAATCATGTTTTTTGCTGTTTTGATGTGGCAATGCAGTAGCCCATCCAACAATAATAAAATAGCTGGCAACCCCATTGATAGTCTCAATGGGGTTGTAGTGTATTATAATGGAGCTGTTGATAATACTTTTGGCAGAAATTTAGCTCCTGATGGTTATAACTTGGGTCTAAAATATCAGTGTGTAGAGTTTGTAAAAAGATATTACTATTATCATCTTAAACATAAAATGCCTGATAGCTATGGGCATGCCAAAGATTTTTTCAATAAAAGCCTCAAAGATGGTACACTCAATAAACAACGAAGTCTTATTCAATATACAAACCCCAGTAAAACAAAGCCTAAAGTAAATGATTTGGCAATTTTTGCTCCCACTACATTCAATCAGTATGGGCATGTAGCTATTATTTCTAAAGTAGAGCATGATTTCATTGAAATTATCCAACAAAATGCAGGTATATGGGGAAAGTCAAGAGAAACTTTCAAACTATCTCAGAATCAAGGAAAGTGGAAAATTGATCATAAAAAACTATTGGGTTGGCTCAGAAAAGAATGATTTTTGATGAAGATATAAAGTCATTTTTTGTCTAAATCGAATACTCTTTTCTCTTATTTATCTATGAAAATTTTAATTATCAATCCACCCCATTTATCCATTGGGAGTAGATTGGCTCATGAACACTTGCCTCCTTTGGGTCTTTTATCTATTGGTGGTCCACTTATTGATGCTGGACATCAAGTAAAGCTTTTAGATGCAGATTTCAAGCCTTTAAAACACCCTCAAATCTTAGAAAAAGTACTAGAAGAAATGCCCGATACAGTTCTTTTAGGGCATTCGGGCTCTACATCCGCTCAGCCTATTATCAACGATATTACCAAACTTATCAAAGAAAAAGCTCCACATATTATTACCATTATTGGAGGGGTTTTTCCCACTTATCATTGGCAAGAAATTTTAGAAAAAAACCCTCAAATAGATTTTATTGTATGTGGTGAAGGTGAAGAAATTGCCTTAAACCTTATCACTGCTCTTTCTAAAAATGAGTCTTTTGAAGATATAAAAGGGCTGGCATTCAGAAAAGGTAGTGAAATTATCAAAACTTCACCAGCCGAAAATATTCAAAACTTAGATGCTTATCGGATAGGCTGGGAACTGATGGAAGGTTATAATTATACATACTGGGGACACAAAAAAGCTGTTGTGATTCAATTTTCAAGAGGTTGCCCTTACCCGTGTACATATTGTGGACAAAGTTTATTTTGGAAAAAATGGCGACACAGAGACCCACAACTTCTTGCAGACGAGATGGAAATGTTGCACAAAGAACATGGTGTAAAAGTATTCAATTTTGCAGATGAAAATCCCTCCTCAAATCCTAAAGCATGGCGAGCCTTTTTAGAAGCTTTGGTAGCGAAAAACTTACCTTTAATTTTGGTAGGTTCTATCAGAGCTGATAATATTGTAAGAGATGCCGATTTTCTACACCTTTATAAAAAAGCTGGTTTTGAAAGATTTTTGTTAGGTATCGAAAATTATGATGCAGTAGTTTTGGAAAATATTAAGAAAGCTGGTACGATTTCTAAAGATAAAGAAGCCATTCAGTTGCTTAGAAAGTATGGTATTCTTTCAATGGCTACTTATGTGGTAGGTTTTGGTGAAGAGAAAACCAAAGATTTTTATTACAGTCTCAAACAACTTCTCTCCTACGATCCTGACCAAATACAATTATTATATGTTACTCCACACAAGTGGACACCTTATTTTGAAGACGTAAAAGACAAAGAGATTATACAGACAGACCAAAGGCTTTGGGATTACAAACATCAGGTAATAGCAACCAAACATCTAAAGCCTTGGCTTGTTATTTTGTATGTAAAATTAATTGAAATCATCATGCAAATCAGACCTAACGCTCTAAAACGCTTGTTTTTTCATAAGGAATCAAGGTTACGTAAAGCGATGTGGTGGTACACCAAGATTGGTAGAAGAGTTTGGATTTGGGAACTTTATCAATTCTTTTTTGTCAATAAACTATCTAAAAAACGACTTAAAATGAAAGATTTTTGGAATTAAGATCCATTATACTTTTAAAGACACACTATTTCCTTCAATAAAATACACTCAAAAACTTTGTTTTAGGATATTTTTTCAATAAATTGGCTAAAATAATTATTCTCGAAAATGCGAAAACTATCTTTTTTATGTACTTTTTTGTTAGTGTCTATGCTAACATCAGCCCAAAAACCGATTAAATCTTCTAAAGATTTAGCCAATCGTTTTATAGGTGTTTTACAATCAGGCTCTGTTCAAGAACTCAAATCCATAAGCCCCTCGTTAGAAGTTTTCAAAAAATTTGCAACCAATTCAGGTACACAAGAAGCTTTAGACGAGCAGTACAATTATACCGAAAGTAAAGTAAAAGTAGTTTTGGATAATATAAAAGGCTTCAATATTGATACAAAGAAATTTCAAGTAAAGACTGTAAAAGAAAGCA
>Ga0075157_10001472_pt1 | contig 14705 bp, 9 predicted proteins | sample JI81BgreenDNA_FD_70967 | JGI IMG/M metagenome (GOLD analysis project Ga0075157, IMG submission 70967) | Wastewater effluent complex algal communities from Wisconsin, to seasonally profile nutrient transformation and Carbon sequestration -... | ecosystem: Engineered > WWTP > Effluent > Algae...
GGACGCACGATTGGTGCTCGGCGGTGACCTCACCCCGAAGGCCAACCTCAAGGTCACCAGCGACCAGCGCTCCGGCCTGGTCACCGTGACGGCGAGCCGACCCGGACCCTACTTTCTGGAATACGTCGCCGCCTACGGATCGGCTCGTGTCTCCCGTAGTCAGATCCGCATCGATGTGGCCAAGGACGCCGCAGGCTTCGTGCCGCAAACGATGCCGGACCAGGCCGCGATCCGGGGCAACAACCCGGTGCGGGTCGACGTGCTGGCCAACGACGCAGACCCCCAGGGCGGTCTGCTCACCGTGCAGTCGGCCGAGACCGACGCCGAGGTGGACGTGTCGGTGATCGGGGGCCGCTGGCTGATGATCACCCCTCGGGCCGAACAGGTGAGCCCCAACCCGTTCACCGTGCACTACACGGTCAGCAACGGCTATCAGAGCGCGCAGGGCGACGTCACGGTGGCGCAACTGCAGGCGGTCGTGTCCGATGTGCCGCTGACCCGCAAGGACCGCGCCGTCGTGCGCGACGGCGACACGGTGCTGATCAACGCGCTGAGCAACGACACCAGCCCGGCCGGATCCCGGTTGTCGCTGGTCACCAACCTCGATCCCCAGCTGACCGTCGGACAGTTGCAGCTGTATGACGCCTCCAGCAGCCAGATCGAGTCGCTGGACGTGGGCGACGCCTGGGTGCACAACGACCAGATCCGCTACGTCGCGCCGAGCGGGCTGAGCGAGACCCGTGAGGTGACGATCGAGTACTACGCAGCCACACCCACCGGTGAACGCACCCGGGGCGAGGTCAGCGTCACGATCAAACCGCAGCCCGAGAACGCCGACGACAACCGTGCCCCGCGCCCCGGCGACCTCGAGGCGCGGGCCAATGCCGGGCAGCGGGTCAAGATCTCGCTGCCTACCTCGTCGCAGGATCCGGACGGCGACTCGGTCACGGTCGCCGGTATCGCCTCGCCGCCCACCCTGGGCCGGGTGGTCGGCAGCAGTCCCACGTCGGTGACCTACGAGGCGTACCCGAGCAGCGACAACGTCGGTACCGACACCTTCTCGATCCTGGTCACCGACCGCTACGGCAAGCAGGCGCCGGCGGTGGTCCGGCTGGCCGTCACCCCGCCGGGCTCGCCGCAGGCCCCGGTCGCGATCGAGGACAACGTCACCGCGGCACCCGGCGCCGTGATCCGGGTCGACGCCCGCGCCAACGACCTGATCGCCCGTAGCGACAAGGTGGCGATCGCACCCCTCGACCCGTTGAACGACACCCTTCCGGCCGGGGTCAAGGTCACCGCCGAGGGGTTCATCACCGCGCAGGCTCCCGAGAACGGCCAGCCCCTGCTGCTGCAGTACGCGCTGCGGGGCAACGGCGGCACCGGTCCGGCGGCGGGCATCACGATCACCCCGCAGCCGGGTTATGAGAACCCCCCGGTGATCTTCGACGAGGTCGCCACGATCGACGGCCGGGTGGCCAAGGTCGACGTGCTTGCCAGGGCCTGGGACCCCGACGGACGCGACGAGCGGCTCACCGCATCGGTGTTGCGCGGCGACCCGGCGATCACGGTGAGCGGAGGCGTGGTCAGCGTTCCGGTGACCACCCAACCGCAGGTCGTCCCGTACCGGGTCACCGATGAGCGCGGCGCCCAGAGCGCGGCCCTGATCTTCGTGCCGCCGGCCGGCGGGGGAGCGCCGGTGCTGAAAGCCGGCGGCCTGATCGAGGTCGGCCCAGACACCTCGGTCACCGCCGAACTGGCCGACTACGTGATGTCGCCCCGGTCACGCACCGTGCGACTGACCACTGCTGACACCCTGTCTGCCTCACCCGCCGGCAAGCTGAGCATCGAGCCGGTCGACAACGCGCGGTTCAAGGTGACCGCGAGGGACGGCTACGTCGGCCCTGGTGCCGTGACCGTGCAGGTGATGGACGGTGAGTCCGCCACCGACGACGACGTGCTCACCTCGTACGTGACGATCCCGGTGCAGGTCGGGCCGAGTACGCCCGTGCTGCGCTGCCCGAGCACGGCCCTCACCCTGCCCGCCGGCGGCGACCCGCGCACGCTCGACATCGCCACCCTGTGCAACGTGTGGGCGGCGAACGCCGACGAGGTGGCGTCGCTGAGCTACTCCGCCGACTGGGCGCGGGCGATCCCCGGGGTCGAGGTCGCGGCCGGACGCACGGTGAAGCTGACCGCCTCGGGCGCCGCGGTACCCGGGGCCGAGGGCGAGCTGGCGATCGGCGTGGTGGGCACTCGCGCCACCCCGCAGACGATCAAGCTCAAGGTGACCCGAGCGCCGCTGGCCACCATGCAAGGCCGCACCTACTCCGACATCGAGCAGGGCACCCCCGTGCGGGTGCCGGTCGGGATCAGCTCACCCCTGGTGGACGCCGTGCCCGGCATCGTCAAGGTCACCCAGGTCAGCGGCCCGTCGACGCGCTACACGGTCTCGGGCACCACGATCACGTTCACCCCGTCGGGCGATGCCCACGGCCGGGTCGTCTTCGACGTGACCGGCACCGACGTGGCCGACAAGTCGCGCCAGGACCGGCAGATCACGGCCCGGTTCACGCTGGTGGTCTACGGCGTGCCGGGCAAGCCGTCCGCCCCCCGTCCCGGCCCGAAGGTGCAGTCGAAGGCCGAGACGATCACCTGGTCGGCCCCCTCGGCCAACGGCTCGCCGATCACCGGCTACGAGGTGAAGAGCAACGCTGGCCGCACGATCACCTGCCCGGCGACCAGTTGCCGCGTCACCGGGCTGACCAACGGCGTCTGGTACACGTTCCAGGTGCGGGCACTGAACAAGGCGGGCGCCGGTGAGTGGAGCGAGCCGAGCCGCCGAATCCGGCCCGACCAGCCGCCGCCTGCACCCACCGGGTTGCGGGTCACGAACCCCCAGGATCACTCGGTCACGCTGAGCTGGAATCCGGTGCGGTTCGAGGGCACGGCCGTGAAGAACTACCACATCATCGTCGACGGCCGAAAGATCAGCGTGTCGGGGCAGTCGACGTCGAAGGTGATCGGCGGGCTCGACAACAACACCATCTACACGTTGTCGCTGGCTGCCGAGAATCAACTGGCGGTCGGCCCGAGTTCGCGCATCCAGGGTCAGTCGGCCGGCAAGCCGCTGGGCCTCAACGCACCGTCGTTCCAGGCGGCCACCGCTACCGGGGCCGCCACGGCTCTTCGGGTGTCGTGGAACATGCCCGACAAGAACGGCCCCAGCGACCTCACCTTCAGCGTCGTGCGCGACGGCAGCAAGACGATCTGCTCCGGCACCGCCGCGACCAGCTGCACCGACGACCGGGTGACCTACGACGGTGCCACCCACACCTACGTGGTGACCGCCAAGAACGGGGCCGGCAAGACGTCCACCGCCCAGGCGTCATGGAGAGCGATCGGCGTGCCCGAGCGCCCGGGCGCTCCCCGGGTCACCGCAACGGGGCGGGACCGCACGGTCAGGGTGCAGGGCACGGCGCCCGATTCGCGTGGGCGGCAGTCGACCCTGCGCATCCTGGCCAACGGCTCGGCGGTGTCGACGGTGGCCGTGTCGGCTCGCGGGCAGGCGTTCGATCGCAACGTCACCGTGCCGGCCGACGGAGTGGCCTACTCGTTCACCCTGCAGATCTGCAACGAGGAGCGGTGCGGCAGCGCCTCCAGCGGCGCCGGAGCGACCGCTTTCGGTCCGATCCAGGGCTTCTCACTGAGTCGCAATGCCTCCAGCGGAACGAACGTCAGCTTCGACATCCAGGTCAATCCGAACGGTCGAGCGCTGAGGGTGAGCGTCGACAACGGCACCATCGCCACCACCGACAATCGGGACGGCACTTGGAGCCGCGTCGTCACCCGCGACCTCGGCGGCTACAACCGAACCCACACGTTCAGCGTGACGGTGTCGGACGCCACCCGTTCCCAGACCCGCACGATCACCCTCACCTCGCAGGACCCGCCCGACCCCAAAGTGACGCTGATCTGGGGCGGCTACAACACCAGCAACCCGGCCGGTTGCAACTTCTCCAGCCATTGCCGCTTCATCGGAGCTCGGATCAGCGGCGCCACCGGCACCCTGTCGTGCTCGGTCAGCGACGACGCGGGCACCAACTTCAACACCCGCTGGAGCCAGGGCAACGGCGAGGAGATCTCGTCGGCCTACTGGGGCATTCACTCCAGCAGCGAATGGGTGGCCGTGACCTGCGGCGGCATCACCGACCGTTGGTACGGCAGTAGACCCGGATGACGAGCCCCCGACACCCATGAGGAACGCACCATGAGCATCACCGACGACCAGGCCACCTGGTTCAACAAGACCTTCGAGCAGCTGGTCGCCAACGTGGAGTTGGCGATCCGCGGCAAGGGCGACATCATCCGGCTCGCACTGACCTGCATGCTGAGCGAGGGCCATCTGTTGCTGGAGGACAACCCCGGCACCGGCAAGACCCAGCTCGCCAAGGCGATCGCGAACACCGTGCAGGGCTCGAACAGCCGCATCCAGTTCACCCCCGACCTGCTGCCGTCCGACGTGATCGGCGTCACCGTCTACGACCAGGCGAAGCAGACGTTCGAGTTCCACAAGGGCCCGATCTTCGCCACCGTGGTGCTGGCCGACGAGATCAACCGCGCTTCGCCCAAGACCCAGTCGGCGCTGCTCGAGGTGATGGAGGAGTCCAAGGTGACCGTCGACGGCGTCCGGCACACGGTCGGCCGGCCCTTCATGGTGATCGCCACCCAGAACCCGATCGAGCAGGCCGGCACCTACCGGCTGCCCGAGGCACAGCTGGACCGGTTTCTGATGAAGAGCTCGATCGGCTACCCCGACCATGACGTGGCGGTGGAGTTGATGGCCCAGGCCGCCAACCGCGACCGCTCCGCGCAGGTCACCCCGGTGATCGCTGCCCACGCGGTGGCGCAGATGTCGAACTTCGCCAACGAGGTGCACGTCGAGCCCGCCATCCTCGCCTACATCAGCCGGCTCGCGCAGGAGTCGCGCATCCATCCGCGGGTCAGGTTGGGTCTGTCGATGCGCGGCTGTCTCGCCTTCGTCCGCGCCGCCAAAACCTGGGCGGTCTCGAAGGGCCGTGCCTTCGTGATCCCCGACGACATCAAGGCGCTGGCCGTGCCGGTGATGAGCCATCGGCTGATCCTGAACGCCGAGGCGCAATTCTCTGGGGTGAGCGTCGAGCAGGTGATCGACGACCTGGTGGCGGCCGTCTCGGCGCCGGCCGACCGGGTGAACTGAGCCGACCGCGACCATGACCACCCAGACCCGCGTGCGCCCGAGTGGGCCGCCGACGAAGCGTCCCTCCGGACGCCCGGACGGCCCAGGCGCACGCCTGCGCGCACGGTGGCGTGCCGGTCTGGCCCGGTGGCACCGGTGGACGGCCCCGGTGGATCGGCTCGGACGCCGGCTCTGGGACGCCTCCGAGGGAGCGCGGGGCGTGCTGCGTCCGATCGTCGAGGCCGGTGGCCGCGTGCTCGCCACCGTCACCGGGTTCGGTTGGACGGTGCTCGCGCTGGCGGGCTTCGCGTGGCTGCTGGCCGGGTTGTTCGGCTGGGGCGAGTTGGCGTTGGCGGCCTCGGTGCTGCTCGCGGCCTTCGTCATCGCGTGTGCGTTCACCATCGGACGGATGAACCTACGGGTCGAACTGGAGGCCGAACCGGTGCGGGTGACCGTGGGGGAGTCGTCGGCCGCTCGGGTTCGGGTGACCAATCTGGCCCGCACGCCGGCGCTGCCGACCGGCCTCGAGTTTCCGGTGGGCAACGCCGTCGGCCGGTTCACCCTGCCTCCGCTGGGCGCCGACGCGTCCCACGACGAGGTGGTGATCATTCCCACCCAGCAACGTGGCGTGATCGTGCTCGGCCCCGTGGTCACCCAGCGCGGTGACCCGTTCGGCCTGGTGCGCCGCGAGGTGACCTGGACCGAACAGCTCGAACTCTTCGTGCATCCGCGACGTGTGCCCCTGGAGCCGCTCGGCTCGGGCCTGTTGCGCGACTTGGAGGGCCACACCACCAACGACACCTCGATGAGCGACCTGGCGTTCCACACGTTGCGCGAATACGCCCCGGGCGACGACCGCCGCTACATCCACTGGCGTTCCTCGGCGAAGGTGAGTTCGGCCCGCGGCCAGGGCACCTTCCTGGTCAAGCAATTCCTCGATACCCGCCGCTCGCACATCGCGGTGGTCGTCGACACCGACGAATCTGCCTACGCCGAGCCCTCCGAGTTCGAGCTGGCCATCTCGGTCGGCGCGTCGGTCGCCGTGCGGGCGCTGGCCGACGAGATGGACCTGACCCTGGTCTGCGGTGACCATGCCGCGCAGAAGCCGATCCCGTCCCTCGCCCTCGACACGTATTCGCGAGCCGGGTTCGGACCGTTGCGGCTCGCCGAGGCCACCGGACGGCTGGCTCAACTCGCCCCGGATGCCAGCGTCGCGATCCTGGTTTCGGGCGCCCGGGCCGATTTCAAGTCCTTCGCGCGTGCCCGCGCCCATCTGGCCCCTGAGGTGCACACCTTCGCGATCACCGTCGAACGCGGCGGCACGATGGCGCTGCGCGCGGCCTCCGGCATGACGATGCTGACCCTGGGCGCGTTGAGCGACCTGCCGCGTGTGCTGCCGGGGGTGAACGTGCAGTGAGAGTCATCCACGCCCAGGTACAGCCCGGCACGCCCACCGGACGCACCCTCACCGCACGCCTCAAACTGCTGCAACCCAGCACCCCGGATCTGATCGACGCGGGCTTCCTGACGGCTCTGTGCGCGCTGGCGCTGGCCGGCTTCCTCACCGGTTTCGATGACTTGAGGTTCGCCGTGGTGAGCGTGATCGGTCTGCTCGTCGGCCTGCTGGCGGCGCATCTGGCGAACGTCTTCCGGTGGCCGTGGGCGAGCGCGGTCGGACTCGCCGGCCTGGCGTACTTTCTGCTCGGCGGCATGCTGGCCGTACCGCAGCTCAGCCTCTGGCGATTCCTGCCCACCGGCGCTTCGCTGGCCTCGCTGGGGCAGTCGCTGGTCACCGGTTGGATGGAGTTCCTGACCACCTTGGCCCCGGTCGACGGTGCCGGGGAGTTTCTGGCGCTGCCGCTGGTGCTGGCGCTGCTCGCCGCAGCGATCGGCCAGTGCGTCGCCTGCCGCTCGCGTTCGGCGTGGCTGGCGCTCGTGGTGCCCACCGTGCTGTTCGTGCTGGTGATCGCGCTCGGCACACTGGACGCTCCCCTGGTGGCTCCCCAGGGGCTCGGCTTCGCCGCCCTTTCGGTCGGCTGGCTGGCGGTGCGGCACCCGCGCCGCCGCACGGTGCTGGGCTCCGGCCGGCCGGGACGCGTCCAGGTTGCTCTGGGTGCAGGCATGCTGGCAGTCGCCCTGGCCGGCGGGTTGGCCCTGGCGCCGGTGCTACCGGGAACCGACACGGCGCGGAGTGTGCTGCGCTCCGAGTTGGAGCCCCCGATCGACGTGCGCCAGTACCCGACGCCGCTGGTCGGCTTCCGCACCTTTTCTGGTCAGGATCTCAAGCTGTACTGGGACAAGCCGTTGCTGCAGGTCGACGGTGTCGCAGCGGGCGGCCTGCTGCGGTTCGCCGTGCTCGACCGCTGGTCGAGCGCCACCTGGAGCGGCCTGGGCGAGAACACCGCCGAGGGCAGCGGGTTTCAGCGGCTCGGTGCCCGGGTGCCCAATCCACCCTTGACGGGTGTGCTGAACGCGCGCATCCGGGTGCTTGCCGACTACGCCCAGAACGCGGGCCTGAACGCGTGGGTACCCAGCCTGGGTGAGGTGGCCGGCATCGGATTCGCCGGCCCGGGGGCTCAGGACCACCGCGACAATTACCGGTTCAACCTGACCACCGACCAGGGTTTCGTGCCCGACCGGCTGCGCACCGATGACCTGCTCACGGTGCGATCGGCGCCGTTGCCGCAGTACTCGTCCCTGACCGGCTCCCCGGCACCGGGCGACGGCGACCGGCAAGAGGACGCGCCGTCTGCGTTCCTGGCACCCACGACGCAGCGGCTGGCCGCCGGCGATGCCGAGCAGTGGTCCCAACTGGTCTTCGTGGCTCAGGCGTTGAAGAAGGGCGCGTGGAGCGACGGCACGAGGGCGGGCGAGGAGCAGTACCTGCCCGGCCACGGCCAGTACCGGTTGAACCAGTTCGTCACCGGCCAACAGTTCGTCGGCAGCGACGAGCAGTACGCGGCGACGTTCGCCCTGATGGCGAGCCGGCTGGGTTATCCCTCCCGGGTGGTGTTCGGCGCCGAGGTGCCCGCCGGCGGCCAGATCCGCGGCAAGAACGTGCAGGCCTGGGTGGAGTTGTCGGTGCAGGGCCACGGCTGGGTGAGCGTGCCCACGTCGGTGTTCACCCCCGAGCGCAGCAAGCGTCCAGACCCGAACCAGCAGCAGAACAACAATCAGGAGTCGATCCAGAACGTTCCGCCGCCGAACCCGGTGCCGCCGCCGGGCACCTACGAAGAGATGCAGGACACCGACCCCGCCTCGGCGCGAGCCGAACTGCCTCCCGCGGACCAGTTCTGGCGCGCCTTCTGGGCCATCGTCCGCTGGGTCGGACCGCCGTTGGGCGTGGTGGCATTGATCGTCGCCACGATTCTGGGGCTGAAGGCGCTGCGTGCCCATCGACGCCGCACCACGGGCGCGCCGTCCACCCGGATCGCCGGCGGCTGGAACGAGTTGCTGGACGCCGCGCGCGACACGGGGCGGGCGCTGCCGGCCCAGGCGACGCGACTCGAGCAGAGCTCTCTGGTGGCCCGAGAGGACGTCACCGAGCTGGCCGTGCGCGCAGACGCAGCGGTCTTCGGTGCGGGCGAGATCGCGGCTGAGCGGGTCACCGACTACTGGGCAGCGGTCGCCGCCACTCGCACGGCGATGGTGCGTGACCTGCCCTGGTGGCGGCGTCCGCTGGCACGGCTCAACCTGGCCTCGCTGCTGGCCCGCCATTCGGGGCCGGGCAGTGCTGCCCGTGACTCTCGGCGTGCGCGCGGCAGAATAGGGTCATGACCGCCCTGTCCTGCCCGGCCTGCGGGCTGCAGCAGACGTTGGCGGCCCCGCGCTGCGCCCGCTGCGGTGCGCCGCTCGACGGCTCTCAGCCCGAGCGTGTCTACCAACGACCGGCAGGGCATCGGTCGGCCACCTCACACCCGCCTGCGGTTCCGCCGGACGGCGTCCCCGACGACCGCACGGTGCTGCGGGATGCGCTGCTCACCCCGCCCGGCTCAGCGGCCCTTCCGCCCTGGGCGATGCCGGGCACGGTGCCGTCCCAGCCTCAACAGAGCTTCTGGAGACGGCTGTGGCGGCGCATCATCGGGGCACCGGAGCAGCCTGCAGACCCTCCCGACGGCGCACCCAGGCAATGACCCGGTAGGTGAGCGGCAGGAACACCACCTCGACCGTCACCTTGTAGACGAAGCCGACCAGCGTGTAGTTGACCAGAGTGGGCAGGTCGATGCTGTCGCCACCCATGATCAGCGCTCCCAGCGGTCCGAACGCGATCAGGCAGAACACCAGGGTGTCGGCGAACTCGCCGACAACGGTCGAGCCGATCAGCCGCACCCACAGCCGCTCCGGCCCGAATCGCTCCTTGATCTTCACCAGCACCAGGGCATTCAGCGTCTGCCCGGCCAGATAGCCGGCCAGGCTCGCGACCACGATGCGGGGCACGAAGCCGAGCACGGCGGCCCAGGCGTCGTTGTTCGGCCAGCCGTCCGCCGGCGGGGCGGCGGCCACCACAGCGAAGGTGATCGCCATCAGAAAGGCCAGGGCGAACCCCGTCCAGATCGCCCGGTTGGCCTTCTTCAGCCCGTACACCTCGGCCAGCACATCGCCCAGAATGTAGGTCAGCGGAAAGAGGATCGCGCCGCCGTCGGTGATGATCGGCAACACCGGAAAGTCGCCGACGTTCCAGCTCGGGCCGAACTGGATCAGCTTCGTGGCGCCGACGTTCGAGATCAGCAGCAGTCCGCAGAACAGTGCGAGCACGAGATCATAGGTGGGCCGCACGGAGGTCGGTTGCTCGCTCATGGTGCGCGATCCTAGCGACGTGTCTCCCAGTCGAGTCACCACGTGGCCGGCCCTGGGCACCCACCTCGCGGCGTTCTCTCCGTCGCTATGGACCCCGCGAAATCCCAGGCGGTTCCCGTTCGTCCTCGCCCTGCGGGAACCTGTAGTGGCAGGCTAGGCCCATGACGGACTTCGACCCCACGATGCCTGACGAATCGGAACAGCTGGACCAGTTGCAGGCCGACGAGACGCTGATCGACCGCGGCGTGGCCGATGTGCTGGACGAGGGGTACGTCGCGCCCGAGAAGTGGTCGCCGGCCCAGAGCTACGGCAATACCCGCGCCGAGATGCGCCACGGGGAGACGATGGAACAGCGTCTCGCGCAGGAGGAGCCCGATCTGCCCGTGGAGCGCGGGCGGTGGAAGGACGACCCCGACGAGAGTCGCCAGGTGGGAAACCATCGAGCCGGACGGCTGGTCGATGCCCACCGCGGCTACGGCGAGGTCGATCACGAGCCCGAGAGCATCGGCTACGAGGTGGGCATCTCGGGCGGTGCCGCCAGCGCCGAAGAGGCTGCGATGCACATCATCGACGACTACGAGGACGATGACGACGACGACTGACTCGAGCCTGCAAGCTGCGCTCTACCCGCCGTTGGAACCCCAACTGACCGGACGCCTCGACGTCGGCGACGGCCACCAGTTGTACTGGGAGGAGTGCGGAAACCCCTCCGGGCGTCCGGTGGTGTTCGTCCACGGCGGTCCCGGGGGTGGGTGCTCGCCGATCCACCGGCGGTATTTCGACCCGGCCCGGTATCGAATCGTGCTGGTCGACCAGCGTGGCTGCGGACGAAGCACGCCACATGCCAGCGAACCGTTCGCCGACCTGTCGCACAACACCACCTGGCACCTGGTCGCCGACCTCGAACGCCTACGGGTCGACCGCGCCATTGAGAGCTGGCAGGTCTTCGGCGGATCGTGGGGCAGCTCGCTGGCCTTGGCGTACGCGCAGACCCACCCGGAGGCGGTCACCGAACTCGTGCTGCGCGGCATCTTCACACTGCGCCGCAGCGAGCTGGACTGGTACTACAACGGCGGCGCCGGCAATCTGGCGCCGCAGTGGTGGCAACGATTCGAGGCGCCGCTGCGTGCCAGGTTCGGCGACCTTTCCGACGACTTCGACCGGATCTCCGGTTACCACGAGCTGCTGTTCGACCCCGATCCCGCGGTGCACGGCCCGGCGGGCGTCGCCTGGACGACGTGGGAGGCGGCCACGTCCACTCTTGTGTTCGACCAGGCCATGGTGGACGACTACAGCGACCCCGATTTCGCGTTGGCGTTCGCCCGGATCGAGAACCACTACTTCGTCCACGCCGGCTGGTTGACCGACGGGCAGTTGATCGCGAACGTCGACCTGATCAGGCACCTTCCGACGGTGATCGTGCAGGGGGCGTACGACCTGCCCTGCCCGGCGATCACGGCCTGGCAGCTGCACCAGGCCTGGCCGGAGGCCGACTTCCGGCTGGTGCTGGCGGGTCACGCGGTGACCGAGCCGGCGATCGCCGACGAACTCGTGGCGGCCACGGATCGGTTCGCCCGAAGGGGTGATTGAGCTCCCCTCGCCTGTTCCCGGGCAGGGCTGACGGCTAGCGTGAAGGTCAGCGATCGAAGGAGATCTCATGAGCAACGACCCCAATGCAGGCGGCGACATCTCGTCCGGCTTCGGTGAGTCACAGGTGGCGGGTGAGGTCTCGGACGAGAAGGCCGAGAAGATGCTGCACGGCGGCCCGCCGGCAGACGAGGAGAATCAGGACAGTCCCGCCGACAGCGGTGACAACGAGCCCACCGGCAGCTAGACCGGCCGCAGCTCGATTGCGCAGGTCCTCGCTCGCGGCGCACCGAGTACCGCGGAGCGGGGAGTGCCGTTACCGCTGCGGGGCGGGGATGGTCGATCGAAGACGCCAGCCCTCGCGGGTCGGTGGACCCGGCCAGCGAGTCGTCGTCCAACCGCACCCTGACAGGTAGCCCCCGCTTCGCCCTCGCCGCTGCGCGCGCCCGATGACCTGTGTCGATAGTCTGAGCACGGTCCGTTCCGACCGTTCCCCCGCTGATCCGCAGAGAGGTTCAAGCAGCATGCCCCCTGCCTCAGTGCCCAGGCGCCTGAAGGGGGAGCGGACGGCGGTGTCGGTGCTGTTCGTCCTGGCCGGCACTGTGATGGGCGGCTGGGCCGGCCGAATCCCGTCCGTGCGTGCCCAACTCGGCGTGAGCGACGGCGAATGGGGGCAGATCGTTCTGGGCATGCCGCTGGGCGTGCTGGTGTCGCTACTCGTGCTGCAGCGGGTGATCACTCGTGCCGGGGCACGTCGACCCGCCGTGATCGGGGCCTTCGGCATGTTGGCCATCACCCCTGTGGCGGCCTCGGCCGGATCCACGGCGATCATCGTCGGCTGTCTGTTCGCGCTCGGTCTGGCACAGGGTCTGTTGTTCGGTCCGATGAACGCGTTGGCCGTCGAGGTGGAGCGTGACTACGGACGCAGCATCCTGTCGTCGTTCCACGCATGGTTCAGTGCGGGCCAGTTCTTCGGCGGCTTGTGCGGGGTGCTCGCGGGGCTGTTCGAGCTGGCGCCGTCGCTGCAGCTGGCGGCCTGCGCCCTGATGCTGGCAGGACTTCACCTGGCGACCCTGCGCCGTCTGCCGGACACCCAGCAACCCGACGATGCGGCGCAGGTGGACGGGGCCACCGGAGCGCTGCCGTCAGCCGCGCCGACTCCTCGACGCTCGTGGACCCCGCAACTCGCCGTACTGGCCGCAGTCGGATTTCTCACCTCCATCAACGAGGGTGCTTCGGTGCAGTGGAGCGCCCAGTACGCCGTGACGCTGGGCGGCGGGATCGCGGTGGGCTCACTGATGCTGGTCTCCTACTCGCTGTCGATCGCAGGCATCCGGCTGTTCGGCGACCGTCTGGTGCAGAGGCTGGGGCGCAGGCTTTTCCTGCAGCTGTCGGCCACCCTGACTGCGGTCGGCCTGGGCCTGGGCCTGCTGGTGGGCACCGTGCCTGCGGCACTGGTGGGTTTCGCGTGCGTGGGCATCGGCAGCGGCTGCATCGTGCCGACGGTGATGACCCTGGCCGGCAACCAGCCCACCGTGCCGTCGGCCCGGGCGGTCGCCCTGATCAGCCTAGGGCAGTGGCCGGCGTTTCTGCTCGGGCCGCCGCTGATCGGGGGCATCGGCGAGCTGGTCGGCCTTCGAGCGGCCCTCTGGGTGATCGTCGTGGCAGCGCTCGTCATCGTTGCGTTGGCCGCCTTCGTGCGTGACCAGGTTCCGGCCCCTCAGTCGAGCACGACCACCGCGTCCGCCCGGTGACGCGTGGCGGCGACCAGCACGGCGTTCGGTTCGTCCACGTGCTCGACCCAGTGAGCGGCGTGCTCGACGGTGTCGCCATGGTCGAGCCTGCGCTGCACCAGGCGCCGACGACGCTCCGCATCGTTCAGGTGCAGGTACCAGACCTCGTCCAGCTGCGGACGCACCTCGTCCCAGCCGAACTCGTCGTGCAGTAGATAGTTGCCCTCGGTGACCACCAGCGCCGTGGCCGGCTCGACGAGCACGGCGCTGCCGATCGACTCCTCCAGCTCGCGATCGAAGCGCGGCGCATACAGGGGTCCCGACTGCGCGCGCAGTCGGGTCAGCAGCCGCACGTAGCCGTCGACGTCGAAGGTGTCGGGGGCGCCTTTGCGCTGCCGGCGATCGAGCCGGATCAGTTCCGCGTTGGCGAGGTGGAAGCCGTCCATGCCGACCACCACCATCGCGGCGCCCAGCACTCGCTGAAGGGCGGTCGAGACCGTGGACTTGCCGGCGCCTGGTGGCCCGACCAGACCGAGCACACGACGTTCCCCGCTGGTGGCCAGAGCCGTCGCGCGGGCGAGCGCGTCCGGCATCGACAGGGTGGGCTGGCCGGTCATGGGCACAGCATCGCGCATCCGGGTCGCCGCCGCCCGCCGATCCTGTCGTCGGCGAGGGCTAGGATTCGGTTCGTCCGAATCGAGGAGGAACATGCGAAAAGCCGACAGTGCGATGGCCGAGCCCACCGGGGTGCGCCGGATCACCGTTCCCGCGTCGGTCAACATGGTCAATGTGCTGGGGCCGGGCGATGAGTTCCTGCGCATCCTCGAGCGTGAGCTCACCGCCGACGTGCACGTGCGCGGCAACGAGATCACCTTCACCGGCAACCCGACCGACGTCACCGTTGCCGCCGAAGTGCTCACCGAACTGATCACCATCGTCCGCACCGGCCAGGGGCTGACCGGCGATGCCGTCGAGCGGGTCGTGGCCATGACCACGCAGCAGTCCGAGACGTTGCGCCCGGCCGAGGTGCTCACCCAGAACATTCTCTCCAGCCGCGGTCGCACGATCCGTCCCAAGACGCTCAACCAGAAGCGCTACGTCGATGCCATCGACGAGCACACGGTGGTCTTCGGCATCGGTCCGGCCGGCACCGGCAAGACCTACCTGGCGATGGCGAAGGCCGTGCAGGCGCTGCAGGCCAAAGAGGTCAACCGCATCATCCTGACCCGACCGGCGATCGAGGCCGGCGAGCGGCTCGGCTTTCTGCCCGGCACCCTCACCGACAAGATCGACCCGTACCTGCGGCCGCTGTACGACGCCCTACACGACATGGTCGATCCCGACTCGGTGCCGCGGCTGCTGACCGCCGGCAC
>Ga0075157_10001474_pt1 | contig 14695 bp, 15 predicted proteins | sample JI81BgreenDNA_FD_70967 | JGI IMG/M metagenome (GOLD analysis project Ga0075157, IMG submission 70967) | Wastewater effluent complex algal communities from Wisconsin, to seasonally profile nutrient transformation and Carbon sequestration -... | ecosystem: Engineered > WWTP > Effluent > Algae...
ATTGAGCTTTATTGATAGCAGATTTTGAGGCTTTTACTAAAGATAAAATATAATAAAAGAAAGTATCTTCTTCTTCATGGATATGATGAATGAAGTCTTCGGCAAAAAGTGGAAACAATAATTGCAAATCTGTAAATAACCGTTTTTTTTCAGGCAGATTTTCAATTAGATGAGCGATAAAGGGTATTTTTTTCTGTAAAAAGAAAATATGTTGGTGCTTTAAATAGCCTACAATTGCTTCAACAGATGCATTTTTAAGCTTTCGAGTTTCTGAGCTAATAGAGAAATTGGCTTCAGAAAGCAGGTGCAAAACGTAGTCAATTTCTAACTTTTTTTGTAAACAAACACTTTCTAAAGCTGTTTTTTCGTAATGGTAAAAAGGAATCCCCAAACTATACAATACAAAAGCATTATGATAGTTTTTTTTGATAATATCTTCTATCAAATCTGTATGATGAAATATGGGGTTCAATGATTGTTTTTTTTAATTGATTAATCCCAACGCAAATGTTTAACCGACTCTCCTGAGTGAGCAAGCTCTAAAAGAGCATCTATACCTATCTGAATGTGTTTTCCTACAAAATTAGCTGTTACTTTTTTATCACTTTCAGATGTTTTCACTCCTTCGGGAGTCATGGGGTTATCAGAAACTAATAGTAAAGCTCCACGAGGAATATCATTGCTAAAACCTACTGTAAAGATGGTTGCCGTTTCCATATCTATGGCAGCAGCCCTGATTTGCACCAAATAATCTTTAAATTTCTCGTCATGTTCCCAAACTCTTCGGTTAGTCGTATAAACTGTTCCCGTCCAGTAGTCCAATTCGTGTTTTTTAATCATAGAAGAAACCGAACGAAGCAAACGAAATGAAGGCAGAGAAGGTACTTCTGCGGGCATATACTCTTGGCTTGTTCCTTCACCACGAATAGCTGCAATAGGCAGAATCATATCTCCGATTTCAGTTTTCTTTTTGAGTCCACCACATTTTCCTAAAAATAAAACAGCTTTTGGGCTAACAGCTGTGAGCAAATCCATCATGGTTGCTGCCATTGCACTACCCATTCCAAAATTGATAAGTGTAATTTCATCAGAACTTACTGCCTGCATCGCTCTGTCTTCACCATAAATTTTTGCATTAAACTTTTCTGCAAAAATATCTACATAGTTTCTAAAGTTTGTAAGCAGAATATATGGTTTAAATTCTTCTAAGGGCATACCAGTATAGCGTGGTAGCCAATCTTTTACAATGTCTTCTTTATTTTTCATATTTTATTTTGATTGTTTCCTTGTAAATGTTTTGTATAAAACGCCCAAACCTATAATCACCATTGGGACGCTCAATAGTTGCCCTATGTTCATACCTACTGCATTTTTAATCGCATCTTCGCTGGCAACTTGGTTTTCTTTAAGATATTCGTATAAAATTCTTAAAGTAAATAAAATTACAACAAATAAACCAAAAAGCAAACCTTCAGGAGTATTTTGTTTGTAACGATAGTACAAGCTTAATAAAAGTACAAAAAGCAAAAATGTAGAAATAGACTCATACAACTGTGATGGGTGTCTTGGAATACCATACGCCTGCCAAGTAACTTTAATGGTATCTCCATCTTGAGTGGTTACAAATTTAGGGTTTGGATGTAATTTAATATGCTCTTTCCAATCTCCACTAGTGGCATAAAAAGCAGGTATATTTTTTTGTAGGAACTCTGTTATTTGCTTTTTATCTGCAATATTGGCATCAAAAGAAGTGGTGATTTTTAAAGGAATTAACAATGTGTCATTCATCATCATCTCTTTTCCTTCTCCTTTCTCTGTATAATTCTTTTTGAAACCAAGTTTTGTATTTTCTTCATTATCTTCATAATTTTCAAAAGAATTTTCTATCCATCTGTTCGCAAATACAAAAGCATAAGATTGATTGGTTGGTTTGCCTATAATTTCGGAGTTCATCAGGTTTCCCATACGGATAAAAGCCCCTCCCAATGCAACCACAATGACAAGCCTATCTAAAATCCAGAGATACGAAACATTGTAGCGTTTACTATACAAATAAGTGGCATATAAAATACCCACTGTTGCTCCATGACTTGCCAAGCCCCCTTCCCATATTTTGAGTATTTCAATGGGGTTTCTCAAATAAACATCAGGTTGATAAAATAAACAATGCCCCAGCCTTGCCCCTACAACAGTGGCAATGATGATATAAAAAGTGAAGGCTTCCAAATCTTTTTCAGATTTGCCTTCTATTTTAAAAATTTTAGAGAGAACATACTGCCCTGCTAAAAAAGCAAGTGCAAAAAGAAGTCCGTACCAAGCAGCCTTTACAGGACCTAAATGAAACATTTCGGGATGGACATTCCAAATAACAAAACCCATTTGATTTGTAGTAAATTAAAAGTTAAAAATTTTGCCTAAAATTAGCTTTTTTTGAAAAGAATCACCAATTTATCCCAAAAACTTTACTTTTCAAGAATATGAAGAATATTTTCGTTGCGTTTGTTTGTTTGCTTTTGGGGCTAAACAGCAATATTCATGCCCAAAATACTGCTTTAGAAGCATGGAAGGGTGTCTGGAAAGGGAAATTAGAAATTTTTACAGGAGAAGGAAAGAAACAAGAAATCCCTATGGAATTGCACATTTTACCTGCCGATTCGGCTCATAAATATACTTTTAAAATTGTTTATGACAAGTCGCCAAGAGATTACACACTTGTAATAAAAGATGCATCAAAGGGGCTTTATACACTCGATGAAAACAACGGAATTAAGATGGATATGATACTTTTAAACAACAGTTTTGTCAGTTGTTTTGAAGTGATGGATAATATTTTGATTTCTTCTTATCGTTTGGAGAACAATCAAATTACATCCGAAATATTTTCGTGTTCAAAAAAACAAGCCCTCAAAACAGGAAATATGCCTGAAAAAGACATTCCTGAGGTAATTTCTTATCCCCCCAAAGTATTACAAAGAGCTATTTTGAGGAATACCAAAGTTGAAGATGGTTTATTGAAACAAGAGAAAGGGAAAAAAGAGAGAAGAAAAAGGAAATAAGAAGTAGGAATAAAGAGAAAACAGATGAACAAAGTAGCTTTACAAAAAGTTTAAACAAAAACTTATCACTCATAATTCATCACTATTTACATTTATGAATGTACTTATTACAGGCGGAACAGGTTTAGTAGGCAAAGTTCTCACAAAACTTCTTCAAGAAAAAAATTATACAGTTAGCTATTTGAGTCGTAATGTCCAAAAAGGCTCTATCCAAACATACCATTGGGATATTGCAAAAAAAGAGATAGATGTAGAAGCGATTAACCAAACAGATTATATTATTCATTTGGCTGGGGCTGGAGTAGCTGATAAACGTTGGACAGATTCGTATAAAAAAGAGATTATTGATAGCAGGGTTGTTTCTACTCAATTGCTTGCTCAGGCGATTCAGCAAAGTCCCAAAAAACCTAGAGCCTTCATATCTGCTTCTGCTGTTGGCTTTTATGGTTTTGATACAAAAGATACTTTTTTGAAAGAGAATGCACCCAAAGGTGATGGTTTTTTGGCAGAAGTTACAGAAAAGTGGGAAAAAAGTGTTGAAAGTATCAGTAATTTAAGTATCAGAACAGCCATTATGCGTATTGGCATTGTACTGGCAAAAGAAGGTGGTGCTTTACAGAAAATCATGCAACCCGTTCAGTTTTTGGCGGGTTCTCCCTTGGGAAGTGGAAAGCAATATATGTCTTGGATACATATCAAAGATATGGCTCGAATGCTGATTCATGCCTTAGAAAACGAAAATATTCAAGGTATTTATAATGCTGTAGGCAATAACCCTGTCACCAACGAAACTTTTACAAAAGCAGTAGCCAAAGCTATGGGCAAGCCTCTTTTCTTGCCTAATGTTCCCTCTTTTGTACTCAATCTTATACTCGGAGAAATGGCAAGTATGGTAGTTGGGGGAAATAATGTATCCAACGAAAAAATTGTTCAAAGTGGATTTCAGTATGAATTTGCTACTTTGGAAAGTGCTTTAAAAGATTTGATTTAATCGTTATTATGCGTATTTATATTCAATGGTTACTTCTTATTTTATATACTACTTTCATTATTATAGGTCTCAAACATCATGAACTATGGCTTGATGAAATGCATCATTGGTTATTGGCAAAAGACAGTCAAAATCTTAGAGAATTATATCAGAATACTCGATACGAAGGGCATCCTATACTTTGGAATGTTTTATTATTGATCATCAGCAGGTTTTCAGAAAATCCTGTAGCCATGCAAGTTTTGCATGGCTTTTTTGCTATTTTAACTGCTTTTTTGATTGTTTTTTACACACCATTTCCCTTATATCTGAAATCTTTTTTATTATTTGGCTATTTTTTCTTTTACGAATATGCAATTCTTAGTAGGAGCTATGTTTTAATAGTATTTTTGGTTTTATCTATTTGTGCTGTTTATCATAGTTTTCCTCAGAAGAAATGGCTTTTATTTTGTTTGCTTTTTCTTTTAGCAAATACACATTTACTTGCTATCCCTATTTTTTTAGGCTTTTCAATATTTTTCTTTTGGAAAAAATGGCTTTTACAAGACTATTTTTTAGCTTTATTTGCTCTTATAGGCTTATTTTTAGCTCTGGCACAAATTAATCCTCCAGCCAATCATCCTTTTCATCATTATTGGAGTAGGTTACATATAGATATCAATACTATTGCCAGAGTGTTCAATCAGATGGGGCAAGGTTGGTTTCCTATTTCAGATTACCGAGATACAGCTTTTTGGAATAAAAATATCTTTAATACTATATCCTCTGTAATTTTAGTGGTTTTGGGCTTCATATTTCTTTTTATTTTACTTGTTCAAACATATTTTCATAAAAGATTGTGGATTTCAATAATGGTAGTGTTTGGAGGTATATTTTCCATTCTCTACTTTTTACAAATGATTGGTTTTAGATATTATGGAATTGTTTGGATAGCTTTGATACCTATTTATTGGTTTTTGTATACACAAAAACCAATAAATAAACAGTTATTATACCAGATTTTCTCTGTAATGGCTTTTATACAAATGTTGGGAGGTGTTATTGCTTATAGCTTAGATATTCAAAAACCTTTTTCACAAGCAAAAAATGTAGTGAATTTTATTCAGGAAAAACGTTTAGAAAATGTCCCTTTAGCTGTATCTCCTGCTAATGCAGCCCCAAGTATCAGTGGTTATATAGGTAAAAATGTATATCATTTAGATGTTGAAGCATATCATTCGTTTTGTTTGTGGTATAAGCCTGTCCGAGAAGCGAACCGAAAAAAACTATTCAATAGTTTGGTAAATTTTGCTTCTACCTCTCCAAAAGTTCTTTTTGTAAGCAATTATTTGCTTCATAAAGAGGATTTAGCATATTTGGAAGATGTATTAAAAATTCAGTTATTAAAGCATTTTCAACCCAGCGTTATCCAAAGTGAGATTTATTGGTTATATTTAATTCATAAAAAATAAATTGGAAAAGACACCTCATATTATTCATAAAAAATGGACAACAGCTACTCTTCCCAAACGAATTCTTGTGATTCGTTTGCAGGCAATGGGTGATGTGGTTATCACATTGCCTTATATACAAAGCCTTAGAAATCAGTTGCCTGCTGATACAATTATTGATTTTTTAACTCGTGATGAAACGGCTGATATTGCTCAAAACATAGACCTTTTCAATAAAGTTTTTGTCATCAAAGGCAAAAGAAATTTTAAAAAGCATGTTTTTTATACGATTCTGCTTATTCCAAAGCTTTTTTTGAGAATATATGATGTGGTGATAGACCTGCAAAATAATAAAATTAGCCATTTGGCTACAGCCTTTTTGTTTCCAAAAGCATGGACATTATTCGACAAATTTTCACCTATTTTTGCAGGTACACGCAATCAGAATACCATCAATGCTTTGGGGTTTGTAGAGTCGAATATTGATCATGGTATTTGTTTCAAACAAAAATCTTTATCACAAGATATTTTAGAAAAACATTCTATTTCAGAGCCTTTTATCATCATCAATCCAGCAGGTTTTTTTGAAACAAGAAACTGGCAAACAGAGAATTATGTAAATCTTTGTAAGATTATTCAAGAAAAACTACCTCATATTATTTTTGTGGTACTCGGAATAGGCTTAATTGAACAAAAAGCAATCATTTTACAAAAGCAATTAGGAAAAGAAAATTGTATCAGCGTGGTGGGGAACACCTCCCCTTCCGAAGCTTTAGCGATAGTAAAAAAAGCCCGAATGGTTATTTCCGAAGATTCAGGACTGTTACATTTTGCATTTGCTGTTGGTACACCCACTTTAGCAATTTTGGGTTCAACGCCAAGCTATTGGCTCAATTCTGGGCTTCCAAATGCTTTTTTTCTTGATTCTTCGGATTTGGAATGTGGAAATTGTTTTCAGGCTGTTTGTAAAAGAGGTGATATTCATTGTCTTACTCGTTACACGCCTCAGTTTGTAGCAGAAAAAGTATTTGATCTTCTAAATAAAACAGAAAAAATTGAAGCCTAAAATAGCCATACTAAGCGTTGGAGGCATCGGTTCAGGATATTTTTCGCAAGGTGTACCTGTACTGATGGAACTTGTTGAACATCTTAAAAAAGATTATGAGCTTTCAGTTTACTCACTTACAGCTCCTAATCCAGATTTTAAGCCTCAAGGGTTTCGGCTTAGAGCTGTTCCATTTGGCTATAAAGCATCTCTATGGATTAGAGTTTCTTGGTTTATCATTTTGTTCATCAAAGATTTACTCTTTCATAAACCAAAACTAATTCATGCATTTTGGGGCTATCCGTGTGGCATATTGGCTGTTATTTTAAAGAAAATTTTTAGAATTCCTGTTGTTATTCATTTACAAGGAGGTGATTCGGTGGGGATTGCTGATATTGGATATGGAATTTTTCAAAAAAATGATAAAAAAGCAAAAATGGCTAAATGGGCTTATCATCAGGCTAATCATTTAATTTGTCTTACCCATTTCCAAAAACATACATTAAATCAGAATGGAATAAAAAAAGAACCTGTTGTTATTCCTTATGGTGTTGATCATAAAGTTTTTATCCCTCTTCAAACAGAAAAAAACATTTTAGAGCCTCTCAGACTTATTCATGTTGCAGACTTGAATCCTGTTAAAAATCAAAAAATGTTACTTTTAGCATTTCAGGAAATTTTAAAGTATGCTCCCTATACTACATTGAAAGTGATTGGTTTGGACACACTTGAAGGGAAAATACACGCTTTGGCAAAAGATTTAGGTATTGATAAACATATTGAATTTTTAGGTATTTTACCAAGAACAGAAATCATTCAGCACTTACAACAAGCTCATATTCTTTTACATACCTCTTTATATGAAGCTCAGGCTGTGGTGATAGCAGAAGCCATGGCTTGTGAAACTGTAGTTTGTGGATCGAGTGTAGGCTTAATAGCAGATTTGAGTCCTGATTGTGTAGAAAGTGTTCCTTTAAACGATTTTCAGGCACTTGCTCAAAAAGTTATTCATTTACTTCAGAACCCCAATCGGTATAAGACTTTACAGAAAAAAGCTTTTGAATGGACTCAACAACACAATTTTACATGGACTGTCGGACAAATCAAATCTATTTATACTACTCTGACTTCTAAGAAATTATCTGAATCCAAGGGAAAGGAGAATGACTAATATTCAGCCATTTTTTCCATTTTGTAGGTTTGTATAAAATTCGGTATTCATTTTTTTTGAGGGCTTCCCAAGTATGATGATGATAATACTTTGCCATTTCAGGAAAACCCAATTGTGTATAATATTCAAGTGTTCTTTGTTTTGCCTTTTCTTTTTGACTTGGCTCATAAAAAGAACTATCAAAAATATGGATTTGCCCTTTTGGCTTCAAAAGAACAGATAATTTATCTATCAAACCATTGAAATCTACAAAATACTGGATGCTACTAGCAATATAAATGATATGAAAGCTTTTCTGGGGAAATATATGCTTTTCAATGTCTCCATATATCCAATATATGGAATTATTTTTAAACACTCTTGCAGCTTGTTCTAACTCCAAAACATTCATATCCAAACCGATATAAGTATTTTCAGGATTACGTTCAGTCAAATAATTTAAGAGCCAGCCATTTCCACAACCTATTTCTAAAATAGTCTGATTTTTTAAGCCTTGTAAATAATTAGCAAACCTTTTGGCTGATTCTTGTCTTAAAAACCATTCCTCGTTATTGGGAAAATACTCGTTTACAAAAGGAATTTGGGAAAGTTCTGTATCAGAATAAACTCTATTTTCTTTCTCTCTGACTTTCAGGTAAATATCTTCAAAATTTTGTTTTTTTTCTGAGAGGTAATAAACACCTTCTAAGTATGGTTTATCTTTGAGTAATTCCATTAACCTGTATATTGCAAAGTGATGATAAAATGGTCTGCCCAAGCATGAAACGGAAATTGACACCTTAATTTTTCATCCCATTTAGTAAGGGTTTGAAATAATCTTGGAAATTTCTTTGGAAAATTCTCTTTGCTTGGTGGAGGCATAATTCCTCCCATTCCCTCTAAAGATACCAATTTAAAAGATTTTCCAAAAGATTTTTGAACTTGAGATGGAGTAAAATAAAAAACATCAAAATACTCTCCTTCTAAATGAGCTTTTGTTCCATTTTTTTTAAATCTTCGCAAAGCTGAAGAAAATTGCCCCTTGAAAATATCTTTTATTTCCCACAAACAAACAGGAGGCATAATTACCCATGTTACATAAGCTCCTTTTTTTAGTTTTTCAGGTAAATATTTGGTTACTTCCTGTAAATCAGGGATGCAATTCAGACCTCCAAAATTGGAAAAAACATAATCAAATTGGCTGGCATTCACCTTGTTTAGTTCTGTGTAAGAACATTTCTGAATTTGTATTCTTTCTTTTAAATAATGATTTATCGCTAATTTTTCTTGAAAACGCTCAAGCATTCCATCCGAAATATCCGTTGCATGAACTCTGCAACCATAATCAGCAAAAAAACAGGCATCCAAACCCGTCCCAGCATTGAGTTCAAGAATATAGTCCTCTTTTTTTAGAAATTGAAGTACATGATTGCGTACCTGTGTACGCATATACAAGAGTATTTCATTGCTATAATCATACTCATCAAAATAAGCAGATTGTTTAGAAAAAGCCGTGTTTACTTCTAAATTCATAGCGTTATTTGGATAATTTTAAACGCCTTGCTTCTAACTTTTCTACAACTGCATGATAAGTATAAGCAATAACAGAACGCATTTTTTTAGAGAAAGATATTTTATTTTGTTGTAACTGATTACGGTGTTTGGCTTTTCTGTACACTCTATGCACATATCTATGAAGATATTTATAATACTGAGGTGCAAAAGTCGCTTGATACATCATTGCCAAATCATCTGAATCGACCCAATTTTGTTTTTCTTTGAGTTGGGACTTCACAATATCATAAAACTTCGTATTGGGAAGTGGATAAGAGACAGAAATACCAATATTATCTGGTAAAAGTTCTTCTACCATCTTAATTGTTTTTTGTATATCTTCTTCATTTTCATTCAAATATCCAAATTGCAGAAAAAATGCAACTCTCACACCTTTTGCTTTGAGCAAATGTGTTGCCTGATAAATTTCCTCGACAGTAGTTCCTTTATCCATCGCATCCAATATTTTCTGAGATGCACTTTCAGCTCCTACCCACACCTCATACAGCCCAGAAGCCACCAAACAATCTATCGTATCTTCTTTTAAAAGTAAATCTACCCTCGACTGAATTTTATATTTAATCTTCAACTGATTTTCCTGAATAAGTCTATTGAAATCTTGTATCCAATTAGGTTTTAGACCAAAAATATCATCACACATCCAAAAATTGGTAACTCCAAACTGTTCTACAAGCATTTTTATTTCTGCTACTACTTTTTCAGCTGAACGAACATTATACCGATTGCCATAAATAGGTTTGGCACACCAATTACATTTATACGGGCAGCCTCTTGTGGTAGCTATATTCAGCATAAAATACCCATGATGTTTTTCCCAAACTTGTTTGTATGCACTCATGTCTACCAAATCCCAAGCAGGAATGGGCAAAACATCTAAATTTTTAAAAATTTCTCTTTTGGTAGTTATTTGAGTTTCATGAGTTTGTTTATAAGCAAGCCCATGTATATTTTCAAGATTTTGAGGATTTTCTATAATTTCTAAAAGAGTCTGTTCCGCTTCGCCCCTGATAACAATATCGGCTCCTTGTTGTAAATATTTTTCGTAGTGGTCTGTGGAGTCCGAACTAGACACAACAACTGTCGCATTATACTTTTTTCCATATTTACACATCTCAAAACATGCCTCACGCATGGTGGTAAGGCACATTTTAGTCAAATAATTGAAACTATCATCATAAATCACTAAAAAATCAGGCTGAATAGTTTTAATTTTTTCTTCAAGACCATTTGTATTCTCCTGCAAATTAGCATCCCACAAATGTACTTCATGCCCTTTTTCTCGCATCCATGCAGCCACTAGTAGCGTTGCATAAGGCGGATAAGGTTGTTTGAATGACCACTGTTTGGTATCAAAAAGATAAAAATAGGAATGAGTAAATAAGATTTTAGCCATGATTAAATCAAAGAAGTTTGCATTTTATATTCAAAATCTTCAAGATTCTTTTCATATTTCTCTGTAATAACCTGATAATGAGGTTTTATATTATCTTTTGCAATATGAGGTTGAAAATTGGATAGTTTAATGGGATCGCTGAAAATATGTTCTCCAAATAGCCTTATTTTTCTTTTTTTAGTTTGGGACATCAACCAACGATTCATCTTTTTTGCCCCTATGGTTGTAAAAAAAAACTCTCCCAATATTTTTAACCAACTTTTAGGTTTTTTAGATAATGTTTGAATAGGAAAATTGGGGTAATATGTCCGCATCCAAATATTTTCTTGTAAAAACGCTTCTTGAATCCCATCCTGATACATCGGTATCAGTGTTGCTATTTCTGTAGCAATATAAATACTTTCATGAGATGTTTTCAAATGCTCTTCATCAATCATATAATTAAAACAAAAGAGTTTTTTACTACCCAACAAACCTATTCTTCTAAAGAGAACAAACAAACTTCTCACAATCCACAAATAACCAGCTTTTGTAATCACAAAATAATCTATATCACTATTTTCATCAATATAATTTTTTGATATGGAGCCTGATAAAAATATAGCTTTTACAAACGGAAAGTGTTTCAGTATGCCTACTATCCTTTTTGATTTTTCTAAATACTTCTGAGCCAACATATTAGCTTTTACTCTTTTATCTACATTTTCAGGTTTATTCTGAAGTGTATAGAATTCTCCTATCTGAAAGATTGCTTTTTTCTCAAGAAGTTCAAAAAGCTCCTTTTGAACTTCTTCGTTTGTTATATTTTTGAGAGGATGCCTTTGTTTTATCTCTTCAAGTGTTAAAGGATAATGAAATACATCCGAATACAACAATACCTTCATTATTCCCTTGGCTACAAAAGAATAAGTGTTTGTTTTCGGCAGGGTTTCCATACCTTATTTTTTACCTAACGTGAATACCCTTGCAACATTAAAACCAAAGTAAATATCTCCTTTTTCCCAGAGACCAGATGTTTCAGGTATAAAATACCTGTCTATCATACCTTGTGAATTGGTGAAATGTAGCTGAAAAACATGCCCGCCAGTTTCAATATCTAAACCTAAAGATAAAGATTGTGTATTATTCGGCATTTTGGTAAGTGTAGGCATATACTCTCCTGTTATGGCTAACCTCTTTGTAATTTTATATCTGCCTCCCATAGCTACCGCAAACACTTGATTGGGGTCTTGTGGTGTAGCGACCAAATTCCGATGAACAAATGTTGGAGAGACTTGAAAAGAAAATTTACTTGAAAATTTACGAGCCAATAAAAGCTGATGGGTATAAGCCATACGCCCTTGTGTATAGTCATCTTTATCAGGACTGCTGTAAGAAAGTGTTGTAGCAGCTATGCTAGAAAACCACGAAACAGACAAGGGTATTCTGTTATCTGCTGTTTGTTTGAGAAGCTTGATTTTCATAAAACCGTCCAATGTTTTATTCAAAGAACTTCTACCCAAGCCTATAGCAATGTTATCATTGATGCCATATTCCAAACCCAAGCGAATGGTTGCTTGGTCTAAACCAAAAAACTCTGAAATTCCTTCATTGATTCTTCCAAAACGGTGAGATATTAGAAAAATAAGATCTTTTCCAGCAGGGTTTTCAATGGATTGTAAATTGATAATTCTTGTACCTTTGAATGTAGAAGAAACATTACTTGTATCTTGTGTTTCTTTATCCAATTCCTTGAGCAAATCGTCTTGCCCATAAGCCGAAAAGCCTATTAGTAATAATAGCGTAAATAGATGCTTCATTATATTTTGTAGTTTTGATGTTTTACTTTTTTAAAGGTTTACAGTCAGCATTTACAGTAATTTTAACTGTAGATGCAATTTTATCTTTCACTACACTTGGAATATCAATTTTATAATCTTTCAGTATAATATTAAATTCTGCTTGCAAAATAGCTAATCCTTGTTTTACTGTAATTTTACCTTTGGTTTGTATCTGATTGCTCACACCATGTATTGTCATTGTTCCTGAGACATTTACATCGTAAGTTCCGTCTTTAGTTACATCTATTTTCTCTGCTATTTTACCTTGAAAAGTTGCTTTTGGGTATTTATCAGATTCTACGTAGTTTTCATTAAAATGCTCTTGCATGAGAGCCTTTTCAAACTGAAAACCTTTCATCAATACTGTGAAAGCTACCTCGTTAGTAGTAAAATCTGCAATACAAGTAGCCTGCTTATTGACAGCTTCTATGTTTTCCATAGGAGCTTTTGAGTAAAAAGAAATTGTTCCCGTACGAGTAAAATATTTTTGAGCAAATGAGTTGGTAGCTACAAAAAGGGCAATAAATAACAGAAGTTTTTTCATAAACTTAAAGTAGATTAAAATAAAAAATGATTTTTTGGAGATTTTAGTCGTTCAATGCTCCGTTTTCTATCCATTTACGGATTTTATCAATATCACACTGAATAAGCTTGTCTGCCCCAGAAGGCATTTTAGAAAAACCAGCTGTATGATTTACAACATTAAAAAGTAAATTGTTCTGAGCAGCTCTATTTACATCTGTGTAAAGCTTTAAATTATATCCTTTGGGAGGATTATTTTCATTATGGCATCTGATACAATTAGCATCTAAAATAGGACGAATATCAAGACTATAGCTGGCTCTCAGACTGCCCGAATAGCAACCATCTTCAGGAAATTTATCCACTTCATTTTCTTTCACACATGCCTGAAAAAGAATAGCAACAAATAAAAATAGTAGGCTTTTTTTCATAAATTTATGGTTTTTGTATTGAACATTTATTTAAAACTACATCCATTGTCATACCTGTACATACTCCTTTTATTGTAATTGTACTTCCAACAGCTGGGTTTTGACTATCTTTGACATCAAATCCACAGCTTACCCCAAACATCTCGTCACCCGACTCCAGCACAATAGTAGCTCCTCCTTTATTATCTGTTGGTAATATTACTTCTTTGACCACTCCTTTCACCACAACTACTTTATCCAAATACTTTTTATTTGCACCCTCCTGATTCTTAGAAAACTCGTCAAATAATTGTTTGGCTTCTATAATAACAAAAGCAGACTCGCCTTTTACGTCTCTATGAGGTTTGTTATAAATATAATAAACTCCTAACGCACCAGCTAAAAATACAGCTAATATTGATGTAATAATTATTTGTTTTTTCATACTTTTTTAATCTAACTTAAGAAAACATTATATCAAAACAAAATCATTTTAAAAAAATATTTTATGTTTTAAATTTTATTTAGCAAATATCAAGCCAAATAAAGTTATAACTTTTAATGTTCAAACATTTTATTTGAGTATATAAATTACAAGTAAGATTTAATACTTTTTTTCACTTTTCAATTTTAATATTCATTTATAGAACTCGTTTTTTAAATAAAAATATAAAGCTGTATATCAGGCTTTTTTTATTTTTTTATAAATTTTTTTATAAAAAAACTTGCACTATACTTTTATAGTATCTACATTTGCATCTCAATTTTTGCGGATGTGGCGTAATTGGTAGCCGCACCAGACTTAGGATCTGGCGGAGCGATCCGTGGGGGTTCGAGTCCCTCCATCCGCACCCGATACAATCCTCTGCAAAAACAGCAGAGGATTTTTTTTAAATAAAAAAATTAGTCTATCAATCAATCCTATGGAAAGTACTTTCATACAAAAAGATTCAACGTTAGGTACCCTGAAAGTGGTGATTAAGCCTGAAGATTATCAGAAAGCTGTTGAAACTGAAACCAAGAAAATAGCTGCTAAAGCTCATTTAAAAGGCTTTCGTCCAGGAAAAGCTCCTCTTGGTGTTATTAAAAATTTGTATGGTAACCAAATTTTGTCTGATGAAATCAACAAACTTTTTGGCAATGCTGTCAATACATATCTTGTTGATAACAAAATAGACTATTTGGGTGAACCCATGCCTTCAGAAGAGCATAAAGATGAATTCAACTTCGATTGGAGACATGCTTCCGACTTTACATTCCATGTAGATATCGCTACTGCCTCTCCTTTTGAGCTTTCTTTCAA